>Ga0315315_10001168_pt1 | contig 23897 bp, 13 predicted proteins | sample M140m3416metaG_FD_203699 | JGI IMG/M metagenome (GOLD analysis project Ga0315315, IMG submission 203699) | Ammonia-oxidizing marine archaeal communities from Monterey Bay, California, United States - M1 40m 3416 | ecosystem: Environmental > Aquatic > Marine > Intertidal zone | place: USA...
CCACACTCTTCAAGCGATACGCCGAGTGCTTCGAGAAACTCAAGTTTGTCTTCTTGCTCAAGCTCCACGAGTTCGGCCTCCACTTGAGCTGAAACTAAAACCATTTTTGCACCCTCTTTCTTGGCAACTTCGCCAAGTCGTTCCGTCATTTCGTTTCCTTCTGCAAGATCCGAATCGGCAACATTAGCGGCGTAAATCATCTTCTTCCTCGTGAGCAGACCCAAGGCCTTGATGGCAAGCTCCTCCTCTTCAGACAGCTCCGCGTTTCTCGCCGGCTCTTCGTTTTCTAAAGCGGCTACAATCTTTTCAAGCGCTTTCCCCTCATCCGAATCGGTTTTGCGGTCCTTCTTGACACGCGCAAGCCTCTTCTCAACCTGAGCTAGATCGGCAAGGATTAGTTCAAGGTTGATGAGCTCGGAGTCACGGACAGGATCTACGGATCCGTCGACGTGAATGACGTTTTCATCCTCGAAGCAACGAACGACGTGAACAATGGCATCGCACTGTCGGATTGTGGCAAGGAACTGGTTGCCGAGTCCCTCGCCGTCTGAGGCACCCTTGACCAATCCTGCGACATCAACAAATTCGAGAGTTGCGGGAACGACCTTCACAGACTCATTGATCTTTTCCAGTACGCCGAGCTTGGCGTCAGGGACCTCAACAATACCGACGTTTGGTTCGATCGTGCAGAAGGGATAATTTGCGGCCTCGGCGCCCTGGGTTTCGGTAAGAGCGTTGAATAGGGTCGACTTTCCAACGTTGGGCAAACCGACGATGGCCGTCTGAAGCTTCATGCTAAGGGCGGACCTGGAATATGATCGCCTACCAGACGCCACACCGAGGAAGGACCTCTTCGAAGAGGAAACAAACGCAGCGCCGAGGCGAGGGGCCAACGTAAACATAATGAAGAGGGGGGCGGCGTGGGAACTAATCTTCATGGTGGTGACGCAGGTCAGGAAGTGATTAGAAGGGCGAGGTTGGGGATTTTTCGTACGCATTAAAATCGACGAAGAATCATCGGTCCTGACCATAGCAGCTGACGTCATGCGTCATTATCATTATTATTTTATATGTCCGTCCTTCCTTCCGTTCAATGAATCATACGTAATATGCATAAAACTACTAGCCAGTATCATTAAACGAAATCGTAAAAAGAAGTATGCACACGAGCTAGTATATTAATATAATATACGCGTATTATTAGATCAGTGGTACCCATACTTCTAGTACTACACGTGCGTGTGTACCTATGCATAATAGCCAGGAATATGTACTACAAATAGTACTCTCGTACTCTAGAGTATGCGTAAGGCTACATACAGTGCACCACCACGTGCACGTGTATGTATGTTATACGAGAGCGTAGTTCAGTAACACTAATTATTATTTTGCATACAAAAAATGGTAAAAAATGTCTTGTCAGTTCAACCGCCACAGGTTGGCCACTGTAAATTACATGAAAATGTATTATTTTCATTCATCTATATATAGATCCCCGACTCTAACCCAACGCTCCTAATCGGAAACTCGAAATGTTCCTCAGCTGATATGTTCTATGTACGTATATGCATATCTTTCATGGGATCTCAATTTTCATTATTTCATCATTTTCTCCACTGCATCGGTATTTCGTCCACCTCTCTCCAGTCTCTTACGGGGACTTTCATGGAAGGAGAGAAGAGGTGGTCTTCGGCGAGCAACTGAGTGCCGTGGGAGGAGAACTATTTCTGAATTCCAATTCCATTGCCAATACCCATCGCGTTCGCCCTTGATCCTCGCCAAAAGCTGGCTCTCGTCTACTTTCGTCAGTTCTTGGGCAAACGAGAAGGGGGCTACTCGAAACAGTGTGGCCTCAGCCAAAGATCTATCCCATCAATAGATGATCATGGGATTGGGAAAAACCTTTTTGATCGCTGCCTTGGCCTGCAGCTTAGCCTCCACAGCTGCTGATGACATCTCATTTGTTCCCGATCTAAAATTGCCCATTTCCAGAAGGTGGCCCCTCTCTAAAATTGGAAAGGCCTATAAGGATCCATGTTTAGAGTCTTGGTCAAATGACGAGACAGAAGGGTATCCTTGTCCCACGGCTTCCCCTACCACAGTTCCAACCTCGGTTCCGACTGAGGTTCCCACCGAAGTTCCGACTGAAGTTCCGACTGAGGTTCCGACGAAAGTTCCAACAACGATTCCAACAAAACTTCCAACAGCACTGCCCACAAAAAATCCCACAGAACTTCCGACGAAAAATCCTACGAAAAATCCAACAGTTACACCTACTGGCTCCCCCACGATGACACCTACTGACTCTCCCACGGTTGCTCCTACTATGTTTCCGACAGTGACACTTGCCCCTGCGACTTGGGCCTCGTGTGGCGCAGATGAGGAAACGGCGGCTGGTAATGGAGACGCGGTGGAGACTATTTTTACTTATTACTACAACGTTGAGGGAACTGCAGGCAATCCCTCCGAATTCCTTGCAGAGCTCGAGCATCAGCTTTTGCAGGGAGTTGCGAGGGATCTTCTTGACTGCGCCGGAAATGCGAGGAAAGAAAGGAGGAACCTGCGTCCTAATGTGGAACACGCACAGAGACGCCGACTTGCAGCCACCGGCATTAGCTCTGATCCCCTTGATGATGTCTTCCCCGAAGGTAATTTTGATCTGTCGAGTTGAGAGTTCTCAACGCGCAGTCGTGCTCTGTGTGTTAATATGTATTATTCTGTCATGTCTATACCACATGACTGACGCAAACCGTTTTGTTGTCCTCTAATTCTCGTCTCTGTACACCTGAAACAGTCACTTGCACACCAGAGACTGCCATACAATATTGCCATTCGATGAAGGGACAAATGACAATTACACATGCTGCGGAAGATGATACTCGGGCAATTGAAAGAGACTTCCAAAAATCAGTTAAGAAGCTAATGAGCAACAATGAGCTGGAAGAATCCATCGATGGGGTCGAGGAAGTCACGTATATTGGTAACCGGACTGAACAAACATATTCCTTCACCACCAGCCCGATTGGAACCGAGAGCATTAATCGGGTTGGTGATGAAGATGGCGTGGCCTCGATCATTGAAGCTCAAGTTGTTCGTGAAGATAGCGGTGGGAGGAGCTCCTACACTGCTTTGGCTGTTTGCGTTTCTGTCGGTGCTGCCTTTGTTCTTATTATTGCCTTCCTCGTTCAGAAAAAACTGCGACAGGGAACAGAGCACGAGGTGGACTTTGAAGAAATCCTGCCCGATGGAAAGGATGACATGTTCGCGGCTGCAATCAGTACGGTAGACTTCAATGCGGCAGATTTTGACAAACAGCCTGGAAGCTTCCACCTTGGTCAGTGCCACTACACAAAAGATGGCATCCGTTACATATCTCCATCATGCCCGGAGTGCCAGGGACACGGTGCTCCAGAAACTCCGACGGGAGGTGAGGACGAATTTGCGGGAAGCGAGGACGAATTTGTCATGGCTGACCCCTATGAACTAGGCAAAAGTCACTCTATCAACAATGTTCACATATGTCAGTCTGCTGTTTGTCCAAGATGCCAGAATGGATCCAAGGAAGCAGTAGCTTTCGTGAAAGTAAATGGTGCTAGCTTTCACATAGTTGAAGACGAGCCACAATGCGTGCCAGTATGTGAGGCTGAGGAAGAGCCTGAAGAAGAGCCGTCTAATTGGGCGGCGTGGGCTACTAGCTGGAAAAGGTAAAGATGGGGAGACAGAGGAGAATTGAATTTATAGCGGTTGAGGCAGACTCCCGCTTTTTGAGAACCAATGTGGTTTGTTCATAAATTAGACATTTTGATTTCATAACTAATATATTCTATTCCAAAAGGCGTTGTCCGCATTTATGTGACGAAATGGGCAGGGATCATAATACCGCAAATGATCCAAATTTGATCCAAATTGTAAACTACAACGTATCTATGTAGCTCTGCCTCTCAGCTGGTTTTGACAGAGCGATTGATCTCATGATCTCAGCGCTCGTCGTGGGAACGCTGAACATTCCAAAGTTATGCTCGTACGTAGACTCATGGCCTTCGATGCTAGTGGCGGCGCAGCAATCCTTCATAGTGTATACCTTGTATCCGTTCTCATAGGCAGTGCGCATGGTCGACTCCACGCAGCAGTTGGTGAGAAAGCCTCCAAGGACGACATTCTGTATACCATTTTGGCGGAGAAGAAAATCGAGGTTGGTCGAGGAGAAGGAGCAGAGGCCGGACTTGCCCTTTGCGATAAGGTCGCCGGTGGCAGGCTTCATGGATTCGTAGAAATCCGCTCCCCACTTACCAGCCATGAAGGTCTCGCCCTCCTTGATGGCGGCGAGAATGCCGTAAGGCATGCCGGAAATCTCCTTGTGACCTTCCTCGAAGTTGATGGGAACGTGGACGATGGTGCATCCGGCTAACCGAGCGCATTCCGTGACCTTCTCGGAATTTTCCAGGGTATTATATTTGTCCATGCAGGGCTGCGGCAGCGGGCAAGGCAACAAGAATGACGCGTGAAAAACGACCTTAAATGACCGAGAAACCATTCCAACAGTGTCATGTTCACATTGTTCTATTGGCAGCAGCCAGAGTTTACTAAGCTCCTTTGCTACTTATCGCGTCGCACCAACGGGCATTTTCAAGGCTTCCCTGTTTAAGATAGCTCTCACCTTCACAGCATCGTGGAGGGCTCCACCTGGAGTGGTGAACTCGTTCTGGTACTCGATTAGGACCAAGGCGGTCTCCTTGGGATCAAGCTTCTCCGCGCTCATTTTGATAGAGCTTCGGGCAGAAGAGTTCCTCGCAGTATTGTGAGCAAAGGAGGGGTAAGGAAGGAAGAAACATGAGTCTGAGGGCTCGATGACGAGCACGCAGAGCAGAGAGAAGAGGTAGGTAGGGATGGAACGGGTAAGCATGTTCACTGGATAGGTTGAGGAAAGATATCACGTAGGCAAAAAAATAATTATTATGCATAGTAATAATGTACAGCTGTACTAGCTGGCGTTTCATTATTTTTTATTTTTTATGTAGGCCTTATCCCTTACGCCATACGGCTCACTCTTCGTACGAGTAGATGACAAGATGACCAATGACAAGGACAAGGAAGACGATCATCACCACTGCCCCGTGGAGGAAGCGAATGACGAAGGAAAAGGCCTGCATGTACAAGTTCGCCGCGGATATCAAGCACCCAAAGCCCAATATTGGTGGGATACCATTTGTTCAAAAGCCTCATGGTACAGGGTCAAATACAAGTCCGGCCGCTTTGGTAAGGAATGTGAGACGCCGTGTTGGACGACGTTCTATGGCGGTAGGTCAGAACACACGCCGTATGAGGCCGTGCCGAATTGGTTGCAGCCATTGGTGGACGAAGTGAGTCGGGATCTGAAAATGACAACGCCCTTCAATGCTATGCTTTTGCGACTGTACTTTGATGGCAATGATGAGATTGCGTGGCATACCGATGGCAGGACGTTTCTCGGGGCCGCGCCTACAATAGCTAGCTTGAGTTTCGGTTGCAAAGCAACCTTTCAAATGAGGCGAATGACCAACGTGTGGCCGCCTTTGGATGGGTCTGCGGGTGACTGCATCGATCGGAGTACACCGCAGAGAGACTTTGTGGTTGGTGATGGAGATATGCTTGTGATGATGGGGGCCACTCAAAAGCATTGGCATCATCGTGTTCCCAAAGAACGCGGACGCAGGCCTCGCTTGAATATAAACTTTAGATACATAAAGAGCGGACCGGATGCCGAGAGAGGGCAAAGAACGTATTACAAGTATATGGTTCATGGTGATGAGAATACACCAAAATCTTACTCATACAAGGAGATAATGATCATGAGGGGGGGAATGATGAATTTTGCTATTCCAAAGAGCAGACAATGTGTTACTAAAGCTAATGGCCATTTGAAGGAAAGAGACTCGGCGGACGTTGGCAATGACAAACGCAACGACAGTGTGCGATTGCAATCTGTGAGAACATGCGCCGACGACACTATATTTTCATATCTTGTTGCCGAGAGTATTGACGAAAGGACGTTCATGGCGTTGCCTGAAGATATTCGCAAAGAGCTTGTAAGTGATTGGAATTGTCGACAAAGGCCACCCGCGGCTGAAAACAGTGCAGCGTTAAACGCGAAGAGGAAAGAAAAGCGAGAGGAAAGCGGTACTGTTCGTCGATACAAACAAAAGAAAGTAACCCTGGACGCTTTCTTTTCAAGCACTACTGATGCACCTAAAACTTTCAAGAAATAAAAACTGAACAGGTATCAAAGAGTATTAGCAAGAAAGAAATTCTGAGCAGCGCCTTGTGAGATGCTGATGTTATTGCTGGTCGCTTATATCTTCGATTCATCACCGAGAGGGTTATCCCTAAGCCTCGTGACTCTCTGCCTGCCATCTTGACGTTGAATTGATTCCATTTTGAATGTCTCAATTGCTCGCTCAACCTGAAATGGCTGACTTTGACCGCTCCCGACCGCTATTTGAGCGCCTCCGCGTGCCATGTAACTTCGTGTCTGGACACGCCAATGCCCCTTGTGCTGGGAAAGGAAAGCAATACCAGCCTGCCTTTCGCTATCCACCTTCTTTGTCGAATGAAAGACAAGGCAATGGTAGAAATATGGACAACATTGTCAACTGTACGATTCGAATTCTATCAGGCAGACGTCCACTGTCATCGTCTGGGGGAGGAGGATTGGAGCGCTGTATCCGCTTTGAAATTACTGACGAGTGCGCCGAATTCGACCCATATCTAACTGGGTCATCGCAAAGCACCCATCAGCAGCATGCATTTGCAACTGAAACGATGGTTCCACCGGCCAAGAGCTTTGAAGGCGCGGGAATAAGTGATCATTTTCCTCCGTTGACGGCTGCCCTGGCCACTCCCCCGGTCATGATGCAGCAACCACGGCATCCACCACAATCCGCAGCATCTACTGTGATGCAATGTCCCAATTCTCATATGCAATACCCAGCTGTGAATCCCACTTCATCAATATCAGTTCCCTCCGTCGTTCCTTCAGGTCCAATCAATACATATGAATTAGAGGTAGGGGAGACTGACTTTGCCGAACTTCGCAGGGATCAAGCTCTTCTCGTCGACTTTGGGAGCTTTGCGGATTCCTTTATTGCTCTGTTAGGATATTGTGACCTCGGCGGCTATGGTGAAAATAGTTTTTGTGCCAATGGCAGAGTGCGTGATGTTAGCAATAGTACTGGTCGAAAATGTTCAACGAATACCCTGTCATCTTCGTCTCCGACACCTCCCCGCACTCCCTACTCGGAAGAAGCGCCGCAATACAACTGCCGCCTCGAAGACTTTACTGCTTCAACGGCATCACTTGGATCCCTCGACAGCAATGTCGTCTCCCTTCAAGCCCGATTCAGTATTGTGGAGTCTAACCAATTTCGAGAACTAACGCACCTCTCCCTCAACCTGAGAAAGGGATCCGACGCGACCGTCCGATCATATCTAACGTCGAGACTACACCACACAATGGCCGAAAATAGTTTGCTCAACTCCTATCTTTGGCACCAGACGCGACGAGCAGAGAATGCAGAACAATCCGCCGAGGACACGGCAGATCGTTTGCGTCAGCTTGCCCTGATATCCGAAGCTGAGAAGCGAAAAATTGAAACCGAAGCAGCACAAATGTTCGACAAAGAGAGCTCTAAACAGGCCGACGAATGCCGTCGTTCGCTGCAAATGATGGAAGACAAGATCCAAACGAACGAGGCGCAGTATAAGGAGGAGAGAATCGAAAGTCAGCGCAAAATCGAAAAAGTCGAAAATGAATCAAATTGCCTTTCCGTAGCAAAGTCGGACATCAAGAAGCAAAATGATGATTTGCGTGGGCTCCTCGTGGAAGGTAAGGCTAAGATCGAGGCTCTGACGATGAAGTTAGTTTCTGCCGAGGAGCAGGCAGCCACCGTCTGCGCGGACAAAACGGGATTGGAAAGCTCCCTCAACGAAGCCCACAGTCGAATCGCCGAGCTTGAGCAGTCAAACAGTTCCCGATCCGCAGAGCTGGGACAATCTGACGCGTCCTTGACGGCTGCGAGAGAGGAAGCAGTGGCGGCGAATGATAGGTTGACACATCACTCGAAACAGCTGGAGGAGGCTACGGCACGCGCATCGGGTCTTGAGGCAGAGCTAAGAAAGTGCACGGAGATGGTTGGGCGGTACAAACGAGATAGGGCCGAGATGAAGCGGAAAATTAAAGGACGATCAGATATTGTGAGGAAGCAGGAAGAGGCGCTGACCGAAAAGGAAGAGGAGGAGACATTGATGAACCAAAGAATCCAGGAGGCGGACTCCAAGCTGCGGCAATCGGAGGAAGAAAAGTCTAGCGTTCAGGCCGAGCTGACTGCATCCAAGGCCAAGATTTCAGAGCTTCAGACACTCCTGGAAAGTAATCAGCAAGTAATCACCTGGCTCAACAAGGAGATCAATGACACCCATCTACAAGGAGGAGCTGGTGGCCACGATGACAAAAGAAGAATTGGCGCAGGGGGAGCAGGAGCTGGGTTGACTGGTAATGTAGTTCCATCGCTCCTGGTACCGAATCACCACCCACCAGCATTGTCACAATTGGGCGGAGGAAGCGTGGGAGGGCTGGCGAAATCATTCGCACTCGCCCATGCCCCGCCGCCGTCGCCTCGATCAGGCACAAGTACTACTAGTAGCATGAGACTAAAATCAGAGCTTTCCAGTCCCGCGCGGAAGGTGCCAAAGAACCCCCGATCGGAAACCCGGAGGTAGTTTAAGCTAGCCAAAAAATACGACTGATACGTAAACAGTGTACACGTCACTTTGCAGGTTTGGGGCACACGTGTCAGGTGTCGGTGAGAGTTGATAAAGTACTGTAGAACCTTTTCGCGAGAAACCATTCTCGATCATAATCAACGCAGAATTTGAGAACTCTTTCTCGTCATTTGAATGCATTGCGCATAACACAATTGGTTCCGCGTTAGTTTGCGGCGGGGATGATCCGGCTCCGAATTTGGACGCAGGCACGCGAGATTGTCCACTGGGCCTTCTTCGCCGCCACGCGCCCAGCTTTCCTCCTGTTATATCTAGCCGCTCGGCAAGGTCGAATTTGTCATGGTGATTCGAGTTGGATGGAACTCCTCTTGCGACGCCATGAGCCATCTCCGTCTCCCGGTGCCGTCGATGTTGCCCTTGCTGTAGCTTTGGGGTGGTCTTTGCTTGGTCGGTTTGGTTACTATTACAAAGGCGGCCCTGACAATGCCTCAAGCGCCAGTGAGCTTGTTGCGAAGCTAGGTGTGCCAACGCCGATACGGGGTCAGTGGAGGAAGGAAATAATGGCAAAGAATGCAAATAGTTTGGGGACTAACCAATTTCTGGCTATAGACATCTCCGTCCAGCGTACCTCTTGCGTGCGGAAGCGCAATGGAGCTCCAAACTATCTCACGGGCTGGAAGGACAACCGTTGCAATAGAGACGCCACCAGTCTTCTGCCAGACACTTTTGTTCACGTCGGATCGTACCTCCATGCACGCGATGTCACATCCCTTGCGTGTGTTGATAGGGATGCCCGGGAGCTCGTTGATGGAGTGTCAGTGATGCGGGCTTTATCGCATTTGCACCCCAATGGGGAAAGGACGGCTGGTATAGAAGCATGCTCCGACTCGACGTCGGCTCTTCTTTGGAAGGCGCTTTGGTACCGAGACTATGGCGACGCTCTGCTGAAGTGGAACATTGGGCGTGACTCCATACGCAGATCGATCGAGGGGGGTCGCACAGACGACACGAGAAGTACTGGAATGCAACAACAAGCAGTCGCGTCAATGCTAGCAAGGGCACTGGATAAGGAAACTTTGTCGAATGAGGCGTCCTCCTCCGACTGCTGCCCAATGAAATCTCTCTACTTTGCCTTTTCTGCCGGGTATCATGTCGACTACCTCGTTGCTGGCCGAAATACCTCGGATCAATGTTTACTGGGCATTCATGGTCACATATTTGACTTTACACCCTTTGCTGACTACCATCCTGGCTTGTCTGGGCCCATCCTGGCAGAGTGTGGACGCGACGCGACGAGCTTCTTTGAGGACGTTCGGCATTCCATTGGCGCCCGCCTGATTGCGAGTCGATTGTGTGTTCTAGTAGACAAGTCGCGGCTATTTAGTAAAGACCTACAAGCTTCCAAGATTGACAGCAGGAATATTAGCAGCGAAAGAGGAAAGGGCAGTTGCTGTGACATACAAGAGATGGGACTCTTTGTGCCCTCGTCACTGCCAGACACCTCAAGTGTTATTAACTTATCAAACACCCGCCCGCCGTCCAAATCGAACAATATTGGGGGGCTCATCCTAAATAGAGTACTTCCCTCCAGGATGGTGCGAGAGCGCAAGCAAGTACCAATACTTGTTAACTATAGGGCGGGTATGGAAGACGGAAGGCGAATTGCGGAGCGGAGGGCAGCGGACTTGGTGAAAAGGCTGAGACGTCATTTTTTGTGGAGTTCTTATCTGCCACAGCACCTTTTGCCATGGGTATCAATTGATCGGGGGAATAGTAACGAAAATGACGGACAAGGTACTTTCGATCTTCATGCCTACAATTTTCAACGAAGGGGCGCCGGGATCACCGCTGTTTCGTGGTCTCGAAAGCTCACTCCAGCTGGAGAGATTCGAGTTTACTACGACCCATTTCAACGCAGGTGGAGAGGTTGGTACAATACGGTGGACAAAGCCAGTGGTGACCTTCAGCCGATCTATTGCGAATTGGAACCTTCTGAATTTTGCGAGCCTGCTAGAAAGATCTAGCATTTATTATGCCAATCATTCGCGAGCTTTTTACTAAAATAAATTAAATAAATGTATTTAATTAGTACAGCTGTATAGATTTACAGGCACAAACAAACATCAAAATAAATAATAATAATAATAATGTACTAGCTAGTAATGAACTAGCTATTACTAGCTAGTACGAGCTCGTACTCTCGTAATGATTCTCGAGCTTGCTATAAATACTATGCATAGCTACATAGTAGTATGCCATACGACTCGGGTACAAATAAAATAGTACACTAAGGCTCGTAGCATACGAGCTCGTAGATTTTATGGAAACCCAGCGGTACCCTGCACCCTTCACACCTGACACTGATTAAATAATAATAATATTACTAGTATAATATGAAGAACTGAACTGAGCCCATCAATACATCTCGATCTCATTTCGGCTTTTAATATCTTGCAATTACATTTGTGGAATAGCTCAGTCTTTGTGTCTTTAGGTAGGCATGCCGTCACCCACGGGGTTGATGAAGCAGGCAGCCAGCGCGTCATCTGATGAGGGCACCGAATCCACTGCATCGGCCCTTTCCACTGACGCTGCATCTAGCCGGCGGAGGGCCCGCCGCAGAACAGAATTTGTTACCCTGGATCGGGAAATGGAGCTAGTTTCATTGGCGACTAATGATCAAGGTCAGCGGGTAAGAAATGTGCCGAGACGACAATGGAAGAATCGAACAAAGAAGCGAAAGGTTTTAGAGAAGGAGGATGTGAAGGAGCATGCCATTGAGGCTGGAGAGGTGCGCAAGAGGTTGCGTGGATCCAGGGTTGCATTTGAAGACGAGGTCGTTGGAGATAGCATGATATTTGATCCATCTGTTGAAAAAGAATTTCAATATCCATCGGGGGTTGAGGTCGAAAACGTAAATTGGAGGGGGGAAGGTAGTCAGGAGGAAGAGCACGGCCACGACGACGAGATAGAGGACGATGATGAGGATTTGGAAGAAAATGAAGATGATTTAAATGATAATGAAGAGGGCCTGGACCTTAGAGTTGGGAAGGAGCTCAGCCGGACTAGAGACGAATCGGAACCGGAGGATGGAATGACGCAGCATACATCCTTGCACGGATCTGCGGACAAGCGCCCTCGTCCTGAAACGGTGAAGGCTGGCAAGAGCAATAGTTCTCGGGTTATGTATCGGCTGAAGAACTTCAAATCGCAAAGATTGGTGTCAAAGCAGGGAATGGCACTTGGAGCTCACGCGAGAGGTCAGCACAAGATGGCTATTCAAACACTTGGGGAAGTGGCAGCTGTTGCTCCTCTTGCACCACAAGTATACTCAACTCTTGGTCTTGTCTACGAGAATATGCTCCGAGATCAAGAAAGAAGCCCTTCAAAGCAGAATTCTCTAGAAGTCAAGGAAACTGAGAAGGGTCATGAAATCGAAGGGGAAGAAGGTGGTGATGGCTCGGAACTAGAGGGCGTCGACGGTACAGTGGAATCAAAGCTCGATCTAGCCAAGAAGGCGTATGGATCATTTCACATTGCGGCGGTCATGTGCAAAAAGGATTTCACTCTGTGGGTAAGATCGGCCGATGCTGCTCTTAGTATCGCAGATCTGTACAGCACAATGCATCATTCTGACATTAATAGTAGCCGCGCCACTGAGTGCATGGCAGAAAGGAAGCGTTGGCTGATCGAGGCCAGGAATGATTATCATATAGCTGATAATCTCCAACCGCCTGGCATATCCATCCCAGCGAAACTCGCTTCAGTACAAATGGAGCTCGGAAATCTGTCCGAAGCCCTTACTATACTGACTGATATGAAGAATAATGCACGAGCTAGAAAAGAAATGGAAAGGAGCTACGGGGCCTGGCTTTTGTATTCAGATCTCATGTTACGAATTGGATATGAGTGCAACCAGTGGAATCTAGGCATACAAACCAACGACAATTATATGTTTCGCCGCTGGCTCCGCAAGTATTCTCATTCATTTAATTGGAGAGAACGTCGTCTCCAGGCTCTTTGCTTGGCCTTTGAGGCAGCTGCAGGCTCCTCGGCGTGCACTCGTCTTGTCGACTGGTTGCGTGATCGAGCTGCAAAAGCAGGTCGCGGTAAGAACGAACGTTGGCAACTTGATTCTTATGAGTCGGAAGAGAGATCAGAGATCGGTGGTGATGATGAAGGTAAAGAAGACGAAGAAGGAAATTTGAGTTCGTTAGAAACTCTCAAGAAGCAATTTGACCGTGAACGAGAATCTCTATTGTCAAGAAACAAGGCAGAACTTGGAGAATTTGACAGCCAAAATATCGAGATGAATATAGAACAGTCTTCCAAACTTGAACAAGAACGAGTCACTGAGCGCTTATATCTGCTGAAGAAGCATCGATCTAGTGTTCTACTTCTTGTTGGGGAAAACCAACAAAAGAAGGAAGCTGCAACTCAAAAGAAATCTGAAGGGAATGACTGCAGCAGCAATAGTGTTTCTCCTCTGCCTATCTCGGCCTCTCTCGCAAAGGTGGTGGAAATCGCTGGCTCTCTTATGAAATTGTTCATAGACTTCAGCCTTTACGGCGGCTGCAGCCTTGTTGGCCAGGCTCTTTCTGTATACTTGAAGGAACGCGTTTCGAAGCGGGACCATCGAATGAGGGACAACGTGCTAGAATTACATGCTCCAAACCCGCTTCAAATACGCCCTTTGTTCGACCAAGTAGACTATTCCGACGGGAGCGACTCCGAAAACTCAATCTTAGATTTCCTATCAGACGACGAAGATATAAATGAAGCCTCCGCAGAAATACTTCAGAGCATGCGTAAGGGTGTCCTGCCACCAGAAATCCAAGTTCTTTGTGGTATCGGTTTATTTGGGGAGGGGGGGAAAAAGTTTTCTGCTCAGAGGGCGTTATTGGCTATCTCTGAATTAAATGTCAGCGAACAAATTGACGAGGAAGGGGAGGGCGCCAGTATTGAAGGGGCTATCGAGGAGGACTCGCAGGCATTGGATCAAGCGTGGCCCTTATTTTACCAATCAGCCGTCAGACCTTTAAACCAGGAATTTGCGTACGTCTTGCTGGCAGAAATTATTGAAAAGGAGGACGAGAGCAAAAAGAGCCAAATGCTTGATATGATTAATTTTTTCCAGGGCTACATCAATCATCTTGAAGATGAAGGATACATTGATTCAGTTGTAAGAGCAGATGCAAGTGTCACGGGTGATAAGCTGGCAGAGAGAAAGCGCCATTATGTGAAGATATTGTGTGCGTCTTTTAACCTACAGCTTACCAGAGCTATCGATGAAATGTCAAAGCCAACATTTCCTTTTCGAACGGCTTTGGATGCTTTTGACTTCTTCATTCGCTTCAAGGACATTCTTTGGAGTGGTCCGTCCACAGATAGGACTTTGCAGACGTTCGAGATAAAAATTTTGAAAGGCTTCGTCAGATTATTTGCGGCCTTGGTTTCTTGCATTGCCAAGACTACAAGCGACTTTGGCAAAAACAAAGTCATTGTTATTAAAATGTCCCGAGTACTTTCTATCCTATTTCAACTTTCGCTTGGAGAGAAAGAGGGCGAACAAAAGGTTGACGCTGGCATGTGGTCAAACATCCCTATACCGTCAGATTGGCAATCAACCATAGAGAAGATGCTGTCACGACGTGTATTCAATTTGTGCGTTAGTTGCGCTGTTCCGTCCGCTCTTTCCTATTCGCTTGGATGGGGAGAAGACGATTTCTCTCTCAACAAATTAATGGTTGGTACCGGTTTGAACTTCAGTGGCATCAATGTGGATGAAAGATCTCCTGCGATATCAGGTGTCCTTCCTATAGACATTGAGTCTGATATTGAAGGCCAATGGACTCTAATACAAAATTGTTTGGAAGCGAGTTCGTCCTTTGATCTTAAAAATGAGCTCTCAAAAGTAAAGGAATCGAAATGGTACTCAAGTGTTGCTGAAAAGCGAAAAGATGGAGAGGAGAATACTCCTCTTTGGGGGGAGGACGAAGGAATCAAGCTGCTCTTGCAGTACTCAAGGTTATGTCTCTTAATGACAAGCGCGCCTACAAAAGGTGATGTTGACCCGCAGTTTCTTAGGAATGCATTGAGCATTGTCCTTCCGATTGCGCAATTTTCCGTCGGACAAATTCTTTGGAAATCAAATGTTGGTCTAAACAATATATCTGATATGGAACGAAGGGAATGGAAGTATTTCACACAAGCCCGAGGCGCTGTCAACGTAAAACGGGATGGGGCGTTAAGTTCGTCAGCTCCAAGGCAAAGAAAACAAACAACCATTCCAAGGATTCAGCGCAAAGGTACGGCTTCTAATTTTTCGCCAGGAGCACGGGGATCGCCCTATGATTCACTCAGGCCCAAAAACTCGACGTTTTTAGATATTACCAGTCTCCTCTCATCAAGTGCTCTTTTTCGGGAGTGGTCAAGCAGGTCGGACGACGATCAAGGCAATTTGCAGGCAGCCACAACCTTGATAACTGAGGCTGCCATGGAAGCGATGGAACGTCTGGACGATTCTCTGGAACAACTACGCAATGCCTCGACATTCAGTGCTACGCAGAAAGCATGCCTTCACGTTGCTTCGGCGTTGCTCGATGTATCATCACAGTCAGAATGCAGGAACCCTTTTCTATGCGTACAGCATGCGGCAATATTTGCCGCACAAGGGCCCAAGCTCGGAAAGTCCGACGAGTTATTTAAGCGACCCTTGCCATTGGACGCGGACTTTTCCCCGCTACATGCTGTCGTCGTTCTAGGACGAGCCGACTGTCTGAGAGCACTGCACTTCACTGAAGAGGCTCAATTCTTGTGTAGTTTTGTTGCCAGGCAACGTTTCCAGCGACGAAGTGAAAGCGCGAATGCAGCGTCATCGTCGTCCATTTCAAAATGGGAAGCTGTTGGTGCCTACGCTTACGTTGTGGGAGTCGCCGTCGAGGCTACGCTTTCTTCCCGCCTTGAACTGTCTGGAATGACCCTTAATACTTCGGGCTGGGATTCAGATGTCTTGGAAGAGCTTAAGCGTTGTAGGGAAGACGCACACCGGCTTGCTGGAAGAACTGCAACGAATGAAAGCCAGAGCGAAACTGAGGTTGTCGCTGAAAGCTTTTCCAACAACAGCCCCTTTGTGGGCCAAAATCCTCAGGATGATGATATCGAAGGAGAAGCCCTTGAGATTGTCGAGGTCTAATTTTAAAAATATCATCATTATCCAGATATTCTATACACAGATTTATTGACACGAAAGAACACTTTAGTGCGTACGTCCCCGAAGCTCACGGGGTAGCAGACGGCTTGGTGGCTTCCGTGGTGTAGTAGCACGTCCTTCCGTCCTTGCTGGTCCACATGGTCCTTCCTGTCCTGCTATTATAATGCGGCGTATAATCATCGCTAATGCTACTGTGGGCGGCGATGCTCTCTTCTAACATGCGAGCATTCTCCTCCAAAATCGAGGGTCCAGTAGCTAAATCAACAACAGCGGCCGGGGCAGCCACAGAAGTTACTGGCTTCGCCACCGGTGCACCGCCACCCTCAAGAATGCCCTCGGAAACGAGCTGCTCCACCCATGCTTGAACCCTTCTCTCTGTCAAATCCTCCTGATTGACGGCATCGCAAAGCAGGCCGCAGAATTTGTCACCACGAATCGATTTGGAGTCCTCGTGAAGATATCCCTCTTGGGATATGTAACCAAGCATTGTGGAACCACGGCCCTCAAAGACATCATGGAGCTGCAGAAAAAAAAAGATAGAGAAACGTGAGAAAAGTCACACCTCATGTTGGCAGACGCCGGGTTTCATCCATTAGAATCCGCAACAATAAACAATAATAATTTCGCAACACCAAAATGTGCAAGCGAACAAAATTAGAACACAGAAACGGAACGCACCTCGCCAGCAGCATCGCAGTAGTTCTCAGAATAAGATTCGCTGTCGCCAAGGCCGAAGACGGCCACTTTCTTCCCATCCATGCTAAGATCCTCCATCTCTCCATAGTAAATTTCATCCCACCCAGTCCCGCTGCGCTCAGTATCGGCACCAGTGTTCCAGGTCGGCGTCCCAACCACAAGGGCATCGTATTTGGCGAACGTGGACGCGACGCTACCTTGGATCGCATCTATTTCAATGGGCTCAGATGCAACGTCGGCGCCGAATTGCTCAGAGATCAGGCTGGCCACCTCCTCCGTGGAACCCGTCGATGTCCCGAAGAAGATGCCGATCTTGTTGCCCATTCGAAGGACGATGCAGGTCCGCTGGGAACCGTTGGACGATGATGCAACGTGACGGTCGAGTCCAAAGGGCCGACCATGCCTGCCCTTCATAATGTTTGACGGAGCGAACGCTTCCACCAAAGTCGTAGATGCCAGAAGAAGCGCTTGGGTGGCGCTGAAGGAGTAATGCATGGTCTTTTGTGGTCACGGATTGTGCAGAGGTTTGTGGGATTTGCTTTGATTCCAACCGAACAGCAGAACTTTATAGATCGCGGATCATTGGTCAGTATCATGTCTCCTGGACGTCCGCACACTAGCTAGGCCTCGTCTGCATACTAGATTACTACGAGCGTAGAGTAGGTAAAAGGCTACCGCCGGAAGACATTCTTACATTAATTAGGTTCGGGTTCTTCTGGCAAGATGCATCTACTACTAGCTATTAGTAGTACTAGCTACTCTAGAATAGTAAGACAGGTCAGGTCAGATCAAAAGGATCATGTTTGGCGAATGGCACCCCGGACAGATATCTGTCGCGTCGATATCCGGGCTGTCCGTCTGGCCGTCAGCCGATAGTTCTCAAATAACATTATCAGCCTACGCCAAAGCAAAAATTATGATGCATAATAAATAATAATTATTAATAAGAATAAATAATAATAATGAATATGACGCATGACATGACATCATAATAAACATCATAATAAAAATAATTAATTCATTGTTGACCTGAACACCCTGGCGAAATGAATGGCAAAAGCAGAACCCAGATTGGGCGGCGGCGTCGGACCTCGTCGTCCCTTCGCCTGCTTCTTGTTGTCGTCAGCGTCATCTCGCTACATGTGCGCAGGGCTTTTGCGTCGGTCGGGCCCAGATCGATCGCCACCAGTGCACTTCGCCTTCTCCGAGGAGGAGGGAACGTTCCCGACGCCCTCGCCGACCTGGTGGAGGAAACGATCGCATCGAACCGCAAGATTGTCGTAGTGACAGGCGGAGTTCTGTCCGGCATCGGGAAAGGCGTGACGGCAAGTAGCATCGGCGTTCTCTTCCGTGCGATGGGACTGCGCGTCACTGCACTCAAGATAGATCCCTATCTCAATGTCGACGCTGGGACGATGAGTCCGTTTGAGCACGGGGAAGTGTTTGTGCTGGATGACGGGGGAGAGACGGATCTAGACCTAGGCAATTACGAACGCTTCCTTGGAGTTTGTCTTACGAAGAATTCTAACCTGTCGACGGGCAAGGTTTACCAGAATGTGATTGAAAAGGAACGCGTTGGCGATTACCTAGGCAAGACGGTCCAGGTTGTGCCTCACATCACAAATGAAATCGCATCTTGGATCTTGAATGTCGCCAAGACTCCTGTTACGACAGTGTCAACTCTTACAAGCACGGAGGGTGTAAGTAAGCCATCCTCGCAAAATTTGCCTCCAGAGGTCTGCATTGTGGAGCTTGGAGGGACCCTTGGTGATATCGAATCAATGCCCTTCGTCGAGGCCCTGCGACAGCTGCAAGAGCAAATAGGTTACAAAAACATGGCATTCGTACACGTATCACTAGTTCCTGTTCTAGGATCGCCAAGTGAGCAGAAGACCAAGCCGACACAGCACTCCGTGAAGTCCATGATGCAGTTGGGGCTGAGACCGGACTTCATCTGCTGTCGGGGGAAGGAACCCTTGGAACCAGGAACATTAGCAAAGCTATCGCTCTTTACATCGGTGCCGGAAAATGCAATTATATCAATTCATGATGTTACTAATATTTATCGAGTGCCCTTGATGATGATGGAACAGCAGCTTCCCTCAATGTTGGCCCAGAGGCTACGCATTCAACCTTACGCCAAGAGGAGAGACACGAAGGCATACTCGGCGGCTGAAAATGTTGCCCGTGTCAAGGATACCATGGTCATCAAGAACTGGACTAAATTGGCAGATAGTGTGGACGAACCGGAGTCAGAATGCAATATTGCCATCGTGGGGAAATACTGCGACCAGGGCGATGCTTACCTTTCGGTCGTGAAGGCTCTGACGCATTCAGCTATTGCGACTAAACAACGTCTTCGAATTGAGTGGATTGTCGCCTCGGATCTCACTGGGCAGGACGATTCAAAGGGCGAGGAGGCAATGAAGGATGCATGGGAACGTCTCAAGAAGTGTGATGGCATTGTCATCCCCGGTGGTTTCGGAACTCGTGGCTTCGATGGGAAGGTGGCTGCGATTAAATATGCGCGAGAGTCGGGCACTCCCTTCCTCGGAATTTGTCTTGGCATGCAGGCCGCTGTCATCGAGTATGCACGGAATGTGCTAGGACGGCTAGGTGCTCACAGCTCGGAGTTTGTTGAAGATCTCAAGAAGGACGTGGAGGATTGCGTAATTTTTATGCCTGAGGGCGATCGTGAGCGAATGGGGGGTACGATGAGGTTGGGCGCGAGAGAAACTATCCTAAAGGAGGGAAGCATTGCACGAAGGGTCTACGGGAAGGAACGGGTAATGGAAAGACATCGCCATCGGTACGAGGTCAATCCTGCTCTGATGGATGCATTGGAAGAAAAAGGACTGCACTTTGTTGGCAGGAATACTGATGGAAGTGGCGAACGAATGGAAGTGATCGAGCTAGATGCGTCCTCGCACCCTTATTTCGTCGCGGCGCAGTTCCACCCCGAGTTTACGAGCCGACCGGAGAAGCCCAACCCGCTCTTTCACGGCCTACTCCAGGCAAGTAAAGAGTACACGAAGACTTCTTGAGCGGTCTAGCTCGTCTGGGTCCAGCGAAAATAGCTGCGCTACTGGCTGGTAAACTTCTCATTTCAACTTATACTATCCATACTCTAGAGTAGTATTAGCATTATTTTCATAATGTACGGCTCGTATGCGTATATTCAGCATAGGAGCTAGTCTCTACTAGCTATTGGCTCATACTGTAAACACAGAAACATGTACTAGCTAGTATTCATAATAATATTACTCGTATGTTGTACGAGCTCGTACGGTCGTAAATAGCAACGATATATCTCTTCCGCAGGGTGTTTTCTAAAAATGCGGGAAACTGGCGCGAGGGGCCGCAGACTTGTAACTCACTTAAGCTCGTTGCGTTGCTTGCTTTGCTCTGCAGCTATGCCATCTCGGATTCTTCATCCTTGATCCGTTTGATGAGGCCGACAAAATGCACGACAGTCTCCAGTTCGTGAACACATACCATACACCATTTAGTGCGGAGTGATCATTATTGCATCTCCCACCTCAAGCCCAACCATGGAGAGCCTGTCGGGGCAAAAACACGCTCTCGTAGACGCCACAGCGGGGCTCCCAGGTACCCATGCTCTGTCTTTCTCGGATACTGGCGCAGGGCCCAAGCGAATCCGGGGCGGCGGAAATCCGTATGCCCCGGAATATGAGCCTAATTTCGAGGATGATCCCGACTTCTTCAACGAGGGCGACGCCATTCCTGAGGAAATGGACATCGCGGAAAACATGGATCCGTCAACACTTGGTCTGACTGCGGCGCAACGGAAGCGCTGGTCGCGGCCTCCCGTCCCCTCTGCCTGCCTCGACGTGGCCGAGGCCGACCTCAACATGCAATGGCTTGACATCGACATGATCGGAGGCGCCCCCCTCCCGGCCAATCCAAACCCGAGGAAGAAGCAGATGGTTGGTGCCCAAACTGGCCAGGTACCCGTCATCCGCATCTTTGGCGTCACTGATGGCGGCAACTCCGTAGTGTCATACATTCATGGCTACACCCCTTATGGCTACTTCGGCCTTCCAGAAGGCTACGTGGTAGACGGTTCGGACGAGAACCTTGGGGCCATCCGGCAGTTCCTCAACGATTTACTTCGCGAGAAAGTCAAAATTGGGGGCGGCGGCGGCAGCAGCAGCGATCCAAACCAGTTTTGTCTCGGCGTTCAGTACATCACCGACCACGCCTCAATCATGGGGTACGACTCCACCCACAAGAAGTTTCTCAAGGTGTACGTAGGGATGCCCACAATGATACCTAAGCTGAAGACAGTAATGGAGGAAAGTGGTTCAAGGATTCCTGGCCTGAGTATTGAGGGTTCAAATTTCAATGGCATGGTGCAGATTCAGCCCTTCGAGTGCAACGTTCCCTTCGTCTTGAGGTATATGATCGATCAGGAGATAAAGGGCGCCGGCTGGCTCACCATGCCCAAGGGGACTTACACCCTGCGGAAGGAGGGGCAGAAGCAGACACATTGCCAGCTCGAGTTGGATGTGGCCTTCAACGAGGTGATCTCCCACAAGCCCGAAGGAGAGTGGAGCAAGATTGCACCGCTCCGCGTCTTCTCTTTCGATATCGAGTGCCAGGGCCGCAAAGGATATTTCCCTGAGGCGGATCAGGATCCAGTCATCCAGATCGCGAACTCTGTCAGCGTGTATGGCGACCACAATGGCCCTATCGTAAAGAATGTCTTTACCCTCAAGGGCTGTCTACCCATCGTCGGGGCACAGGTCATTTCCAGCGAGACCGAGGAGGATATGCTGCTCAAATGGCGGGCCTTCCTCCAAGAAGTCGATGCAGATATAATTACTGGATATAATGTCCAAAACTTCGATATTCCCTACCTCCTTGACCGTGCCGATGCCCTAACCAAGCAAAAGAAGACCAAGCGCAACCTCTCTTGCTTCCGCCATTGGGGAAGGGTCAAGAATGCGATGGCTAAGATGAGGGAAACTACATTCCAGTCAGCCGCCCACGGCAAGCGCAATAACATCGAGACCACCATCGATGGCCGCGTCATCTTCGATATGCTGCCCTACATGCAGCGCAATCACAAGCTCAGCTCCTACACCCTCAACAGTGTCTCTTCCGAATATCTCGGTCAGCAAAAGGAGGATGTGCACCACTCTATCATATCCGACCTCCAGAATGGTACGGACGAGGATCGCCATCGCCTGGCAACGTACTGTTTGCAGGATGCCCTGCTGCCCCAGCGATTAATGGACAAGCTGAGTGTCCTTGTTAATTATATCGAAATGGCGCGTGTCACGGGTGTACCCATGTCCTTTCTTATTAGCCGTGGGCAGCAGATCAAGGTCTTTTCTATGATTCTTCGCAAGTGCCGCGCTAAAAAGCTTCTCGTCCCCACATTGGCCAAATCGGGAGCCGGAAGTGATGTCGGCTACGAGGGAGCAACTGTGCTTGATCCTATCAAAAGCTATTATGAGGTTCCAATCGCGACGCTCGATTTCGCTTCGCTGTACCCCTCAATCATGCAGGCTTACAATACTTGCTATTCCACGCTATGTAGTCCTCAGGAGGCTGCTAAGCTCGATCCATCAATGTACAAAAGAAGCGAGAATGGGCATATCTTTGTCAAGTCCGAAACGAAGAAGGGTATTCTGCCCGAGATTCTTGGGGAGCTCCTGAAGCAGCGTAAGATTGCCAAAAAGGACATGAAGAATGCCCCCAATGAGTTCGAAAGAGCCGTGCAGAATGGTCGTCAGCTTGCTCTTAAGATTTCTGCAAACTCTGTTTACGGCTTTACCGGCGCTAATGTTGGGCAGCTTCCTTGCCTTCCAATCGCATCATCTGTCACCTCGTACGGCCGGCAGCTTCTTGAAAAGACGAAGGCATTCGTCGAAGACACTTACACACAGGCGAATGGCTACGATCACGATGCCCAGGTCATTTATGGCGATACCGATTCTGTCATGGTCAAGTTTGGCACAACAACGGTGAAGGAGACGTTCCCACTTGCAATCGAGGCGGCCGACAAGTGCTCCGAGATTTTCCCCAACCCTATCCTTCTCGAGTTCGAGAAGGTGTACTTCCCTTACCTGCTCATGAATAAGAAGCGTTACGCTGGCCTCATGTGGACCAACACTGAAAAGTACGACTACATGGATACGAAGGGTCTCGAAACGGTACGGCGTGACAACTGCGCTCTCGTCCGCGACGTTATCCAGACGTCACTAGACAAAATCCTCATGGGCCAAGACGTTCAGGGTGCGATCGACTATGTCAAGGGACAGATTTCTGATCTGCTTCAGAATAAGATGGACATATCCCGTCTGGTCATCACGAAGAGCCTCAACAAGGGCGCCGAATATGCCCTCGGCATCGGAGGGAAGAAGGAGGACTACAAGGTGAGGCAAGCTCACGTCGAACTGGCCGCCCGAATGAAGAAGCGCGATGCCGGCTCGGCGCCGCAAATGGGCGACCGCGTCCCTTACGTGATCATTGCCGGTTTCAAGGGCGCTGCCACCTATGAGAAGGCAGAGGATCCCATCTACGCGCTCGAGAACAGCCTTCCCATCGACTTCAAGTGGTACCTGACCAATCAGCTGTCCAAGCCCTTGACGAGAATCTTCGAGCCCATAATTGAGAATGTCGGCAAGACGCTTCTCCAGGGAGATCACACCCGTAAGTTGTTCGTTCCGACCCCGACCGCCCGCAAGGGAAGTCTAATGATGTTCGCTTCGAAGAAGTCAAAGTGCATGGGATGCAAGACCCCCATCGACGATGAGATGGGCAACCTTTGCAAGTACTGCATCCCGAAGGAGTCGCAGATCTACCTGGACAAGCTCGGGGTGCTCCGAGAGGCCCAGCTCCGCTACTCCAAGCTCTGGGCCGAGGCGCAGAGGATCCATGGGACCATCCACACGGACATTATGTGCACAGGCGACGGATGCGCTTGCAATTTCTACCGGCGAAAGAAGGTTCAGATGGACATCAAGCTGGCCGAGGAGGCCATAGCCAAGTTCGGGAAGTAGTCGAGAGCGCCGAGCAGGTCATGTCGGGGGGACGGCGGACAGGCTAGGCTGGTTTACAGCTACAAATAAATAATGATCTTTCCCGTAGAATGACATATTATATATAATATATTTCCTAGCTCCGTAGAGGATGGCGGCTGCTGCATACATTTATTTGGACCCCCCCCCCGTGAGGTGTTCTGCGCCTTCCAGGCGATGCT
>Ga0315315_10001170_pt1 | contig 23884 bp, 10 predicted proteins | sample M140m3416metaG_FD_203699 | JGI IMG/M metagenome (GOLD analysis project Ga0315315, IMG submission 203699) | Ammonia-oxidizing marine archaeal communities from Monterey Bay, California, United States - M1 40m 3416 | ecosystem: Environmental > Aquatic > Marine > Intertidal zone | place: USA...
ACCTGATAGGTGGAGGTCTTTGAACCTTGCGTTACTTTGACCTAAATTTGTAGTATTATCGTTTAAAGCACCTGTATGTGTTACTGGTAATACTGCTTTTACTGAAGCAGCCAACCTTAATGCAGCATGATTGCTATCTAAACCAGCTATGTATATATCACTACCTGCAGTACCAATACTGCCAACATTAACTGTATCTTTTTGGAATTGTATAATAGTACCATCAGTGGATAAACGATTAAGGTCTAATACTGTACTAGCTCTTGTAAATGCGCCATTACCACCTGCGTATGCACGAAATCCTGCGGAAGAATTAGCTGCTGATGTACTACCCACCAAAAAATTACCTGATGAGTCTATTCTCATTCTTTCACTACCACTATAGAAAATAATATCTTGACCTTCTCTATTTTCAATATAAAAATCTTTTGTATTCCCGTCTAAAGATAATTCAGCACCATCTGTTGCTGATTGACCTGTAGTAGTATTTGTTAATCTTATTCGTGGTGAGCCTGTATTACCTGAACCACCTGTTGTTGCATGAACAACAAAACCAGTTCCTGAATGAGCAGTTGGTGAAGTTGTGCCGATACCAACATGGCCATTTGCTAATATAGACATTCTCTCTGTCTGTCCAGAGGTAGGATCTGTTTTAAAGTCTAATCTTTGGTTATAACCGCTAGAAATGTAAGCAACTGCTTGGCTTGATCCTATATCAATACCATATCCTGTATTTTGATGAAATTCTGCAATTTTACCCGAGGCATCTCCACGTCTTACATCAAGTCGCGCGGTTGGAGAAATTGTGCCTATGCCAACGTCGCCTGTAGATTTAATATTTAAATTACTAGCATGTAAACTGGCTTGATTACCTATACTTAATGTATAACTTTGAGAAATAAGGTAATTTGTTGTATTCGTATCTTGAATAATTATACCAGCTTTTGCATCAGTTGAGTGAGCTCTAATTGGCCAATCATTTGTACCTGAATTTACATGTAATAGATTTGCAGGTGCATTTGTGCCGATACCAACATAGCCAGCAGAGGTAATACGCATACGTTCACCACCACCATTTGTGTGGAAACGCATTGAGTTGTCAGTATGTTGATATGCTATATAACCAGTATATCTATTAGCATCTGCGGAATCTGTATCTGAAAAAGCTAACACGCCTTTATTTGCTGAGTTTGCTCTTATTGTGATACCTTTATCACCTGCACTATTATCACCTACAACTAGGTTATTAAAGTATTGTGAGCTTGGTGAAGTATTATTAATTCCAACTCTGCCAGAAGCATCAATACGAACACGTTCCGAACCAGCAGTACTAAATCCGAGAATATCTGTTCCTGGTCTATATAATCCTGTATTTGTATCTGCAGCAAAAGTAATATAAGGAACATTTGCTGCACCATCAGCCGCAAGTATACGTCGATTTGAGTCAATTACAATCTGTCCGCCCACATAATAATGCCCATCTGCTCTTATATTACCATTAACTTGTAGCTTTTGACCAGGAGAAGATTCTCCTATACCAACGTTTCCGTTTGAACGTACTCTAAGGTGCTCAGAACCTCCATTTCTTACAATAAGAGAATGATAACCAGAAGTAACATCGGTAATAAGTCCTGATCCATTAAAGGTAATTTGACCCTGATTTGCAGGAACTCCATTTCGTACAATTTCAAGAGTACTTTCACTGCTAGAGTTAAAGCCCATTCGTACAATTTCTACACCATTTGCATCAAACCTTATCTTATCTTCATCACTGCTTTCTTCAACTTGTATCTTTGTGTCGCCATCAGCGTCGGACATAGAAGTAACTGCGCCACCCGATACTGTAGCAAAACTTAATGCACCGGATCCATCTGTCACAAGAGCTTGCCCAGAAGAACCATCAGATGTTGGTAATGTATATGCACCATTTACATTTACTGTACCTGCTACGTTTATGCCTGTTGAGGTTGTAGTAAGTTTAGTGGCATTATTATGCATAAGCTCAACAGCGCCATTGGCAACTGCTCTAAGCATTGTCTCTGCGCCAGAAGTTTTAAACCTAATATCATCATTAGTTACATTTAAAATACCTGTATCGCATTGTATAGTACCGGTAGAACCATCATGCTTAATTCGCATATCAACATCTGCGCCAAAGAACAGAGTAGCTCCGTCATGGCTCATGTTGATTGTTCCAGTTGATGTTACATTAACAACATCTAAACCACCTATAATATTTACTCCAGCAGCATCTGTTTCTAATTTTTTAACGTTGTTATGATAAAGCTCAACCGCGGCACCTTGTTCTGCGTTAATAAGTTGATTACCATTTGCCCCTGCAACCGCTAAATAATTAGTCTTTAAGAATAAAGCACCAGTGCCAGTATCATTAATGTAACTATTAGACCCATCATGATATATCTGTAAATCTTGTGCATCACCAAATTGTAGCTTTTTATTATCTCCAAAATTTATATTACTACTAACAGATACATCTGATTTATAAGCATGAATTTGAATTAGGTCGCCAGCATCAGCTCCTGTAGTTAATACAACTGATGTTCCATTAGTGCCAGTGTAATCTTGAGAAGATCCTTCATCAAGAAGAATACCATTCATAAAGACTTGAACTTTAGGAGGAGTGCCTGTGTTATAGGCTAGAGTGTTTGAATAATTATCCGATCCAGAAAATGTTGTTTGGTTAGCAGTTGCGGTATATTCATAAGCAGTAAATGTTGACGTTATACCAGAAGATGATCCTCCAACTTCTACAACACTGTCAGTACCGCCTACGCTCTTCTTCATGTAGACTTTACCGTCTGCAGTATTAAGTGCGAGTTCCCCTAGGTTTAAATTAGATGTGCTGGGTATAGACCCACTGACGGCTGAGCGTCGTAAACGAATGTCTGATAATCTGGCCAATGTTGGCTCCTATGTTTCAACTCTTATATAAGAGATATTAATTAAAAATAAAATTTCTGCTAATATATATTAGCGTATATCTATTTATAATGTTTAGGAAGCCAATTGCTATGTTTTAGTAAGTTCCGCCATCAATTACTTCAGAAGCGAAAGGAACACCTGAACCATTGAACTGTATGAGTTTACCTTGAGTACCAGTTACTTGTGATAAAGCAGTACCTGCACCGTTTGATATAAATACTCCGTTACCTGTAAAGCTTGATACACCAGTACCACCATGAAGAACTGCAAGGTCATTACCAAGTGTTACAGTTCCTGATACATCTAGGTTACCATTAAGATCAAGGTCTGCATTTACTTCAACTTCATTAGTAGCTGAATCAAGTACTAACTTACCAGCCGTTGTGGTAATAGTTTGGTCATCAGCAATACCGACTGTGATATTACCAAGATCAGCACCAGTACCATAGATGTTTCCAAATTCAGCATCACTCCATGGTGCCGAAGCGTTTTCTCCACCACTTAAATCTTCATCTTTAGTAAATACAAATCTTTGGGTTTGAATATCGAAACCGAAGAATCCAGTAGCAACTGCAGAACCAGTTCCCCATTTAAATCTTACACCACGATCAAGACCATCTGATGTATTTGAAGAAGTGTTATCTGCTAAAGCAATAACCGGGTCGTCTAATGTTACAGTAGTTGATTCGACTGTTGTCGTAGTACCTTGAACTGTTAAGTTACCTGCAATTACAACTGTGTCTGAAGTTGCGTTACCAAGGCTAACGTTGCCATTGACCTGTAGTGTACCATCAACAACTGTATTACCAGTAGCACCTGCGACTGTTAATTTGTTTGAACCTACTACTAAATCTGTTGTTACTGTTAGATCGTTTCCTACAGTAACGTCATTAGGTAATCCAACAACAACTTTTACGTCTGTACCTACTTTAGTTACAGCTGTTTCTATTTCATTGGTTGTTCCAAGTATTTGTAAATCGTCAGTAAGGATATTTACATTTTGTGCGCCAGCATCGCCATCAACTGTTAATGCTGTTGCAACAGCAACTTGGCCAGCAGCTGTTAATCTACCTTGTTGGTCAACTGTAAAGGTTGGAATATGTGTGTTAGATCCGTAACTGTTAGGAGTTACTGCAGTATCATCTAGGTCGATGTTAACTGTATTAGAAGTAACAGATGTTGTAATACCAGTAAGACCATTAAAGTCCAATACTTCAGAATCAAGATCAATTGAATCTGTACCAGAGTCACCAGATATATCTAGGTCTTGAGCTGTGACTTGAGCATCAATATAAGTCTTAGCAGCTAATGCTGTAACTAACTGAGAGTTAGAAGCACCTGCTAAAGTTGTAGAGGTTGAAATACTTGTTACAACTTGGCCTGATCCTCCAGAAGCTTCTAGAGCAAGAGATCCAATATTTAATTCTGTTACATGTTTCTGAGCATCTACGATTAACGCAGAACTTGCTGTTGTAGTACCATGTACGTGATCAAGTAATCCTACAAAATACTTACCGCCGATTAAATCGACACTAGAAGCGACCCCACCAGATTCTGTTCCAGTACCAATGTATAATCTATCACCATTATTTGCTTGTGTACCAGCTACATATGAGTATGCTAATTCACCTGTTTTAATATTACTAGGGGCATTGGTGGTTGCACCCGTAGTTAAGATTTTTATTCTTGTTAAATTAGCCACTAGTATGTGCCTCCAATTATATTGAGATTTTGATTCTCTAAACTTGTTACGACTTCGTATTTACCCGAAGATCCATTTCTTTGTAGCATTCCGCCATCAGGATTTCCATTAACAGTTACATCTGTTAGATCTCCTAGTGTTAAATCGAAATTACCAACAGTTACAGACTTAGCTTGTATTTCTTGTTGAGCTTTAGATTTACCTTTAACTCTTCCGCCTGTCTGAATTTTTGCTTTCATGTTAGCCATTTATTCTCTACCCTATCTTGTTACACCTGGTGAAACTTCTACCTGTCCTTCTAAAACTCGTGTGACAACTCCCGTAGATGACGTAATTTCAACATCATATACATATCGTCCAGCCTTCATAGCATTAGTAGTAGAAGCATCTAGAAGTAACTTAATAGTTCCAGCACTAGCATTATATACCGTTGCAGTAAAGGCTACAGCTGTAGAGGAACTGAAGTTTTTTCTAATCTGTCCTGCTACAGTGTAATTAGTTAAATTTAAGATAGCATCATCTGCATCAGTAATATCTACTTTTATATCAAAGGTACTACCTTGGTCAATATTTAAATTTGAATATATAGCCATTAACTTTTACCTATCTATTTATACTTTTAAGATTTTCAATCTCATCTCTGAGATATTTATTTTCTTCTTTTAATTCTTTAATTGCTTCAATAAAGAGAGCAGATAGTTGGTTATAATCAACTACTTTATGTGTGTCATCTTCATTAAGTGTCTCAACATCTTTTACGGCTGATGGTAATACTTCTTCTACATTTTGTGCAATAACACCAGCTGATGCTTTACCATCTTTCTTCCAATTAAATGTTACACCATCTAATTGTGATACTAATTCTAGAGCTCCTGTAACTTTTTGGATATTATCTTTTAATTTAACATCAGAGTTTGTAGTAGTTGAGTATGCATATATATCTCCATCAGCATGGAAATCTCCACTTGCAGTCATTCTAAATTCTATTGTAGCACCACTGGCTTTAAAGTCTGCATAACCAGTGTTCTGCATATCGATAGATATATTACCAGCCGAAGAACTACCCACTTTAAATATGTGATTTATTTGGTCACTCTCTACACTAATTACATTACTACCATTTATATCAATACCACCACCTTCAGAATATGTTGTATTATTATCTGCTAAGGCAATTGTTGTATTGCCGGACTGATTGACAGTAAATGTTTGATTAGATATTCCTGTTTGAGTAATAGTAATTGTACCATTATTTGCTGCAGCAGGTATAGTAGGTTTACCTGTTAAATCACTGTAAGCATAACCAGTACAACTTGATAAATCTCCAGCAAATTTTGGTGCATGTAATTTAGTGGAATTACCATTCCAATAAAAGGATCCATGACCGTTAACCATTTTACTAGTACCAGCAATATCGGTTGCAACACCAAGAATATGATAATTCACATTTTCAGTTGTTCTTTCTACTACTCTAATATCCGTAGCTGTATCAGCATTTCCTTCTAAAGCTCCATCAAATTTTGTTGCTGTAATTTCAGCAAAACCATGAAGGTGACCTGTACTTGGATTATAATTAAAGCGACCATTATCAGAATCGATATAAGGTCTTTGATATGATGTACCATTGTTTGCACCAAAGTATACTTGATAATTAGCATTAGTATTTGTTTCATCGATATTAATATAATCAGCATTTGTAGCAATAGGTGTTGAGCTTGCTGTTGTAGCATTACCACTTAAAGCACCAGAAAAAGTAGGACATGTTAATACATTAGTATGTGGATTATAATATAAGCTTGCTCCACTATCTTGATATAACTCATGATAGCCTGCAGTTTCATTTGCAGCTCCTTTAAATACTAATCTGTAGTTGGTATTTCCAGCAGTTGTCTGAATATTAATTTTATTTGAGTTGGTAGCAGTTGTTGCTGTTCCAGCAGACCCAGCTGATGTAGCATATGTAGCTGTTGCCGCATTACCACTACAGCTTGATGAAGTTGAAGCATTACCAGATAAAGCACCAATAAATGTAGTCGCAGATATTGTATTATTAAGTGGGTGTAATGTAATTCCGCCAGTAGAATAAACAGTATCACCACTATGCCATACTATACGATAATTGGCGTTTGCATCTGAATCATTGACATCAACTGTATCAGCCCAAGTAGCTGTATCAGCATTTCCTTCTAAAGCTCCATCAAATTTTGTTGCTGTAATTTCAGCAAAACCATGAAGATGATTTGTACTTGGATTATAATTAAAGTGACCATTATCAGTATCGATATATTGTCTATTATATCCACCATCGTCATTAGCACTAAATGTTACTTGGTAATTAGTATTGCTATTTGACGCGTCAATATTAATGTTATCAGCATCTGTAGCATGAGCAACGCTAGTAATATTTTTACTGGCAATAGCTGTAATATGTCCAAATGTATCAAGTGTAATATCCTGAATTACATTGTTATTGCTATTATCAACACTTGCTTGGCCTGACGTATTTGCGTGAGCAATTTGGAAATTACTTGCTCCAGTCTGATTAGCAGACCAGTTAGTATCTCCTGTAAGAACAATACCTGATGCATGATTAGTTGATGTTGCTGAACTAGGTACTTGTGCAGTTGTAACACCGTCACCAACTGTAACTGATCCACTGGTTACGCCAGTTACGTGACCGTATGTATCGAATGTTAAATCTTGTATAAATGTGTTACCACTATTATTAACATTAGCTTGAGATGATGTATCAGCATGATTAATAGATATATGATCTGATGCTGCAGAAACTGATAATGTAATACCACTGTTGCCCGCGTCAAGATAAACTGTATCGTTGTTATTATCTGCTACTACTGTTCCTAGTACTGTATCTGCTAAATTCCTAACTACGATATTCTTAAAGATATTTTGTGATGAACCTTTATCTGTATTTGTAACAGCAAAGGTAAGATCGAATGGATCTGCATCTGAACCAGGAGAAGTGTCTGTCCAATTAATATCGATCGAGGCACCTGAACCAGCTCCTTCAACGAATTTCCATTCTTTACCTTGAGTAATAGATAGTTCAGTACCATCTCCGTCTTCTACTTGGAATGATTGAATATATCTAGTATCGAAGTTTCCTGCTTGAATATTTGTTAAATGGCCTCTGTCATCAACAACAAGTCCTGAAATATATATACCATTCTGTGTTGAAAGGTTACCGTATGAGCCATTTAATGTAGAAGTATCAGAGTGATTAATTGTAATCGTATCGCCAGATCTTGCTGAATCTAGCATTGTACCGCCAGTAATAGTTAGTGTATCATTATTACTATTTGCTACAGCTGTACCATTATCAGTTACAATATTTTTCCATATTGCTTGTGATGAACCTTTATCGGTATTATTGTATGTTACAGCAAAGCCTGATACGCTTTCGCTTAATCCGCTTCCTGCAGTAAATGTTAAATTATCACCAGGTCCAAAATCAGATCCTTCAACTTGAGGAGTTGAAAGAGTAGCAGTAGAAAGAATTAATGATCCATCTGCTTCCCATCTATCAGTTGCAAAGTTATAAACAATTGAGTGAGCACCTGTTACTCCACCGGCCGCGTTACTATGAACACCAGCGAATGGTTTTGTTTCGAGTCCAAATCCGCCACTTGTTGGTTCAGTTGAACCTAAATTGTTACCAGCTAAAATTAAAGTATCTTCTACTTCTAGTGTTGAAACATTTAGTTTAGTTTCAGTACCATTAACATATAGATCACCTGTAACTGTTAAATCGTTTGCGATTGTTACATCATTTGGTAATCCAACTGTAACAGCTCTACCTTCTGTTCCAGATCCTGAAACTTCAACCTCTGCTGAAGTTCCTGTTATAGTTGCTACATAACTACCAGATGTTTTAGTTCCTAATGTTACAGCATCGTTTGCGATCTTACCAGTAGTAACTGCAGAGTTTGCAATCATTCCAGTCGCAACACCAAGTGCTTTAATTCTTAAACCATCAGTAACAATTTCAAGTGAAGTACCATTAAGCTTAACATCAAGATCCCAATAGCCAGATAAGTCTGGTGATGTACCAGTTTCTGTCCAGGTTGCAGTAAGTCCATTACTAGCACTACTGCTAATTAAATGTCTAGCGTTATAGAAGTTAACAAGAGGTGATGTTACTGTAGTACCATCGTTCTTCATTCCAACTACTGTCCATGCTCTTGATGGATCAGCTGATACTTTTGTTTCGTCCCATTGCAGTTTAACATCGTGATCGTTACTACCAGAAATATGATCTCTATCTACCTGTAATCCCATTTGAGTATTAATGTTAGCATCTAATTTTAAGAATGCTGATCCGAAGTTTGCAACTCCACCTGCTGATGAGAATAACACAGTAGCATTTGAAAAATCAACTTGTGTTCCATTTCTAAATACGATTTGGTCAGAACCATTATTTTCACCGATGTTCATATTACCAGTAAAATCTATTGTAGTAGCATCGACTGATAAATTGCTATTAACTGTCATTGCACTACTGAATGTTTTGGCTCCTGCAATTGATTGCGCGCCTGAAGTTCTAACAACTGTGTTATCAACTGATATTGATCTATTTGCTGTTAGGTTTCCAATAGTAGTAGTAATACCATCGCCGCCCGATAAAGTAATTGCTCTAAGAGTAGTAAGTTCTCCATCGTTAGAAACAATAGCACCACTTAAGTTATCCAATACTCCAAATATTGTAGCAGATTTATGTGCATGATTTCCACCACTATGTGTAATACCATCTGTTGTATTAACTGCTCCAAGGTCTGCTACGATAGCTTGGATTGCGTTTGTAATATTTGTTTGTCCGTTTGTTGAATGATCAGCAAGAGAGCTGAATGCGTTACCGCCAACTCCAACTTCGTCATGTAACTCATTAAGTGCTAACTTAATGTTATTTCTATTTGTAAACTTAGTGTTTAATTGCCCAATATCAAGAATACCGCCGATAGTAGTATTACCAGTTACGTCTAATGTATTTTGAAGAGTAGTTGCACTTAGTACATCAAGAGTTGAATCAATATCAGTAGCACCATCAATATTAACAGTACCAGTTAAGAGTGTATTAACGTTAACAGTTAAATCACCTGAAATGGTTGTATCATCTCCTGTTCCGTTACCTAAGAAGTTACTAGATCTTGTATTTAATTGACCAATCAAAGTACTTGCACCGTCAACATTAAGAGTAGTATCTAAATCAGTCGCGCCAGTTACGTGCAGTGTGCCATCAACAGTAGATTCATCAAGAGTTGTAACACCATCTACATTTAAATTTCCATCTATTTGTGTGTTACCATCAATTGAAGTGGCACCAGTTGCAGCAGTAACATTAAACTTAGAAGCACCTACCTCAAAATTACCATCAACATCGAGTGTTCCAGAGAATGTAGCATTTGCTCCACTACCTGTCAACATTGTAGTAGTACCAGATTGAATGACTAAATTATTTCCAGTTCCCCACGCTAGATTAGCATACTGGGTTCCTGCCTTTTTTAAATATATATCAGCACCTGCAACATCTAAATTAATATCTCCGGCAGAATCAATAGTAAATGTTCCAGAGGTCACATTAAATGCACTTGAGCCAGCAGTAATTTCTTTTGTTGATGCATCGAAGACACCTTCGATTTCGTTAATAGCATCTCTAACGTTTTGAGCGTTAGTGCTTAACGTGTAGTTAGAATTAGCTCCTCGTACTGCTGTTTCTATTTCGTTAATAGATCCAACTAAGGTAGATTTTACGGTTGTTCCTAATCCGGTAATATCACCGATGTCGCCTTGAATTTCTTGAATACCTGTAACAGCTGTTGTTGAAGAATATCCAGTAGCGTTATTAATATCATTGTGATCACCAAGTTCAGCTCTTAACTCTTCAATAGCATCTTGGAATCCACCAGAAGATAATCCGGTGAATGATACATTACTAGTACCATATAAATCTGTTTCGTGTTCGTTAATTGATAAGACCAAATCATTAGCAGCAGTAGTTAGATTTTCGGTAACACCAACGTCATCTTGAAGTTCGTTAATAGCAGCAATAACATCCATACTAAATATTTTAATATCGTCATTAGCTGCAGCTGGAGTATTTAATTCAATACCGTTTCCGTATGTTGTATCATAGTTAACAATAGCACCATGCTTATTACCAGCAATTACTGATGATTGGCCAAGAATTCTTATATCATCACTATTAACAAATGAACCACTACTTACTTTAAGTAACATTTCAGTTGCTGTAGTTCTTAAAATAGTACCATACCAAGCAGCAGTTGATTCTACACTTGCTTGTGTAGATAATTGACTACTGTGAATATAAACAGTTTGGCCTTCAACAAATTCTGTTACAGTAGGATTTCCAGTTAAAGGGATCCTAGCTCTTAAATTAATAGCGTGGAATCCATTTACCGCAGTTGTGCTTTGTGTAAGTTCAGTTCCATTTTTATAAACTCTTACAACACCTAGCGGATATGCTTCACCAATTCTACTAACAATTTTAGCTGCAGCGATATCTGATCCACCAGCTGTAAGTTTACTTGAAGCACTAAATGTACCAGTAGTATTTTTAACTAATATCTTAGTGCTGTCGATAGATACGATTGTACAAGAGAATCCACCAGTCTGTGTCATCTCTACACCAGATACAAAAGATGATGGAATAGTAGGATTACCTTTAAGAATAATATAACCGCCAGTATTGTCAACTGTTTCTTGCGGTTTAATTTCAAATCTTACAGTTTTACTACCATCATCGTTTCCATAGAATACTGTATCACCTGCAGTAACATTATCAAACAGATATGTCTTATCTTTTAAATTAGAATTAAGCTGTTCATTATCGCCTAAGTGAAGAGATACTTCGTTACCCTTCTGTCTTAAACCTTCTAATGAATCTGATTGTAATACTCTAGTTTCTTTATTAGCCATTATTTACTCGCTATACTTTTTAGTAATTTTTTTATTTCTGCCATATCGGCTTTTAATGATTCAATATCTTTAGTTTGCTGTAGATCTATTTCAGCCTTTACAGCTTTACGATCTCTTGCTTGAATCCTTGCTTCATATGCCGACCTATTAGTATTTATAACTGCACCAGTTGTTAGATCTTTAACTAGGTTAGGTTCATCTACTATTTCTACTATTTTTTTTCTTGCCATAATTTATGCCGTTGTTGCTATTGCTCTGAAGTCGCCAATCATTGGAACGTTTGAGCTGTTTTTAGATCTTAATACAATTTTAATTGCAAACTTTGAGAATGATCCATCTATTACATTACTTGCTAAAGCGTTTGCAACTGTAGGTGTAATTTCGTAATGAACTTCGCTCATTCCAGAATCTGATATTGGTATAGCTTTTACTGGATTAATTGGTCTCCAATTTAATTGTGAAAAGTCTGAATCATCACCAGAACCTTGAACCTTATAATATAGATCTACTGCTGAATCTGTAGGTCTATGTACTGTTGTATATACATCAATTAAATCAGCTTCGTTTTCTAATTCAATCTTCTTAGTTATATATTTAGCTAAATTAGAAGTACCTGATGGCGCGGTCTCTGGTATGTATGTTCCTCTAGTCGTGTATGCTTGATGGTTTGAAGTAGCATCATTAATTCTATTTTGAACTGTTACTAAAGATGTTCTTTCAATATCTAGCACAGGAGATATTCTATCGTTACCACCATTACTCAAAGTACATTTAACTTCAGTAAGTGAAGTAGATCCTCCATTAGCAACAGGTGACATTACACATAATGGAATATCTGGTTTGTAGTTACTATTTGGAAGTATTGTAACTTGTGGCTGTACACCGTATGGTGATTGAGTAGAAGTATCCATAGAAGACCCAGCAGTTGGAAGCAATTGTGTAACAAGTGTAGTACCTGGTACTTGAGTATTCTCTAATGATAACCTTAATGTATTATAAGATCTATTTTCAGTAGCAGTCATTTCAGTTCCACCGCCTACAATACCTGAAGCAGTAGCGCTTCCTGTATGTGTAATAACATATGAGTCGTGTTCTATCTCAGTAATAGCATGCGTCTTATTAATCTTAGAAATATCACTAATACCGTTTTCAGCAGCGAATCCAGCTAATGTTACCTTATGAGCAACACTTCCGTAATGACCATGGTTTTTATGGTGAACTCTAATTTTAGTAGCTGTAAGAAACTCTAGTGAATTTGGATTTAATTTAAAAGGTTCAATAGCATCATTAACTAAAGTGATATGTTGATCACTAGTAGAGAATGCACAACGATTAAGTTTAAACTTAAGATCTTTAGTTTGTTCAGCTGTCCATGTAGAAGCATTTGCAGATGTAAAGAACACTCCGTTGTATGGTTGTTTATTAACTCTTATAGATGTTCTTGTTAAATCCATTCCGCCTACTTCAGCTACATATACTTTATAATCAGCTGAGTTAGCAATTAATACTATAGCATATTCAGTATCTCTTTCCAAGTATACTGGGAATTTAAATTTAACATTAGTACCAGTAGAAGCATTAGCCGAAGTTGTAATATCTGCTGGGTATACAACTACGTCTGATCCAGGAACTACTCTTTGTGTAGGATAACCATTTTCTACAGCTCTAATAGAAATTTCTATTGGAATATTTGCATCCTTAGCATTAAAAAATATATCAACACTATTAGCAAATATACCAGCGCCAGAAGAATCCGGATCTGTTATTGCAAATGTTTGTGATACAGGATCAGTCCATCTTACTAATTCAACCGATTTGTCAAATGTGGTCCTAGTAACTGAATTGGATTCACCAACTTCTCTAGTAACTAGTCTTGGTATTTTAGTAGCAATAATTGTTTTCTGATGAACTTCAAGTAAACCTTGAGAATAAAATGTTGTTGATGCATAAGTATCAGCAAGATTAGAATCATTAGCTGAGCTATCAGTTAATTTAAATTCTCTTGAGCCTGATTTAAATTTAAGAACATCATTCCTAGGAATAACAAATGACCCAGTACATCTACCCGCCGCGTCTGTTGTTAAAGATCCAGAAGCACTAGAGGTTGCACCATTAGAATCAACCCATGTAGTTTTTCCACTGTATGATTTAACACCTGTACGTGTTGAAAACTGTATAAAGCTTGATTCAGTTTTACAGTATGGTGTTACATTAGTACCATTAAAGAATGCATATAACTTACTGTTTGGTTTCATAAGTTCAGCTTGGAAATATATTCTTCTTGAACGCATGAATGGAATAAAGTTTGTTTCTACAACGTAATCTCCAACTTCTTTAAATTGAGTATCAGTTGCAATTGAAGTTGTTAATCCAGATCTAGAGGCTGAACCAGTTTCCGTAAATGCTCTTTGAGTTTCTTTAATTATAGCTGCGTTTCTATTACGTGGAGCTTGTCCTAAACCTAATCTTTGTGCAACGTTTTTTCCTACTAATCTTTGTGTTGATGTTTCACCGGTCTGCTCTTTACCAGTCCAATTTGTTTCCCATTCATTCCAAACCGTTCCAAGAATACCTTCCTCTTCGGCCATAGCTACAAATTGATCGTATATACTATTATCATCTATTATAATATCTGGTCTAACATCAACTTCTTTCCATTCATCTGAACCAGGAGATAATTCAATTTTTCCTTCCCATACAAATATATCATATGGATTTACAAATTCAGCATAAGTTGAAAATGGTTGATCTATATAAAGACTTGATGTATAAGGTAAAGTAACAATATCACCTCTTCTTGCAACACCATCACCTTTAACTCCAAATTCAACTGAAGAGTTAACACATGTTCCAGAATCATTTGATTTTCTTATAAGGTTAACATTTCTTTCATCGAACATTGGCCTAGCAAGACCAGCTGATTTATCAACTGCTATATGATAATCCGGATTAGATACATTACCTATATTATGTCCTGTAAAGTTATCTACGATAAATCCATTTTTAATTCTTGGGTTACCATCACCATCTAATAGTGGTGTTGATTGTGCTGATTTTTCTAATAGTGAAAGCGTAGTATAATATTCTAATGTTTTAATTCTTTTATCTAGCTTTCCAATATCTCTCATTGTGTATCGCTTATTATCATAAGGGATAGGTTTAATATCTAATTTATTAAATACATAAGGAGCAATGTCTAATGTGTATAACGGCATTGCATCTTTTACATTTTCAGGAGCTACTGGATCAATATTAGATACGCCTGTAACATATTTGTATTCGCCTTGTTTAGTAATAAATAGTTTATCCTTACGTGGAAGATATACACTAATATTATTAGTAGCAAAGTTATCAGGAGCTACTGGAGATGATATAGCAGATATTCCGCCTGAAAATGTTCCGTCAATAGCTTTAACTGGCCTAAAGTCTAAACAATCTCTTAGATCAATAACACCTTGAGAACTTTTAAACGTTGGGATTCTTTCGTACTTAGCAGCCTCAGCAGTAGTAGGTGTACCAGTTGGGTCACCTGGTGAGTAATATGAATCTACTGAGAAGTAATCGCCAGGTCCGTGTGTGTAATGGTCATATGTAATTACCATCGCACCGTTTGGTACTGTTTCGCCACCTTTTAATATAATAGATGATTGTGTATAAAAATTTTCTCTTTGGCCATCATCCAATATAAACTTATCGAGAACAGACTTACTATTAACGTCTGTAATATTAATTATTTTACTAACATCATTTACACCTAGAGGATATATTGAAGTACCATTTGCAAATGTTTTTGTTACAGTTTGGTTTACAGCTAATGATTTTGTTTTTGGTTGAAAATTATTTCTAAGAACTGTAACTATTGCTTGAATCGCTACGCCATTATTCATGGCAACACCAGTATCAGCTGTACCTAATGTAAACTGAGAAGCGTTAATACCAGATTCAACTGTATCAATCGGGATAGCCTTACCGCTTACATTATCAGCAATAGATACAAAGATATCGTCGTTGTTAGCAAGGAGACCATTTTGAATAGTAAAAATTGCTTTCCCTTGTCCATTAATAGTAGTTGAAACTTTTTGTCTTACCTTATATGAACCAACAGTTGAACCAGAAGTTTCTAAAGTTTTGACTGTGTCAAATGGTAACCTGTATACTAATGAGTTATTACCAGTATCAAATAAAGTGGCAGTAGTAGAAGCGCTGGCTGTAGTACCTACTGTACCTTTAAAGTCTACTCCGGTATTTGCTTGTATAACTCCCTTAACAGCTGAAAATACTTGGCCTGTGTTCATCTGAACATCAAATATATATAATCTATAATGTGAATCACCGACACTAATATATTCTAATCCTCGTGTCCTTGCTGTACCAAGTGTAGTTCCTGCACCGAGAGCAGTATTTGTTAAATTAATTAACTTTAAATTATGAACATCTGGAATACCTAGAATATCTGTAGGCCTTAATCTAATATAATTACCTAATGGTATAGCTGTAGTTGCACCAGATGCTAAACCAGTATCACTTGCTGTTCTTGGCTTATCTATAATAACAGGATCAGTAGCACCTTTATCAATTCTAAATCCTTGTACATAAGCAACTGATGGTTCAACTGTAATAGCCATCTTACTAGAATTACCGCCATCTGCAAGTAGCTTGTATCCATTGTTTCCAGCGCCATCGTTTAAATGTTCATTAATGTCTAGAACAAACGGCCTTACTACATAGTTTCCACTTTCATCAAATGTTCTAGTTGCAAATCTTTCAGTAAGTGCGACGTTAGTGTCGTCAGTGGTAACAGATTGTGTAATACCATTTTTAATTTTAGTTAATGGAATAAAGTTAACAGTTGTTTGACTAGCTTCTAGTATATTATCTTTAACTAATGTGGCAACGATTTGGTATCTATCTGCGCCAGGAGCTGTGTGATTAGGTGATCCACTAGCGTTATCTGTTAATGTTGAATCAGTTCCAGAAGTTACTGCATTTTCAACTACACTTAATCCTAGTGCGTATGTTGGAGTATTAGAATATTTATCTAAAACTAAAGTCTGGCCAGGCACATAAACAAATGTACCATGTAAAAAGAACACACCTTCTTCTAAATATGCTGATGAACCTTTTCCTACTTTATCGCCTGTTATCGATGAGTTTGTTGATGCAGTCGTACCTACATATTCAGCCGCACTTGCTGAGGCTTCTCCACCAACTTTACCGTATTGAGTAGTACCGCCACCGCTACTAACAAAAGCTTCTCCAGCTACAAACTTTTTAACATCCTTATTAGGTCCACCGTTATCAGTATATTTAATAAATAGCGTGTTAGGTTCTCCATTACTAACAAATGTACTAAAACCTACAACCTTAGCTTTAACTTGATTAGTAGTATTTTTAGTACCAGTAATTGTTTTTCCAACAAAGTCAGCAATGTTAGTAGAAGAATTATATGAAGCTCCGCTTCCAGTAAGAATAGTAGAATAAAAAATATCCTCTATTTTAATAAAGTCATATTCAACGTCTAAGGAAGTTTTACCACCGATGACAGCTGAACCATTGTTAAATGCCCACTGACCATACTTATCAAGCTGTGCTTGCAGAGCGGTCTGCATCTGAGTAAGCTCTCTAGCTTGAACAGAATATCCTGGCTTAAATAATATTCGATGATAGTTTTTTGATTCATCGAAGTCATCGAAATACGGTTGGCTGTCATAGTTCTTAAGGCTTTTACTTATTGTCATCTTTTTTCTCTCTTCTTACTAATATTTATAAGATATATTAGAATTCAATTATGAGTTTAATATCTTCAATCTGAGTAGCTGTTCTGCTAATGGGTGCTCTATTTTCTAGGAATACCATTTCACCGCTACCCTTATGTGCTTCAGCTGTAAAATTAAATCCACCATTTCCTGTAGTATCTAACGATGCTGAACCAGATCCACCATCAGCTGAAGTACTAACTGTCTCACCTGTTGTAAACCTAGTATAACCAGTCTTTTCGTTTTGGTGATAATAAATTCTTCCAGCCTGTCCACCAGTCTGTGGCGCTTCTACTACGAAAGCTTTAGCTCCACTTGATCCACCTAATATAATTTGATCAGCATCAAAGTTAACAGTTGTTTGTCCTGATGCGACCTTTAAGAACTGAGTTCCTTTTAGTGTAGCTGCTGTTGCTGGTGTGGTTAAATTACCTGGTACAACAGTTCCAACCTTAACGTTAGCTGCGATTGAAGATGGGTTTTTAATTAAACTAACTTGTCTGAAATCCTGATTAATTGTAAGGTCATTACCTGATTCTGTTCCTGTAAGTAAACTATTAATACCAACATAGAAAGCTCCAAGTTCAGATACTGGATCTACGCCGTGTCCACCTGCAGGAGCAAGAACTGCTCTAGCCGTTGCAACAACTGGAGTTCCAGAATCACTAGAATTTTTTGTTATAACAACATCTGCTACTGTATAACCGCTTCCTTTATTAGTAATAGTAATACCAGTAAGTCTACCACTACTATCAATATCAGTTGCACTAACAACAGCTGCAGCATTATTGCCGTCACCTGTAATAGTAACTGTAGGTCGGTTTGTTGTTGAATACCCAGACCCTGAAGTAACACTATCGACTCCAGCAGTAGTTATAACTAATCTCTCAATTCCTTCACGTTTACTACTTCCAGCTGAAGCTATCTGCGCTGCTTGTTGTGGCTGATTAGGATTAGTTGCTGCAAGTACAGGAGCTAATGCTAAAGTTTTAACTGGCATATAGGAAGTGGTTAGGAATTTTTCTGAATCAGCAACGGTAACTGTATACATATATTTCCATTGGTAACCATCTTCTGCCGAGCCTGTAGGTTGTTCTGATGTATGTACAGGTTCAACTGAAACACCAGAAGCGCCAGCAATAATACATTTATAAACTTTAAACTGAGAAGTCATAACATAAAACGGGCTTTGAGAATCAAAGATAGATGTAGGTGTTATCACACCGCTAATAGATTCTTTATAATCTGAATCCCATGGTTGATAACTATTACCTGCAGTCCAATTATGTCTTGGCACTACGTGTGATACATCACTGGCCGCGATCTTTTTAAGACCGATCATGTTCTGCCAAGCTTCTGCTACGTTCGTTTGGTTGTCGTATGGAGTAAAAGCATCAGTGTCTGTTTTATCGGATGTGCTGTTTGACCAAACGTCTGCTTTACCGATGCCAACATATACACTGCTAGTTTCTACGTCCTCTTTAAAATTTTGAGCATTTACTACTCTAAACTGTGAAGTTACTATTGCTGTCATTTTTCTAATTCCCGTTGTTTATACATTATGTTGTAGACTTATATGTTATGCTACTCATACCGTTATATCTATTTATATTAGTTATAGATGTAGTTGTAAGTAAATTTGCACCATATTCTTTTAATGGCACATTATCTCTAAATTTCCTGGTTGAAAACCAATTGTTCTTTTTGATATTATAAAAGTTATTATCATGATTAATTTCAAAGGTATCTTCAAGCAGATTCATTACTAATTGTAATATCATAGTAGTGTCTTTAGCTCTTACTTCGTCTTGAACACCAGAGCCAAGTCGTATCTCAGGTTCTAAAATATATCCATTACCAGGATTAGTAGGAGTTACAATTGTATTATTTGCTAATGGCGAAGGAACCAATTCTGCTCTTAATTTACCATTACCACTAACTGATACTGTTGGAACTGATGTATAACCACTGCCATGGTTTGTCATAACAATTCTACTTATGCTACCGCCAGCCATCTGCGCTACTGCAGTAGCATTAGAGCCACCGCCACCGCTTATTGTTACTGTTGGGGCCGATGAATAACCACTGCCACCATTTACTATTTGTATATTATTAATCGTTGTTGGCTGAAGTAAAAGCGTTGCTGTTGCTTGAACATTAGTTGATAGTGGTAAGCCTAACGCGTTCTTTGATGTTGGGGCATCTATAACTACCTTAGGTGGAATTCTATATTTGTGATTAGTGCTTGCAATACCATGTAAATATATTTTACTTATAGTTCCAGGATTACTTACAGCTGGTATTGAAGCAGCAATTCCTGTATACCCTGATCCTACATTACTAATAACAAATCCATCTGGTGATAATGAACCATTAGCTGTAACTTTACAAGTAAGAGCTCCGCCTGATCCACCGGTTCCTGTTACTGTAACGATCGGCCCAGCATAAAGCTTCTCACCATTAACTATTGTTTCAGTGCTAGTATTTACTGGATATCCATAACCTGCTTTAGCAATCTCAGCTGAAAGAATTTTACCAGCATGTGGATTAGCTGAACCATTTGGTAATGTTGTTGGTTGTAAATTAATACTAATCTGTCCACTTCTTTTAATAAATGCAGATGGCCTTGGTTCAAACATTGAAGCAAACATTTTAACTAACACTGGAACATCTTCTATTCCAATCACTCCAGGCTGTCTGTCAGGCATAGATGATAAAGTTAATCTATTAATTCTGGGGTAACCATAAAAGAATTGTCCTGTGCCTTGGCCATGTTTAGGTCCACCAATATGTGGAACCTCGTACATAGCTTTTGCGCTATCACCTAAAGCCTTTCTTGTTAATTGTAGTAATATTAGAATCTCTCCAAAGAATTTAAATCCAGCTGGGTGAACTAATTTACTAAATGCTGCTGACCAATCTGTTACGTTCCTACCAGTTCTAATAAGGTATGAAAACTTTTGATAAAAGTCGCTGTCTTGTATTTTGATTTCGTCTGATAACCAACCTTTATGATCTAGGTACTGGTTTTGCGAAGGATCCCAAGCACCTGATGAAGGTATTAAAGTTTTATCCCAAGGTCTTTCAACTTCTACTTCTTCGTTAAATAATAGTCTGAAGAATATTTCAATAGAATCTGAAGCACCTCTAACTTTATAGAAGTCGACTATCTTTTTATAAAGAGACCTTTTATCTACATTAGATAAGTCTCTAGGAATCGCCGCGGCTACTTCTTTCTGCATCATTTCTAAATAGTCTTCTGTGTTCTCATCAATGTCTAATGCTTCTTCAATCGCATTAAGAACATATGATGGACCAGGACCTACCCAGTATTTAATTACAGTTGTTAGAGTAGCTTGTAAACCATTAAAGGTATCATTAGCAAAAACAATTCTAAATGTTTTACCATGAGGAGTAGTATTATTTTTAAGTGACCCAGGAAGTTCGTTACCATTAGTAATATTAATCTGTGGTGCACCACTGCCTGTAAGAGAAACAGGTATACTTTGTCCAGGTTTATAAACAACGCTGTTAAATGTTATATTAGAATCAGTATTATTTTTAATTAATAATGTACTACTTGCTCCTTGAAAGTCTGAAAAGAAATGATCATTAGAATTCTCAGGATCTTTAATTCTAAAAACACCTTGCTTACTTAGAATAGTATCAACAAAGACTTCGGTCTCTTGATATATAAACTCTTCCATATTATTAAATTCATAATATGATTTAAGTAATTCTTTAATACCTCTTTGATTAGCCTCACCACCATCACCAACTTGATCTTCAAGAATATTAGTAGGTATGAGCTCATCGAGTCTAAGATTTTCTTTTGTCTTACGCTTACTTGAAGCAACTGATTCGATATAACCAGGTGTTTGCGATTCTCCTCCATATCGAGCCATGTGTTATCCTCTAAGTCTTGATGTAGTGTTATATGATATAGTACCAGTGCTTCCTGATACAGCAATGGAATCGATCTCTGGAGTAATAGTCGTTCTTAATGGATCGATTGCAATCAGCTGATCTCTCTTAGGAGCAATGTCTAAAGAAGCTGGTGTTACTGTAATTCTAATTCCACCTGTTGGAAGAATTGAAGGAGCAAAGTTGTTTAGTATAACTTTACCTGAAGAAGTATTTACACTTCCTGCATCTGTTACGACAATGGTTTCTTTACCATCTACAATTTTATAAACATATACTCTACGTTCATCCTGTCCCTCTACTGCTTCATCTCCAAAGAAATGATCGACACCATCAACTTTAAATGCTGTTGATGAAATAACTGAATCAGTACTACTACCACTGACATAGAAAGAACCTGTAAAGAATAAAGTAAAGTTATTTGCTGTACGAGTTAAGCTAGGTGTAATTGTTTTAAATAACATAGGTCGTACAGTTGAGTTAACAATTGATGGATCAGCGTTATCGATTGCTTTTAATAGTTGTGAATGTCTGAACACTCCATCAAATTTATTGAGGTTATTAAAACTATAATCTTCTACTGTATCACTGACCACACTAAGTAGATCACTTGCACTTCTGTCAGTCAGGTTGTTATTATATTTAAAGAATACATCTAACTCAAGGTAAGTATAGTTAGGATCAACCATAACCGGAGTAATAGAGACCACGTTCTTGCCTTTTAGTATTGTATTCTTAATTGTATTCTTTTGTGCATCTGTTAGTGTTTCGTTTTGTACTGGTTTAACACAGACATATACGCTACCATAATCTGGTGGATCATTATCTTCACCACCCCAGGTACTAATCGCATCGATGTCTGAGAACTCTCTTTGAATAATAGCACGATAGTCATCTGTGGTTACCGCTCTGTTCTGAGAAGTAAATGTTAGCGGAGCATTATATCTTATTGACTCTAATGTCTCTCTGTCCGAGCCGCCAGTTGACTTATTGACCAGGCTTATGGAAACAGCTGATGCACTGAATGGTCCGATATTAATATTAGATCCCATTCCGAAATTCGTCGCACCATTTACATCCTTACCATTTGTAAACACATAGTCGAGCGTTACGATATTATTTGACTGAGGACGGGCTCCAATAACACCATCGCCAAAGAACACTTCGTAATATTCATTTGCATTCTCTTGTAGATGAAAGATACGAGTTGCAGCGTCGACATTGAGTAGCGTTGTATACTTAGTATAGATATCGAATGCTGAAGATAAATCGTTAGCCTGTACACGAACACGTAGCGTAGATGTATCTGCATCCTTATCTGATATCTGATACTTCTGATTGGTTAAATCATTGTCTACTCTAAACTTTAATGTCTTGAGTGTACCTTCTGCGATCTCCACATTATTAAAGGTATATACATTTGTGACTGAATCGATTGTAGCGTTATCTGCAGAGAGAACAATGAACGAAAATTCTCTACCGCCAACAGTTGTGACTAACTGCGTTCCTCGTGCGAGTGTTAGGTTTGCAGGATTATTCGAAGCCTGATCACCAGTGAATCCTGTGACCGCAATATTAACAACTGCACGAGAAGCGAGTTTAGACCTTGGAGTATATCCAAGCAACCTTGCCCGAGAGACTACATTACCACGTATCTGTGCTGAGTCTAAAAAGGCCTCGTTTAAACTGAAGTGAGCAGCCATTGCATTATAGTGTGTATTATATGCTAATACATCTAAGAGTACACTCATACCACTTCCTTCGAAATCATAATCATTAAATGTCGACTGTGTCTTCAGATAGTTCTTAAGATTCTTTTTAATTTGGTCGAAATCTAATTCCGTTACTTTAAAATTTGTTGCCATAATTCTTTACCTTAGTCTTCGAAGTACTAATTCAACTTCTTGTTCTACATCGTACTCCTTTATATTATAGTGTGCGGTTATTCTATATGCGTTATCATCTGCCAGATCATCAATAAACACATTATATAACTCAATCCTTCCCTCATGTATACGCAATACATTCTCTATATTCTCTCTTAATGCAATCTTTGTTATGGTATCAGCAGGTTCAAATAACAACCCTCTCATATTCGCACCAAGTGTAGGAGCAAAAGGTCTATCATAAAAGTTAGATAACAATAAGTTCTTTACTGCATTACGTATTGCCTGTTCATCCTTTGGTATATAAAGATCTTTTGTCTTATCATTTATATAGAGAGATAGATCAAGGTCAGCCCATCCTTTCTTACGAGAGGTACGTGACGAGGTCTCACTATCTGATATAACGAATCCTGCATTGTGTCTATTAACTGTTCCCATGTATCTATTTATATCCTTTTAGTTATAGTTGACAAGGTTCTGGAAAGAAATTTTTCTCGAGAAATTTTTTTTATATAATGCATATCGAAGCAAAACTCAGAATCATATCGAAGAACATGCATGTACTAGCCCCCCGCCACCCCTGCATGCATTTCCCCTCGTATATAATGGCCAATATGCGTACACAGATGCCTCATATATTCTCCGGAAACACTGTACATTTGCTCGAAAGTATGGTATAATATAATAGGTTCTATGGGGGGCAGAGGTAGTACTCATTA
>Ga0315315_10001172_pt1 | contig 23874 bp, 15 predicted proteins | sample M140m3416metaG_FD_203699 | JGI IMG/M metagenome (GOLD analysis project Ga0315315, IMG submission 203699) | Ammonia-oxidizing marine archaeal communities from Monterey Bay, California, United States - M1 40m 3416 | ecosystem: Environmental > Aquatic > Marine > Intertidal zone | place: USA...
TATCGTTACTTACCACTGACTCTAGACTAAGAATCGCCGATGATCCGTTGGCTGCTGTTGCGGACACTTCTGATTGCACAGTCGCAATAACAAGGCGACCGGCAGGAGCCCCTTCACTGCCTGGAAACGATCCTGAGGCATCGAACATAATTGCAATACGTCCAGGCTCTAAAACCTCTGTCGTAAACGTTACAAAGTCCGGCAGTTCACTCGATGGCACAATATCTTGGACGTTCAATAAATTTGAATCATATGAAAAGACAGTATAGAGCGAACGGACAGTACCATCGGACTCTAAAACAAGTGGAATACCTGCGTTGCTTTCAGCTGGCACATTTACATTTTGGCCTGCACTTCGGGCAAAGCTAGGAATCTCTAACCTGATTGCAGGTATTTCTGAAACTGTAAAGCTTCCGTTGTAGTCATCACCAACTACTTCATCAGAATTTCCATCGAGCCACTCTCCTGCTACCGTCTGGAAAGCATGAGCACCGCTGCGAGCGACTACAGAGTATGTATCAATAGCAAGCGGAGAGTCGGCAATAAACTGCAGACTGGTTCCATCTACCGCAATGACTACTGAGCCATGAACATCTCCCGTAGCTGCCCCACGAATAGTTAAATCTGCTTCACCATGGATGCTCATAGCATCATAAAGATTGACTACATCTATGTTTATTTGCTGACTAAATGACATCCGAAAGCCATCAAGAACGCTTTCCAGGGAGGTGACGTAAAGCGTCTCGACTTGATTGAGCACCTGAATATCAGTGGTTAATTCAAAAGATTCTCCATCGCCATCAGTCACTCGAACACGAATGCTTCGAGTCATACCAGCCTCAAAATCAAAATCTGTCGTCGTAATCAACTGACTACCAGCAATAGCGAACGACGCATTGTTGACGTCGCCCTCTCCAGCCACAAGCTCAAAGGTGAATGTGTCTCCATAGTCAGGATCACTGGCATTCAATATTCCTACAACCGTTCCGGAAGGACTATTCTCCACCACACTGCTTGTGGTGAGACGAATATCAGTTGGCGCTCTGTTACCAACTGCAACTACGTGAATACCATCATCATCAATAGCAGAAATCAGACCCTCATTGAGGCTGGCACCTCGTACATCAAGCACGTGAGTTTGGTCTTTTTCTGCAGTCGTTGGCACCGTGGCAAGAAGCCGAGCTACTTCGTAACTTCCTGCTCCAAGTGGCTGTGGTGAAAAGAATCCAATAACTGCGCGGCCTGGCTCAAGAACATTAATCAATGACAAGGCACCGGAGGGCATATCTTCCGCTAATTCGATACCAGAAATATCGAGCAGTTCAGGGTTGTAAAAAAGTTCCACGTCAAGTGACATGACCCCTTCCGACGCCGTCACAATAATCGGGATTCCGCCAGCAGATGAAGCCGGGACATTAACCTCCTGCCCTGCGGTTTCAAAAAACCCAGGGACACCTACGATTGCTGTTCCGGCTGGTAGTGGCTGAATCATGAATGTCGACACATAGTCATCACCGACTAATCCGTCACCGTTACCGTCGAGCAAGCGTCCATCAGCTGCCACAATGCCACCCTCACCACTTCGGATAACGAGTGTGTAATCACCCGCAGACAGAATGCCATTGTTTACCACCAACCGGAAGCCATTCCGGGAGTCATTGATAGCAATAGCTGATTCAATAAGCTCTCCAGCACTATCCCGCAATGTCACGTCAAGATTTTCGGGGGCCGCTGCTCGATTGTGGAGGTCAAGATTCGACACATCAAGCTGACCAGTAAATCTGATTTGGAAACCATCTCGGTCAGGAGTAACTTGCTCAACAAGCAATCCTTCTGGAACATCCGTAATTGTGATTGTGAAAACTCGATCTATAGAGGCGCCTGCTGCGTCAGTAGCACGTACTCGAATCGAGTGAGCCTCAGTTGTTTCAAAGTCAAATTGCCCTGCTGTCACAAGGTTCGTGCCATCAATTGCAAAGAGCGTATTACCATCACTACCCTCGCCAGCGATGAGTGACAGGGTGTGAGTGTCTTCGATGTCCTCGTCCAAAATGGTGAACTCTCCAACAAAAGACCCCGGCAGTGCTGTCTCTGGCACTAAAACTTCAGATAATCGTATGGCTGTTGGGACATCGTTGGCATCCACAATAGAAATAACAAATGTTTTTTCAAATGAATCTTCACCAGAAACTGCCCGAACTCTTATCGTATACGAGTTGTCACTTTCATGGTCAAACTGAGCACGTGTTTTTAAAACGTTGCCCCGAATAGAGAATTCCTCGTTATCATTGGGGCCGTTTCCAGCGACTAACGAATACCTCACGTCGTCACCACCGGCTGCTTCGAGAACACCTACGAGCGAACCCGCAGGCAAATTCTCATTAACTTGCAAACTACTAAGAGAAATATCTGTAATCGGTTCAGGAGAAACTGCAGCATCCAGCGTAAGAGCCACTGCAATTGAACCGGTATCGCCGTCATAACCATCGACAGCAATCTGGTACGACTGCCCAGCCGTCACCGAAAGGGCAAGCCGGCTCTGTAACACCCTTCCGTAATCGATATCATCGTTGCTTGCGAGCCGTGTTAAATCACCGACATTCGAACCTTCATATATGGCAAGAACCGTATCAAAGCCACTACCGACAGTATTTATTTCAACATTGCCCGTGGCCGGCGCGGTCCAAGTCCACCAAACACTTTTGCCACCACCAACCCCATGGTGCGTCGGCTCACCTGCTTCCTCTGTCGCATCAAGGTTCGTCCCTGATGCAGTTGATTCGTAACCAACCAGGATTGCACGGTCCACAAAAGCATCGTTTGGCGATCGACTCGGTGAATAGAAACCACTATCCGAATTACTAAGTGGACTTGTGCCTAATTCATTTATTGCAGATGCCCAGTAGTAGTAGGTTTCGTTCAGTTCCGCTGTTACGTCTTGATAGCTCGTAGCTGTGAGATTATCCGTAATAATTACTGCTGTCGACGTATCGTCTATTCCATTTCTCCACAATGTGTAGCTCTCGGCGAAGAGTGATGATCCCCAAGAAACTCTCACGGAACCAAGCGTGCTTCCATCACTGGCATTAAGTCCGGACGGTGGTAACGGAACTGTCGGATCGCTTGAGAGACTTTCAACAAGGCGACCTACATTAAGCCGGCCTCCTGTTACCGTTTTTCCCGCTAAACCCGCAACCGCATCGACTGTGCCAAGGAGCCCGGATCGTAATTGAGACACCGTCAGAGTAGGATCAACGGCAAGAGCAAGTGCAGCGGCTCCAGCCACATGAGGAGTCGCCATACTCGTTCCGCTAAATGAAGCGTAACTATTTCCCGGAGTAGTACTGACAATACCAACTCCAGGTGCTGCAATATCCACACTTGTTGCACCATAATTACTAAAATTGGCCAGTGCATCATTTCGATCAGTCGCTGCGACTGAGATTACTGCATCACTTATGTACGATGCTGGATATTGGGGATTGGTGTCATTGTTCATGCCGTCATTACCAGCAGCTGCAATAAAAACAATCTCAGCCTCGGCCCCTGACTCGATCGCCTGCCGCATTGCACTGCTCGACCCACCACCACCCCAGCTATTACTCGTTACTCTGACATTCTGACCGTATTGATTTTTCATCATGGTCGCGTAATTAACAGCTTGGATGGCATCTGATGTTGAGCCTGACCCATTGGCATCAAGGAACTTCAGACCCATCAGGGACACTTCCCAATTAACACCTACTACTCCTACCCCATTATTGCCCACACCACCAATGGTTCCTGCACAATGCGTCCCATGACCATTGTCATCAAAAGGATCGCCATCATCATTTGCAAAATCGTACCCGTGGACGTCATCAACGAAACCGTTCGCGTCATCATCAATACCGTTGCCTGCAATCTCACCTGGATTTACCCACATATTGGCTGCAAGGTCAGGGTGGGTGTAATCAATCCCAGTATCAACGACACCAACAATCAGGTCGCGAGACCCTGTGCTCACTTGCCACGCTTCCGGGGCATTAATGTCGGCGTCAGTCGTGCCGCCACTTTGGCCCGTATTGTGTAGGCCGTAAAGATCACCATAACGGGGATCATTCGATGTTAACAGCGTCGAAGAACTGGAGACAGAAATCGGAAGGTCCGGCTCAAAAGATGAAACAAATCCTTGGCCCGCTAGGTACGAGAAGATTTCAGATGAACATGCCGTGGACTCCAGAAGCAATTGGCCAGGTAGACCGAGACCACCAAGAACTCGAAGACCTGGTGCAGATGAGAAAAGCCCAATGGCATCTGTAACCCTTGACACAGTCTGCAGGGCTGATGGGGACAGCCGTACAATCCATCCATTTGGTTCCGAATTTGTTGAGCCGCTGTCATTACTTAAGGCACCAATCCAATTAGTCGCTGGCGAACCGACGGATACATCAGTTGATGGAGAGGACTCGGCTACTGTTTCAAACCAATCAGCCGAAACTGTATCGTAGCCAAATGGAGCGACAGTAAGCAGATACCGAGGCTCAAGTTGCTCAACACGAAAATGACTCCTCGAGAATGCCACGCGTTCGTGTCGAATTTGGTCACGTCGTCGCCAGAAGCGAGTTCTCATCGAATCACGATTGGGGAAAAAAGTATTCATGCTGCAGAACCTTTCTGGTTACTGTGCGTAGAAATGAAAAATTCGACTGAACCTTAGTTGACTCCAGTTTTTCGGTGCACTTGCTGTGCCAATTTAGGTATTGCGCCCAGATTCTTCAGGCTCTCGAACCTAAAAATTCAGGTCTTTTGACAAAAATAATTTTTTAAATATCGTGCCTTTCCGGTTTCACAACCGCTCACTCTGAGACACTCAGCACGCAATTGAAGCAAAATGCTCAAGTGCGCCTCAAAATGCTGCGACCTCCGTATCTTGGCGTACCAAAATGCGACCGCTTCAAAAATGGTGCGTAATCGTGCATACTAGACCAGGATCATCAAACAGCGACTTGTATTTGTACTCATTTTGAGAATATTCGCTGTGGCTACCTTATTATTTGTTAGAGGAGTGCCCCTCCGTGTTCAGAAACTTAAGCACTATTGGCCTGCCACTTTCAGGAAGACCAAGCGAACTCATAGAACTTGCTTTGTCTTTTGGCTTCGACGGTATGGACATCGACATCCTTGATTTCTGCCAACAAGCTGAAATCTATGGTGTAGACCATGCTCGGCGGCTCATGGTGAGTGCACGACTGCAGGCCTCCTCAGTTCATCTCCCAATTACTCTTGGAGGAGATGATGCAACATTCGCAACTGAAATCGAGCAACTCCCAAAATTATTTGAAATGGCCCAGGCAACTGAATGCACTCGAGCCACAGCAACAATAGTTCCTGGCTCAAACGAGCACTCGTTTAAAGATTTCTTTGAACTCCACAGGAGTCGTCTTGACCAGATTGGAAATATGGCATCGAAACATGACGTCGCTATTGGTCTTGCCATTGTTCCAGAGGCTGAATATAGAGCAGATCTCTCAAATCAATTCATCTACAATTATGAAGGATTATTTGGCCTCATCTCGAGTTCACACGAATCTGTTGGTGCTGTTATTGATGCTTGGTCACTTCATCTGGGCGGAGAATCCACATCCATAATTTCTCAACTACCAGCAAATCGTATCGTCGAATTACGTGTTTCTGATGCCCCTTCAGACGTAGCGTCCAACGAATTAGTCGCGGACCAGAGACTCATGCCGGGTGAGACTGGAGTAATTAATTGTGTTGAACTTCTCCAAACTGCAGAGAAGGCCGGCTTCGAAGGGCCCGTCACACCGTGGGCCACGCGAGCAACGCTCAAAGGCATTGGTCGGGAACGCATTGTGCGGTTAGCAGGCGATCGCCTGGAAACATGCTGGAAAGATGCCGGCTTAGCTATCGCACCTCGCTGGTTTGCTCCCGCGGTCACAGATGACCACGATGCTTCTGATGCCGAAGTGCTGGGACTTAATAACGAAGAATCCGACAAATCTTCAGAATCCGTCGAAACGCAGACTGCTAATAGTTAACGTTGAGCGTCATGAAACAGCATTTGATTCCTGATGATAGTCACCAGAGGAAATCATGCTGTTTCATTCTTTTTGTCTCGTAAAGATCATCGAAACCTTATTGCCTTAGGCGTAATGGTCTCATTGCGGCAATATGGCGGGACTCGTCAACCTGCCTCACGATCAGACCCGTCGTGTACTTCATTGTTGACTGAAAGTTTCGTGCCGAGCGGCAATAACATCCAGATTCCGATGCAATCGATATCACAACACTTTAAAAATCTAGTTTCTAAACTGCTGCCTTATTTTTCTTTCGGTGGGTCTACTATTCAACGTCCTGAGCATGCGACGTCCTGAGCATGCGACGTCCTGAGCATGCGACGTCCTAGCCCAAACTTGATTGGAGTGAGGACTTTATTACGTCTATAGATCAACGACCTCGATATCTTGGATATCCCGACTAAGCTCCCTCACGAACCCAGACAACACGGGGGGATCCCGCACCACCAACGGCTGATCCGCGGATAAATTCTGAAACATAACGAAGGCTTCGACCTGGACGATCTGGATCCCGAAAGCTGTCTCCCTTTTGTAAAATTGGAAGCAAATCTGGCATGCTTCCAAAAGCACGAGCTCCCGCTGCCTGACACGGATACCAATTACCATTGGAATCAGGGCAAACAAGATAGAACTCTGGGTAGCAGTGCCCTTCAACCCAGACCGTTCGTGCAGGAATACCAGCTGCTCTTGCCATCGCAATAAATAAACAAGTGAGTTCTTCGCAGTCTCCCCACCCATCTTTAAGAGCACGAGCAGCGCCTTTTAGTTCTCCGTTGCGGTATTCAACACGTTGCCGCACAACATCATAAATCGACTCTACTTTTCCCCAACCTTCTGTACCTTGTGTTGTCTCACGCATGAGACGGACTATTGAAGCGTGACGACTCTCGATGTATGGACTTGGTCGGAGAAACACGCTGATCTCACGATCCGACCGAGTTGGTAGCTTCAGGTCATTCGTTGTGTGTGGTGGTAAAATTGCCGAGCGTTCTAATTCGTAGGTTACTATCGCGCGTGCCTCCCTCCCAGCAGGAAGGTCAGGGATCTCGACAATCATTTGCCTGGCCGCATCATTTACATCTCGAAAACGTAGCCGACGGACATCAGTAGTAGTATCTTCTTCAACGATCCGTACGCGTTGCTCCGGCCAATCCCTTGGCACTGGCAACGTTGCATAAATATCACGACATCGACCACCCTCTGCGACAACGCGAACACCGACTCGATAACGCTGGATTCCCATGGCACCAAATCGGGGAGCGTGAATATCTGACGGCTCTTCCTGGAACTGGCCGCGAACCTGACTACCGAGCAGCCCACTGCCGCAGGCTGCAGACAGAACTTGCAGAAGTTTCCGTCGATGAAAGTTGCTTGAGATTCGTATTTGTGTGGAAAATTGCGGCATATTGGAGCAATCGGCATGTCCTAGCCTGTTCGACACCAAACACCCACTGGGGTGCGATTGGGAAGTCTGGGGAATGAGTCTTTGCCTATTCGTCGCACGTGATACACATCAATTGTTCAGCATTGCTGAGCCTGCTAGACTCCATGGCTCGGCTCAAATGGAAATTCTGCTGAAATCATTGGTGATTAGAATTCTCAGTGAGTTCGTTAGTCCTACCCATTCCTCTAACCCCGTGAACGTATGGTCAACCGAAATCTTATCCGTGAACTTGATCTGGGAGATGAACTCGAGCAAGAAATTGATCTGGCGATGGGCGGAAGTGACGCCGCCGATTTTGATGTGGGCCAGGCTCCCTCACTTGCAATCAACAGTGTTGTTGAAGGAAAGATTTTACGAGTTGATGATGAGTTTGTGCTCGTTGACGTTGGGTATAAGAGCGAAGGACATATTCCTCGCAATGAATGGGATGAGACTGAAGCTGCGCCCGAGGTTGGCGATGTAATCAAAGTTCTTCTAGAGGACATTGAAGAAAACATTGTCGATGAACATCGTGGCCTAATAACTCTTTCCAAACGCAAAGCCCGTCGAATTGAAGACTGGCTCCGCGTTATGTCAAGCGTTCATGAGGATGATGTTGTTACCGGTTTTGTTCTTCGAAAGATCAAAGGTGGCCTCCTCGTTGACATAGCTGGAGTAAATGTTTTCCTACCAGCTAGTCAGGTTGATATTAGGCGACCTGCTGACATCGGTGACTATTGCAACCGTGCGATCCAATGCCTTGTGCTGAAAATCGACGAGGCTCGTCGAAACATTGTTGTTTCTCGTCGAGCCCTTATCGAACAGGAACGTTCCGAGCGCAAGAAACAGCTCATGGAAACTCTTGAAATCGGACAAGTTCGTCGAGGCATTGTGAAGAACATTGCTGACTTCGGCGCTTTTGTTGATCTCGGAGGAATTGATGGACTATTACACATTACGGATATGAGCTGGGGACGAATTGGACACCCAAGTGAAATGGTTTCGATTGACCAAGAAATTGAAGTACAGGTACTTCATATTGACCGTGATCGCGAAAAAATTGCACTTGGCATGAAACAACGTACGCCGAGCCCATGGGCGAAAGTAGCAGAAAAATATCCGGTTGAAACGATCTGCAAAGGTGCCGTTGTGAACGTAATGAGTTACGGTGCATTTGTGAAACTTGAAGATGGCGTTGAAGGCCTCGTTCATATTAGTGAAATGAGCTGGACAAAACGAGTCAGCCATCCAAGTGAACTCGTTTCACCTGGCGATGAAGTCGAGGTTGTTGTGCTTGCTATCAATGAGGACAAGCAAGAGATATCACTCGGCATGAAGCAGACACAGCAAAACCCTTGGGAAAAAGTGGCCGCTGATTACCCACCAGGAGCCATCGTCAAGGGTGTTGTTCGAAATCTTACAAATTATGGAGCTTTCATTGAAATTGACGAAGGAATCGATGGTCTCCTACATGTCACGGATATGTCATGGACAAGGAAAGTAACTCACCCTAGTGAAATGGTTGATAAGGGGCAGGAAATTGAATGTAAAGTTCTTTCTGTTGACCAACAGCGGCGACGTATTGCGTTAGGGTTGAAGCAGATGCAGGATGATCCGTGGACCGCCGACATTCCAGATCGATACAAGGTTGATGATGTCGTGCATGGAACAATTACCAAAATCACGAACTTTGGTGTCTTCGTTGGCCTTGAAGATGGCCTTGAAGGACTCTTGCACATATCAGAACTCTCAGACGATAAAGTTGAAAATGCAGAAGAATTAGTGCAAGTGGGTGATCCCATTGATGTAAAAATTCTTCGTGTTGATATCGAAGAGCGGAAAATTGGTCTGTCTAAAAAGCAGGTTTCCGAATCAGAAGATCCTGCCCCTGCAGAAACATCTAGTGACAGCTAGTGCTTCGTGCTGGAGGATCCTTAATCTAGGCGTGGTCTTTCGATAGCGAGGATTGCGCCTAGAGGTTCAACACTTTCAATATTAAACTGAGATTGTTGTTTGTACTGCAACAAGACTTCATCGCCCTCACGAAGAGCTGTCGTATTCATACGGCCTCTTTTTGGAGCCTGAGTTGAAGCATCCGTAGGGGTAACTAACACCTCCCCGGTGACCGGATTCAGCACATCTAATTGGGTTGCGTGAACACCGTTTTTTTTCACCAACCAGAGAACCAGGCGGCTACCTGCTACTAACTCCTTTAAATTTACTGAACGAGTTGCATTCGATGGAACCGGATCCCGGGGCAGAACAACAGTCGATATCCCTTGAGTGGATGTTCCGTGGTTGAACTGCTTCTTTTCTTCTTGGTTCTTGAAACCAGATATTTCTTCCACATTTTCAAACCTGACGATGCTCTGCACTTGGTTTTGAACAGCCAAAAACCCGCACTGGCACCCTATCACGAGCGTTGGAATATCTCCGGTAACGAAGAATCCCGCGGCTACTAACACAAACAACACAACTCGAACCATCAATTCCCCCGCTTTAAAACACATTTCTTACTGAAAAACTTGCATCACAGCAGAATCCGAAGTATTCCCGAAGGTGGTATTCAAGAACCCCAAGGAAAGTATTGCACCTGTTTTCGGTCTTATGCGAATGAAAAACTTCATTCTCTGAAAAATAGCTGATATTTTTCGACTAGCACCAGGTGTGCTGGATTGCCAGTATCCGACTACTTCCCACTACACCAAAAAACAGAAATCTTGATGGACATGCACGAAGACGCAAGTGGCCTTGGAATCTCAGCAATTTCGGTACATCGACCGAACTGGATACTCAACAATGCCTGGTTTGGTGAAGCCATGCCCAGAAAATTCAGCCGTCACACCGGTATCGAATCGCGAGCGATTTCATTAGAAGACGAAGTGACGATGGGTGTCCGGGTCGTTCGCAAACTGCAGGCAGAGACTGGCTGCAACCTAGCCGACTGCCGGGGAATTCTCTTTGCTTCCCCCTCTTTTCTTCCACCAATGATTGCTGATCGTTTTCTCGAACAGTCACAAGCTCGATACGAACGACTACAACACGCTGCCCGCCATTTAACAAAACGTCTTAATGTGCCGCATCTGAGAACCCTTGGAATTAATTGGTTTTGTTGTGGTTACAGCCGATCTCTAAGTCTTATTCAAAAACGTTGGGCTTCTCGCCTCGATCTACAAAAAAATGAGTTTTTATTAGTTGTGGCGGCGAGTCGAATCAGTCGAATTACAGACTACAGTTGTAGTCAAACTGCAGGACTCTTCGGTGACATGGCCTCAGCAACTCTTCTTGCACCCCTCGCAAGTCGACGATACCCAGCGCACTTCGAACTCGTACACGCAGACGCTCGCCGAGAACAAATTGAGAAATCTGCCTTCAACTTCGAAAGACGAACAAACGTACCTATACCATTACCGAACGGTGGGGTTACCCACGCAGATAAACGTATCGTTTACACACTTGATGGGATGGCAATTGCTGAAACTGCTCCGCGTCAGATGTCGGCTGCCGTTGCGTCAGCACTCCAGGCCTCAAATCTTTCTGGAACTGACGTTGACTATGTTGTCCCTCACCAAGCAGGCACTGGTATTGTTCGCTTCACAGGCATGAAACTTGAGGAGTATGGCATCGGTGGGGAGCTCATCAATGGACTCACCGAGCGAGCAGGTAATGTAAGCGCCTGCTCAGTTCCATTCGCTCTCCGAGAAACATGGGACCGACTCAGTGGCATTATTGCCTGCCCAACGGCTGCCGTCGGAAGTCCCGGAAAACCAGAGGTTCTCCGTGGCTGCGTACTCTTAAAATCCACTCCGTACCACGAACTACGTCGTACTCAAGCAGCTTAACATTTCACCCTACTCTAATACGCCCGGCTTAATGGTGGTTCATGTCACACGACAAGCCGCCCGCTGCAGGAACATAACAGTTCTTAGCGTAGTCCATGACCATTCGGTGTGCACTGAACCTCCATGCCAATGATGAAATCGAGTTCATCATCATCTTGATCCAGTCACGAGGAAGACCGTCCGCGTCTCTTTCATAAAACAGCGGAACCACTTGGTTCTCCAAGACGTCAAACAATGCTTCTCCATCCCGCTGGTCAAGGACGTTATCTTGAGCGTGGGTTTCTCCTCGACCAATTGCAAAGCCATTGCGTCCATCAAATGCTTCGGCCCACCACCCATCTAAAATAGAGCAATTCAGACCACCGTTGAGAACAACTTTCTGGCCGCTTGTGCCAGAGGCTTCCAAGGGCCGTCTCGGATTGTTAAGCCATACGTCAACACCCTGAATAAGATGTCGGCACACATTAATGTCATAATCTTCAATGAAGACAATTCTTCCGGCCACCTTCGCATCATGGCGGAGATTCGCAATCTTTTGTATGAGTGCCTTCCCTGGGTCATCCGCAGGATGGGCTTTCCCCGCAAAGATGATCTGAATTGGCCTGCTGCTATCAGTGACTAAGTCATGAAGACGATCAATCTGTGAGAGAAATAGTGCTGCTCTTTTATATGTTGCAAAACGCCTCGCGAATCCAATCGTGAGCACATTAGGATCAAGAACTGTTCGAGCTGCTTCAACTGAGTCCTTGCTTTCTTCTCGCCGATTGCATTGCCTTGTTACTCGCCTACGAACAAATTGGAGTAAGAGATTTTTTAGAGCGTTGTGAGTTTCCCATAGCTCCCCTGGATCAACATCGTATATCTTCTGCCACACGTCTGGTTCGCCCATACGACTAACCCATCCCGCCGGAAACAGGCGATTGTAAAGCTGCAGCATCTGCCACGACAACCAACTTTGAACATGCACACCATTTGTTATATGCCCAATAGGCACTTCTTCTTCGACACGAGAAGGCCAAAGCCCTGACCACATTCTTCGACTTACATGACCATGAAGAGCACTTACCGCGTTCGCACGACGAGATAATTTTAGCCCCAGCACCGTCATGCAAAATGGTTCTTCATTATTATGAGTTTCAACACGTCCGAACGACATGAGATGATCATGTGAGATACCAAGAACATCTCGAGTTGGGCCAAGGTGCTCTTCGATCAGCCCGCTATCAAAACGGTCATGACCAGCGGGTACGGGCGTGTGAGTTGTAAAAACAGTCTGCCTAGCCACATGACTCACCGATTCATCAAATGAGTACCCATCTCGTTCCATGCGGCCACGCACGGCTTCAAGTGTTGCAAATGCCGAGTGGCCTTCATTGAGGTGATATACGCCGGGAACAATACCAAGAGATCGAATCGCTTTGACACCACCAATACCTAACACCATTTCCTGTCGAATCCGTGTCCTCGTATCACCACCATACAGCCGGCTCGTTAGCTCACGATCCTCGGAATCATTTCCATCAATATCGCAGTCCAGCAGAAAAAGATTCGCACGACCGACTGCCATTCGCCAGACTTTTGCATGTATTGGGCCTGACCGTGTATCAACCGTGACTGTAATCGGGAGACCCTGTAGGTTCGTGGCAGGCTCGATGGGCAAGAGATCGACTCGAGAGTCCAAGTACTCTTCATGCTGATATCCGTTAACATCCAGCTGTTGCCTGAAATACCCCTGGTTGTAAAACAGTCCAACAGCAACAAGAGGAATACCAAGGCCACTTGCACTTTTTACATGGTCACCCGCGAGAACACCGAGTCCTCCAGAGTAAATCGGTACTGATTCATGAATACCGAACTCTGCAGAAAAATACACAACTGGCTTCGACCCAAGCACCCCCGCGTGCACATTACTCCAGGTAGAATCACCGGTAAGATATTCTTTCAGTCGTCTATGTGCTTGATTAATTCGACTGTACAACACAAGTTCAGCTGCACGAGACTCGAGGCGTTCTGGAGTAAATTCTGCCAAAAGAGCAATAGGGTTATGATCTAACTGCCTCCAACGGACTGGGTCCAGATCTCGAAATAGATTTGTTACTTCTGGATGCCAACTCCACCAGAGATTCTGAGCCAGTGTTGTACATTTTGCGTACAGCGACTGCGGAGACAGTTCGTCTAATGCAAGCGTTTGCTGAGCCCTACTTGAGGCATTCGTTTCAGCTTCGCGGACAAGTGTTTTGTCGATGCGACTCATGGTGTAACTCCAGGTGGGGGACGGAGAGGGGCGGGGCACCAGTCAGGAATTCTTAGTATATCGTGTCATGGCAGGGCTGCTTGAGCAGTCATTGTGAGAACAGACGGTTACAATAAAAACTCAATACCGCAACGAATTCATGTATAAAGTGATCCATCATGACGCTTCTTCCTCCGCCATTTCCATCTGGTTCCTCATTGGCAGAACTTTGCCAGGAAATCAAATCCCTTGGTACTCACACCAGAGAGGTAGGGCCTTGGAAAAGTGGCGTTCTTTCAAAAATTGCCATTTCTGGTGGCCTTGCGGGTTGGATTCAGAAAGACGATGGCGGAACAGAGGCTTCTGAAAAAGCGATTATGGAGTTTCTCATCGCCCTCGCATCCAGCTGCCTTACGACTGCATTAGCCCTTACACAATGGGCTAGCGCAGTACGAATTTTATCTCGCGCAAGCCTAGAAACACGAGCACGGTTTCTTCCAGATCTTGCTACCGGCCAACAGTTTACAACTGTTGGTATTTCTCAACTCACGACGAGCCAACAACACCTCGATCGTCCCATCCTTACCGCTACTCAGATAAATAATACATGGTCTCTGGAGGGCCGATGCCCTTGGGTCACTGGCGCTGACAGTGTGAGCACCCTTGTTACAGGTGCGATATCAATAAACTCTCAAAAGACACAAGCAACTCCGCATTTTTTTATTCTTGAAACCAATAGTTCCGGTGTAAAAATTGCGCCACCAATGGAACTACTTGCACTGACTGGCAGCCGAACATCAAGCATTGAACTAGACCACGTCTCACCGGCAGCAGAAATTGCGTCGAAATCTGAGTCTGGTCCTCAAACTGGAGGGCTTGGAACAACTGCCTTAGCCGTGGGAAGCACCCGAGCGTCTCTTGCGATACTCGAACAAGAATCCCTCCGAAGAGGTCGGCTGAAACCAATTGTTGAAGAACTTGAAAAAGAGGTTGCTGTCATTGAATCTATGCTCTTCCAATTCGCCACGAAAAGAATCGACATTCAGGAGCGGAATCTTTTACGGCAACGAGCCAATACCCTTGTTACGCGTACTGCTCAAGCCGCTCTCACCGCATCGAAAGGCGCTGGTTTCGTAAAAGGTCATCCCGCTGAGCACCTCATTCGTGAGTCTATGTTTTACCTCGTATGGAGCTGCCCACAGTCAGTTACTGAATCTCTCCTCTGCGACTTTGCCGGCCTTGAAAATCAATCCCGTATTTCGGGGACAGGTCAGCAGTAAACGTCTAGTTTCGGAAAACACGTGTTATTGCCTCTATCACCATTATCTCAAGGCTCACTAAACCTCCCACGTTTCGCTGTTTAAGCATAAAACGAACTTGTCACGAAGCAACTCAAGATGGACACTCTCATTCTTCTGAATGTGCACAGCGACAAGAATCGCTGACACGGACTTTTCAGAGTACTTTCTTGGCTACAACCTCTTTCGTTAGATTGTCCATCGGTTTTAATGAACGCACCTCGCTCAATAGTAATTGTCAAACTATCTGCCATCGGTGACGTCATCCATGGAATTCCTACCGCTGTTGCACTCAAGCAATCATTTCCAGATTCCACGATTAGCTGGGTTGTTGAGGGACGTTCAGCAGATGTTCTTGCAGGACACAACGCCGTAGATCATTTATTTCGACTCCCAAGAGGCTGGCTCAAATCTTTCCAACAGGTCCTTCACCTTCGTCAGCAGCTAAGAAAATTTCAAGCTGATGCAGTACTAGATTTACAGGGGCTGTTTAAAAGTGGTGTTGCAACTTTTCTAGCAGGTAGTCGATTACGCATTGGTCATGCAAAACCAGAATCGCGTGAAGGTGCATGGATTGCTTACACTGACCCAATTCTTTCTGCGTCAGAACACGTTGTAGAAAGAAACCTTGATCTTCTCCGCCCCCTTGGAATCGGGAAGAAATTCTTTGGATTTAATATGCCAACCTGGCCAGTAAGCCAACGACGTATTGAAAAATGGCATAGTCAGCTTCAATTTCAAGCCCCACCAATTATCATTAATCCTGGTGCAGGCTGGACATCAAAACAATGGTCGCCGGATCGATTTGCATCTTTTGCGAAAGCTGTGTGGCAGAAACACAGGGTAGAATCACTAGTTGTCTGGGGAGGATCCGCGGAAGAGAAGATCGCCAAAGTGATCGTTGAAAAAGCAGGACGCGGTACAAAACTTGCGCCCGCTACCACTCTGCAAGATCTCGGTGAACTCTGCCGGAAAGCCAGGCTGTTTATTTCTGGAGATACTGGTCCGCTTCACCTTGCAGCTGCCATAGGCACGCCTTGCGTCGGCCTGTTTGGCCCTGTTCCGGCCGCAAGAAACGGCCCTTATGGGAAGGAACATATAGTCATAGAACCACCTTCCGCAGTCCGGCCGCACTGGAAAGACCGAAAAACAGATACGGAGTCAATGGCCGCAATAACAGTGGAACAGGTACTCGCGGCAGTTGAGCCTGGACTTAGTCGTACAAACGCTGCCTGATCAATTTGAATGAGCAGCTATACTAGTTTTATGACGCGTCCCGTAAGAAATCCGTTCTATATTGTATTAGGAATCATTGGATTTACCTTCACGATTACAGCAGCCAGTTATTGCCTGTCTGTTCTCCGCGGTATCCGCCCCCAGGCAACTTTGGAACAAAAGTCACACCCTCTTGAAGAATTAATGGACCGTCATGGAACAAGCCTCCTTACTGGACAATTAATTATTCTGGCAATTGCCACAGTTGGTGCTGTGACTGTTGATCACCTGAATAGTCAAATGAGTAGTCAAAAAAAACAGAACCCTGCTAAGCCGGAAAGCTTGTTGGGTGATACGCCTAAGCCTGATTCATCGTTGGAAACGAAATAACCGTGAGTCAGGTCGCCAAGCACATCACGAATCTCTGTGAAAAAATCCGGCGTCACGATCGCCTTTATTACAGTGATGCTTGCCCTGAAATCTCTGACATTGAATATGATCGCCTCGTATCAGAACTCAAAAATCTTGAGGCCGATAACCCAGAGCTTATTAATTCTGACAGCCCTACACAGCGAGTCGGTGGTGAAGCAGTTGAGTCGCTTACTTCTGTCCGACATCGAATTCCGATGTTATCAATCGACAATACGTACAGCACACAGGATCTAGCAGCATGGGGAAAACGAACTGTAAAACATCTTCAAGAAGCCGGTGACAGCGCACCTGTTCATTGGATACTTGAACTCAAAATAGACGGCGTTGCGGCATCCCTTACATATAACTCTGGCCGTCTCAACCTTGGTGCGACACGAGGCAACGGTACTGTTGGAGATGACATTACACACAACGTAAAGACTATTGGTGCGATACCACTACGTCTTGGATTACAAAATCCCCCGCATGAAGTTGAGGTGCGGGGAGAAGTTTTCATGACCAATTCAGCTTTAGTGATATTAAACGAACTACAGGCTTCCCAAGACCTACCCCCATTTGCGAATACGCGCAATGTTACTGCTGGAAGCATCCGTTTACTTGATTCAAGAGAATGTGGCTCTCGACCATTACGTTTTTTCTGCCACGGCGCCGGCAATGTGGAGGCGCTAAACCTTGATTCCCAATTCGAGTTCTACACATGGGCGAAAAAAGCTGGCCTACCTGTTGCGCCGAGAACACAACGATTTGAGTCAATCGACATGTTAATTGAAGCAGGTACTGCACTCATCGAAGAACTTCATCAACTCGACTTTGAAGTTGATGGGTTTGTTATTAAGGTCGATCGATTCTCACAACAAAAAATTCTCGGAAACACAGCAAAGAGCCCCCGGTGGGCAATCGCATGGAAATTTGAAAAGTTTGAGGCAACAACACAACTCTTGGACATACGCGTTCAGGTTGGCCGCGGTGGCACGATAACCCCAGTTGCAGATCTTGCCCCAGTTCAGCTAGCCGGGACAACAGTCAGTCGCGCGAGCCTCCACAATGCAGATGAAATCGTACGAAAAGATATTCGTATTGGTGATGTTCTCGTGGTTGAGAAGGCCGGAAAAGTCATTCCTCATGTTGTGCGTGTCGAGAAGCATCTACGCAAAAAAGAACTTGCTATTTGGCATTTCCCAGAGGTGTGCCCCGAGTGTGAGACGAAATTATATCGAGAAGAAGACGGCGTCTACATACGATGTCCTAATAACCAGTGCCCAGCTCAACAGCGTGAACGGCTTAAATTCTTTGCATCTCGAAATGCCATGGACATCGGTGGACTCGGTGACAAGCTCGTTGAACAACTCGTTGCAACCAAAATGGTGCAAGATTACGCTGATCTCTACTCACTCAAATCTGCCCAGCTACAAACACTCGATCGCATGGGGGCAAAATCAGCTGACAAATTAGTTCTTGAAATTGGTAAAAGCCGTGATCGTGGACTCGTTAGAGTAATCAATGCGCTTGGCATTCGTCATGTTGGGCCACGTGTTGCGACTTTACTTACAGAGCAGTTTCCTTCAGTCGATGAGTTATGCAATGCAACTATCGAAGAGCTTGCAGCTATTCATGAAATCGGGGACATTATTGCAGAAAGTGTGCATGATTGGTTTACAAGCGATTACGGCAGACACGTTATTGGAGGACTTGTCTCGGTCGGTGTTGTTATGACAACTTTTCAATCAAGTGCCGTGGGTGATGGCCCACTCACAGGAAAGACGCTTGTCGTAACAGGGGTGCTAGAAAGCTTTACGAGACAAGAAGCCGAGGCAGCCATTCAAAAAGCCGGGGGACGTTCCGCTTCGAGTGTTTCAAAAAAAACAGACTATGTCGTTGCTGGTGATGAAGCAGGCAGCAAGCTCACCAAGGCCAAAAATCTTGGTGTAACAATACTAGATGACAGTCAGTTCAAACAACTTCTAGGAATGCAGTAGTTTCATTTCCTACCAGAATCCTGATCATTAATGAGGCGTTCTTCTTCAAGAAGCTGTGCCAGGGGAATCGTCATAACGGCCATCACTGCGCCCCACAAGGGACAGGACGTTAGCACACCCACAATTGGCCAGATCACGAGGCCCGCCCGAGCAATAACTTTCTGTGTCGATACAAACCAAATCCCGCCGACCACTAATGCCTCCCAAAGTATGATGCCATGCGTGAGGACATTACATAAATATTCAGACTGAAGAAGGAGATCAGTTATATCAAGTAGTCTGCCTGGCTTCCGTGCCGCCATCCACCATACGGCAGTGCCGTTCCACCAGACGTCACCTTTGAGTTGAGATAGAAGAGCAGCCCCAGAAATAACAGCTGCATGGACTTGGAGTAGTCCCACCGCAATACGCGACCGCACCCGAAATCGAGGTGGATGCCAATCAAACTTTCGGTGAAGCACTGCATCCACAGAGAAGTAGTCCCCCGAAGCACCAATGACAAGGCACCAGAGAAGCACAGCCACGCCATCGTCCGCAGGCCCGGCTAACATTGGGCCTCGTTGAAGAAGTGACGCCCACCCGAGAGCAGCAAGAAGCGATGTGACCGGAGTTACAAAGCCAATAGTGAGTAAAACAAAAAGAAAGACAAGACCATAAAAAGTGCTTGTTATTGCAGCATTTGTCGCACATGCATCAAATATGGAGCAAGCGAAGGGCGATCGCCAAGCGGTCACAGAATCAGCAGGCAACCACCCAGAAGGACCGAACCAGTCGAGAAGATCGATTGCATAACTCGTGCACAAAAACAACCCGAGGATGCCTGTCACAATTCGTACTACTGCAAGCGACCTCCCGGCCGAGGGCAGAAACCAATAACCTTCCCATGTTTGGCCAATCGCAACAGCTAAACTTTGATCAACCGAACGAGTATCTATTTTGCTCATCATGCACCACCTTCTCGTGAGACAACTGGTGCCATTTCCTGACGAGACTCACTTTTTATAAGTTGAATATCGTTATCAGCCACTCTACGAATTCGCGCCTGATAGAGCACAATTGGTGCCGGGACTTTTATCGGCAACTGTCTTTCGGGACGGTGCTGAACAAGAATCCGAAGATCGATATCATCACTTTTACAAACTACAAAAGCTGCCTCTGAAAATCCTGCGGGCAAAAGCCCTTCTTTCGTGAGATTTTCCTCGCTAGCAATAACTGAATAAAGCAATCGCTGCCAACGAATCGATTCACCGCCGCGCACACTTGGTCGAGACATTGTGATCCAGCCAGTATCACCATGCCTACGTAGTTCAAGGCAGTGCGTCGCATCTGTTTGTTGTCCGTACGTAAAAAAATAATCAAATCCTAGATCAAGCCATGGTGACACCTTCCAAAATGAAAAAAGTCTCTCCTTCACCACGCCAAGAAGTAATGAGGAACCGCTTCCGGTATTACACGCAACAGAGAGACCAAGGCCAATGAAATAAATGACTAAAACAAGAGTTGCTACGGATCGTGATATTTCTCCCCAATAATTATTTTCAGGAGATTTGGGTTGCCTTGGAAACATCAGGTACGTCCAGATTTGGAGCTATGAGTGTGGAACCGACTTATCTAGTTTGATTCACTCACTCCCCTCACACCAGAGCTGAACAAATTTTTCATGACATACTTTCACCCTGTACTCCGGCTATCACGTTGACACTAATAGAACAGGGAGATAGGTTTTAGGCATCCCGAGGTCTGAACCCGGTCGTTTTTGAGTAGAATTTCGTGAGCGAAAACCTTCCGAGGGGGATTAGCTCAGTTGGGAGAGCGTCTGGCTGGCAGCCAGAAGGTCAGGGGTTCGAGTCCCCTATCCTCCACTTCAACTTGCTCACGAATGAAGATTTCCATACGTCAATGAAAACTTCACAACTAAAAGGTACTGCTGGCTGTTGAGTAACTCATGAATCGCCAGGAAAGCTCTTCTGACATAGCATGGCAAGATGGTAGTTTCCTACCCCGCCATCAACTCTCTATTGCGCCAAGCGATGCTGGCTTTGTACTCGGAGCTACGGTCACTGAACAACTGCGGACAATACAAGGTAAACTTTTTCGCGCTGATGCCCATGCTGAAAGATTATCAAACTCACTTTACGACGTGGGTATGACCCCGCACGAAACAATAACAGCAATATTTTCAGCGGCTGATCACGTTGCCACACATAATCACCAACTGCTTACCAAGGGTGGAAGCTCATCCGACAATGACCTTGGCGTAATTATCTTTGTAACACCTGGCCTGATAGCATCTCAGAATGGTGGCCTACCCGGAAAACCATCGGTAACCGTCCACACATTCCCACTCGCTTTTAACTTATGGGCAGATGCTTATGAATCTGGCACAAGTCTCCGTTGTGTTACCGTTCAGCAAGTCCCGAAAGAATGCTGGTCAATTACCGCAAAGGTACGCAGTCGATTACACTACTTTCTTGCAGACCAAGAAGCTTCTGCTTATGAAAAAGGATCCAAGCCTCTCTTGGCCCATGCAGATGGGCGTGTTAGTGAGACATCTACTGCCAACATTGCTGTTTTACATGGAAAGACTATTATCACACCCCCAAGAGAAGACGCTCTACCCGGAATCAGCATGGACTACCTGAAAACCTTGTCAGAAGATGCTGGATTTCAATGGGAAACGAACTCATTGCGTCGAGAAAATGTACTTTCGGCCGATGAAGTCTTTTTGACAAGTACGCCCTGGTGTCTCCTCGCTGTAACCCGGGTTGACGGAGAGTTTATTGGCCCGAATGCCCCCGGCCCCGTCTTTCACAGGCTGCTTCGTGACTGGTCTGCAAACGTTGGCCTCGATCTCTCAGAACAGGCTCTACGTCGAAAAAACTGTAGCAAAACGAGACATTAAAGTTTCTTAAAATGAGTCGATTGGTCGGGGTGTCAGATTTTTTTTACACGCTATCATTTTTAATATGTAAGGTATGGTGAAAATCGTTTAGATTTGTACCTTAACTTAGGGGGACATCGCTAGTGTTCAGCATGTTTCCCAACTGTAATTCACAAGGAGTTTAAGATGTTTCCTCTATTGGCTGATGCTGCTGGAACGTTGGCAGCACTTTCTTCTGACTGGACCCAAAACACACCGTTACAGTCGGTTACGCTTTACCTGTTTTTCGCAGGCACCGTTGCGATGGGCACAGGGGCAGCATATTTTCTACTTATGCGGAACAATGTTGATGTTGCTTACAGAAGCACAATGGTCTGCGCTGGGCTAGTGTGTGGCATCGCATGCTTTCATTACTTTAAGATGACACATGTTTACCAAGAGTCAGGTGGACAGTTTCCGACGGCTCTCCGATACATTGACTGGCTTTTTACAACACCGTTGATGCTCATCAAGTTTCCGTTACTACTTCGACTTGGAGACAAGGGAACAAAGTTTTTTGTCCAACTCGTCACTCTCGACATTGGCATGATTGTCTGTGCTTTTATTGCAGAGACCTCACCTATAGGCTCAAATGAGTGGTGGGGATTTTTCATTGTAGCCTGTGTTCTAGAATTATTGATTGTGGCAATTCTTTACACTGGCCTTGGCTCTGCTATCAACGCGGCACCTGCACCAATTGCTAAATCACTCAACACGATGCGGCTGTTCATTTTGATTGGTTGGGCCATTTACCCGATCGGATTCCTCATGGCATACAGTGGCTATGGTGAAGTCCGTGAAATCTTTTACAACGTCGCTGACGTGATCAATAAAGTAGGTTTTGGCCTTGCAGCCTACTGGGGCATTGAAGCCCTAAGTCATTCGACCAAGCAAACAGCTTAGTCATTGTCATACGGGATGGCGGTGATCAGCGATCAGATCACCGCCATCCTAAATGACTGGGACTCATGGAAACGTTGAAATGTTCGCAACAGATCAACCAACTGCACCGAACGTGTTGTTTCGAAGCAAATTTCGTGAGCTTACTTCCTTGATGTCACAAAAAACATTGTGGTTTTCGTGGTTGCCTCTAGCTCTTATCTGTGCTGCAATTGCTAGCTCTTTGTACTGGGCGCAAGGTACAACCCCTAAAAGCATTGAAGTTATACCATGGCTTATTGCGCTTTTTTTTGTGGGCATGCCTCATGGTGCAGCTGACCTTGCTGTACTTCAGTCAAAAAAAAGTGGGGCTGAAGCTCTGACGGCTTTTTTCTTCTATCTCTTGTGCATGGGTGTCATATCGATCACCTACGTCATCGCCCCTGGAATAAGCCTTGTTGGATTTATTATTCTAAGCCTCTGGCATTTTGGAAATACTGAGACATCGAGCAGTGTCGCGTCCCAAAATCTCTACGAACGCCTCGCAACTAGTTGTGCCAAAGGTGGTATTGTTATCGGCATGCCACTTGCAGCCTGGCCCGATGCTACAGCATCAGTCTCTACAGAACTCATCGGCCTGACTCGGCCGGCTCGAGCCGTGTTTGGATTGCCCTTGCTCGACAGCCAATTATTTTCACCAACACAGATTCTGCTGATGGGATCATCGCTTTTATTTTTTGCATTGTGTTCTTGGATCATAATCTTCCTTCATTTTTTTCCTTACAAACAACCCAAGGAAAAACAACAGATCCAACAGTCGATGAATGACTTTTTTCAATACAGCCTGATTGGTATTCTCGAATTTTTGGTATCTCCGCTTTTTGGTATTGGAATCTACTTCCTGATTTTTCACAGCTGGAAACAAATGCCGACTCTTGCGAACCACTTCCTTCAACCCACAGCTGTAACTCATCCTATGAGGCAAGTTTTTGTTGTACACAAAGCTGCTCTGCCGTTACTTATACCTACATGGATTATCCTGTTTCTCAGTTGGTGGGCCCTTTCAAGTGGGCTGCACTTTCGTGACTTAGCTCTTCTCTCACTTCTTGTCTATTTGATAGTGACACCAGCTCATGAGATCCTGTGCTCATGGCTTTCAAGTCAGAAGAAAACGACCTGACTCGACAGTTGAGGAACTGCTATGCTTTCCTGACTCGAGGAAAAAAGCATGCCAACACCACCATTGCCTGAGACTCTCAATCTAAGCAACCCTGAGGATGCCCCTGCTAAGCCCCGCGGGCTACTCAGACGTCTCTACAACTGGGTGCTTTCGTGGGCTGACTCACCACACGGACTGTTCGCCTTAGCTGGAATATCATTTGCGGAGAGTTCTTTTTTTCCAATTCCACCCGATGTTATGATTGCACCAATGGCTGTTGCAAAAAAAAATGATTTTATAAAAATTTTTTTAATTGCAACAATTTTTTCTGTTTTGGGAGGAATACTTGGCTACATCATAGGTGCATATTTTTTAGATTTTGCAACAAATATAGTTGAATTTTATAATTATGAGGAA
>Ga0315315_10001174_pt1 | contig 23855 bp, 27 predicted proteins | sample M140m3416metaG_FD_203699 | JGI IMG/M metagenome (GOLD analysis project Ga0315315, IMG submission 203699) | Ammonia-oxidizing marine archaeal communities from Monterey Bay, California, United States - M1 40m 3416 | ecosystem: Environmental > Aquatic > Marine > Intertidal zone | place: USA...
CCGCGTGATTGGCTAACCAATAAACATAATAAGCCTTATTCTTTATATTATCGTCAACCGGATGTGATGGTTGATATGGAATTATCGCTCCTCCAGCCCCAATCCACTGACCACTGCGAGTTTCTTCATTACCTAATTCATTGATGAAATTTTTTGATAATGTTTCCAATTCAAGGGCATCACTGGCAAATGTTTGTTTTTCAGTGTCATCTGAAAAAGTATAATTTTCAGGATCGTCAATAATATTTTCATATTTTGCTTTAAATGCATGTTTTTTTGTATTTATTTGACCAAATACTTGCCGCATATTAGCCTGATGCTGTGTTAAATAATCTAGTCTCTGCTGATTTTTTACAAAATTACTTTGTACATTTTTTTCTGTGGTTGCTTTCCTCTTCATCTTCATACGATCCGCAATGGAGCCAACCAGCTTTTTTACGGATTTTATTACCTTACCAGCAGCATTTTTAATCTTAGAGAAGTTAATTCTCTTTTTAGTTAAAAACCTTTTGAAATTTGATAGGTTTTTTTCAGCCTTATATGTTATAGTCTTGTATTTTTTACAAAATTTTCTTACAAATCTTATATGTTGTTCCAACAGTCTCTTTTTTTTTTCAACATCCTCGCCATTTAACAATTCAGAAATCACTTTATCTAATGTTGTTTTATTAAAATAGAAAAAATATCTTAATATTAATATTTCACATATCCTTCTAGCATCAATATTATTAAATCCAGTATTTACAGCCTGTTGAATCGGGCGAAACACATTTGTTACTCTCTCTTTCCTGCCAAGGAGCGGTAAAATATGATTTCGAATGGTGGGATGTGTTTTGCGTCCTTTCGCATTTGGATATTCTCTACTATTTTTTGAAATTCTATCAAGTGTTTTATTATTTAATGTTATTTTCCTTTCAAACGCAGGAAACCCCCCCCACTCCTGTGATAGCTTTAATATAGGTAATCCTGTTTTGTGGGATGCTCCATTACATTTTCTACAAACTGGTGCATATTCTCTACTTACAATATTTGGATAATTTGGGTTGCTTGACAATATAATTCCTGGCATTTTTAATGACCAAAATAATTGTGCTTCTAAAAAGGGTAAAAGATGTTCACATTCCATATTATTATCACATTTTGTCCAGTCGGGACGACAAACACCTGTTTCATATAAAAAAGTTTCACATATATAACATGTTACTGGCGCTATCCAGGTGCCTTCTCCGACAGATTTCCACCATAATGGTTTTCTATTTTCCGCTAATCCGTCTGGATTACCTAATCCACCGTTATTATATTCACTTCTTTCAAAGTCTTTTCTTGTAATTATTTCCAGTTCCTTGTTCTTATAGACTGCGTTACATTGTCCTGGTGGGGCAGGTCTTTCAAACATATTTCTTACTGTTGTGGACTTCGGTGTAAATCCCACAATTTCATTAAAAAATTTAGTAACGCCGCCACTTTGCCCTTGTAACATATCTATCCCATCTGTTTGAGAAGCCCTCCACTTCTCCATCTGTATAAGATATTTTTTACCTAAACTACAAACTACCTGATTCCAACTCTCTCCCTCCGCTCTCTCTCTTTCTTCTTGTGCATTTGCAACGGTAATTGTTTTCAACGTTTCAACCATTTTAGCAATTATTTCTAGGGCTTTTGCTTCCGCTTCAGTTCTATCTGCCGCTGATTTAAAAAAAAACTTATCACCATATCCCCCTGTCACTAGTGGTTTAGTTAAAAAATTATTATATTTCTGTGTAAAAGTAGCATAAATCGTTTCTGCTAAGGATAAACCATTGGGAATCAATTGGGTGATTGGCGTCCCGTTCACTGAAGGTATTGAATTATATAGGTTTGGATCGTTTAAAAATGGTAATAGAGCCGTTTGAAGTCCTTCAGTTGAATCAAGGTTGGTCCAAGCATTTCGTACTGATGGTGTCGCTGACTGGCCAAGATTAAAAGCCGTCCGCATTACATTTCCTTCCGTTATATTATTTACACCCCGTATTTGATCTATGTCGTTTTCCACTTTTGTTAGGTCGTCCATATTATAATATATAATTTAAACATATTATAATTCCAAATTAAACTGAGTAAAATCTTTTAAAGTATTACTAACTTTATGGGATAAATCAGCTAGATTTTGTTTCCATGTACTTTTTGATGATCGTTCAACTATGTCGATAATTTGCATAGACGCCTGTGTCTCATTTTCTCCTGGTAAAAGTTTTTCTATTATATGATTTTCTATTGCCTTTTTAGTATATTTATAGTTATCAATAACTGGGACTGAAAATTCTAAATATGAAAGTAAAATATACCATAAAGAACTTCGTAATCTTATTCTCTGATAAGCTAATGTACAATTCTTTTTTAATTCATAATATGAAGCTGATTTTGTTCCTCCTAACATCATAAGCATATCTTCTGTTATTTTCATTTCAACATCCAAATTTTTAGGGTCGTCTCCTAAAAGAAAAGAGAAATCTATTTGTAATAATCTTCCATCCTTTGTCACTAATATATTTTCAAGATGTCTATCACCAACTCCTAGAACATAACATAATACACAAGAGGATACACAAGTTTTTATAAATTTATCTCGTAATTCTACAACAGTTAAAGTTGGATTTAAATCCATTATATAATTTTGTAATGTAGTATTATATTTATATTTAATATCATAAAGAGTATTAGCTTGTTCAACCATTTCAATCCAACCACACCCATCATCAATAGGAAACACCTCATATGTTTGAATATCAACAATATCACTACAGATAGTTTGTATAAATTTTGCAATTATCATAGTTACTTTATCTTTTCTAACATCTTCAAATTTAACAAGAATATTAACAATATATTCTTTCCCATTTTTTTTTACAATTAATGGTATTTTCCATGGTTTAGTAGCCGACTTATAACACAATACGCCTTCGCCCATTATCCCTACACATTCACTATTTATATCCCACGGTAATCTAACAGATCCATTTTTAGAAATCCAATCATTTACAACCTTATTCCATCTATTGGGAGATAAATCAAAAAATATATTTTCGTTTATAAACTTTATAAAATCTAATGTTTTTAAAAGTTCTCTCTCTTTTATTTTACCTATTGATAACATAAAATCGCTCATAACACCAAGTAATTTATAATATAATATTTTATCCTGCATAAAAAATTGCAATTCAAAATAAAATGAATACATTAATTGGTCGTCTGTTTTACATAAAGGAATAAGCAATTCATTACCAATCTTATAATTCTTCAAACATAAATTAATTAACCACGGAATAATCAATTTTAATTCATTAATGGAGAGATTTTTTAATTTTCTCAACACCCACGTTCTACAGATTTGATTATCTAATATATATTGATTATTACATATCTCAAGTATTTCTTCTATTTTTGGTCTTGTAGAACAATTTCTTCTACAAGCTAACTCATTGCATGTATATTTTTGAATATTTTTTGAATAATATTGAACAAGATTTTCCAAAAGTGATATTTTCTCTCCATTTTTAAAACTAGATAAACATTTTGATACTAATTGAAAATGATTTGTAAATTCATATCGATGATTCCATAATAATTGTCGTTCTAACTTTGAAAATGATTGAGAAGGTAATTTATATTGAACACCTTTATAAAATGATAAAATTGTATTAATTGATTTACACCATTCTTTATTAACAAGTCGTATATTATACAATTCCTTAAAAGTTAATGGTAAATTTGTAAATATATAAATAAAGTCTGAAGATTTGTTTATAAAATCCATTTTATTTTTACAACCTATACACATACGTTTTTCTGAATAAATATATGAATATAGAGAAAAGCTTTTATTTATAGGCGAAGTTAGATCTACTAAACTTGGTATAATTCCCCAAGCATCTGCACAATTTGCACAAAAAATTCTGCCACATACTCTACAATGGTGTTTTCTTCTCCATATTGTAAATGATTCTTCGCATTTATAACACTTTTGCACATTTTTACTAGGTATCCATATTGCCGTACTTGTTTTTGGAATAGAAATTTCTGTGCTTACTTTTCTATTTTCAACCATAATTGACATACTTAGATTATTATTATAACTCATTAATAATAATACATATTTAATTCTAATAGTATATTATTAAAATTAAACAACCACTTCTTCTAAAAAATCTCGAGTTTCTTCAACATGATATTTCAAACTATCTTTTTTTTGTATTCTATTATTCCTATTCATTTCATTCCATTCTCTATTGGATTTAACTGTATAGTGTGTTCTTAATGCGTATGCTTGTTCAGGATGTCTATATCTAAAAATAATTTGACCCATTAAAAGAACAATCATTGAACTTGTTTTACCTGCATACACAGAAATATTATTTAAATAAAATTCTTGATTCTCTGTTATAGTATTATTGGTTGTATTATACATTGTGTTATCTGTTGGCATCATTAATGTAATCATTTTTCTAGGATGCATATTAGGAAAATATGAAAATCTTAAGCAAAATAACATTATAAGCTTCCATAAAATAGCGACATATACTTGACTTAGTATCATATTTTTATCTCTAGGATGAAAATATACAGCATCACTATTTATAATCATAACCTGATTTAATAACATAGGAGGTGCTGCTACCATAATTCTTGCATCCCAATTACATAAATCACAAAATGCCCATGTTTCTAATAAACTTACATAAACTTGCAAATACGGAGACATAGATTTTCTCCAAATTCTCCACATTACATTTGTATTGGCTACAAGTAATATTTGTATAGGAAGTAATACCCACATAATACCAATAAAATAACTCCATTGTTCGGGTATTTCTCCAAATAAAATCAACAATCCAATAACACAAGCAAAACTATTTAATATTGTATGCAAATAACGATATTTTTTATGAACAAGATTCAAGAAAAATTCTGAAGTTTTCTCTCCACAAATCTTTTTTGCAACTGTATTATTTTGATTTATATTGATACATTCTCCTCTAGATTTTATATTATCATCTGGTAATAGAATTCGATAAGAAGCCTTTGCAGTAAAAGCTCTTGTTGTACTTTCGCTATTTTTCCAATGACTAATATCCTGAACAGAATGACTTGCCTTCATCCATAATTTTTTCGGTGGAGTTTTTACTGTCTTATTTTTATGTGCAGGACTTGCTGCTCTAATTGTAATATGAGACATATTTAAATTAATTACTTGCTATTGGTTTAAATATGTTTTTTGTTATTTTAATTTTGAAATAACATATGAAGTTGTTACAACCCCTGCGGTTATCCAAAGTGTCATGTAATTTTTTGCCAGTTCAAATTGTATTAAATTTATAAACTGACAAACAGGTGATCCTAAATTAAGCATAGTTTTAAATATACCAAATACAGACATTGGTGCACAAAAGGTAACATAAACATTTACTAAAAACCAATGAGCAATTACAGTTATCAATACAAAACCTATAAATTTTAATATAATATAATTCATAATAGTAAAGCAGTGTTAATATATTTAAATACTTTAAACATATACTTAAATGGTTTAGAAGTATACAGATTCAAATTATATATATATATATATATGATTTTTGGAGCACTTGATTATTTACCAGTTTCTTTTTTTAATTTTTTATATCATATATTTACTGTATGTAGTTTCAATAGACCTAAAATATACACAAAACAAAAAAGAATACATAGAATATTAGGTTATTCGTGTCGTTCAATGTTTGATACTATGATGAAATATCATTTTTCTAAAAACAATAATCTCACAATACTAACTACCCCTATACATCATACTTCGTTCAGAAATATTATTGAAAAATATGTAAAACCTGAAAATGTGTATATAATAGGAATTAATGATGACTACAATAAAATTACAGAGATTCAGAATTATGATATTGATTTATGTATTATAACACATTTATTTGGACAAGATATGGATTGTAGTTTTATGATTGATAATTTAAGTAACTTCCCAATTAAAACTATATTTATTGAAGACCGTGTTCAAGGAGGAACCTTCAGTTCAAAATTTAGTTATAACTTTATGGATATTTCACTATATTCTACAGGTATGGATAAAAAACCCTGTGGACTTGGTGGAGGAGTAATATATATTAAAGATAGCGATGATAGATTAAATTGTATTGCAAGAGTTATTGAAACAAAAGTAATATCATATGAACAAGAATATTTTTGGGATAGACTACTCTTTTTGTTTAAAAAAATACCAACATATATACTTTATAATTGTAAACCCTTTATAAAAATATTGATTTGGGTTTTTAAAGAATTTAAATTAGATCTACACAAGTTTGCAACGAAATATCGTAAAAATAATCCAGGATTTCAACACAATAATTATAATAAAAATCCTAGTAATGGAACATTACATTCTATCAATTATGCTCTTCAAGAAGATAATTATACAGATATAGAAAAATTATATACTGTAAAATCAAATTATTTTTTTGATAAATTAAAATGCCCGGAAACTAAAAAAAGAATGTTTAAGTGGTATAATGAAAAACCATTATTAACACCATATAACAGCGTATATCTAAATAATAGACCTAAATTTGTTGCATATTTAAATAATTTGAATATTCCTGTAATAGAAAATCCTACATATAAAATATTCAACTTTGATCATATTGATAAAAATAAATACAAAAAATTTAATGATTCAATAGTATATCTACCCAGTCTATCAATACTAACAAATAATGAAATAGAAATCTTAGCATGTTTGTTAACCACCTACATCGAATAACTTATTAAAGCTTTTTCAAATAGACTTAAAAAGGATATGCTTAACTAAAATATAATGTCTAGTGACGATACAAATGGTAGCACGCCCAACGCGGGTAACAATTCTGAGCGACTTACAGGGCGCGTAAAGTGGTTCAACAACAGGGCTGGTTTTGGCTTTGTAACAGTTTTAGAAGGTGACAAGAAAGACGAAGATATTTTCGTCCATCATTCCGGTATTGTAGTAAATAGTGAGCAATACAAATATTTAGTTCAGGGAGAGTATGTAAGCTTTGTTCTCCGTGAAAGCGATAACAACGATCATCCTTATCAGGCAGGAGATGTCAGGGGCGTTCTTAGTGGATGGCTTATGTGTGAGACTCGTAATGCAAATCGTAGTTCTCGTGACGAAGGTGGTGAGGAAGACAGTGAGGATACTATGACTCGTCGCCGACCTAGACGCCAAGCAAATCGTAAGGTCCGTCCTCGTGGAACTGGTCCTCGAGGTGAAGGAGGGAATGATGAATGGGTGCTTACACGAAGAGCTCCCCGCCAGCGCAGTGGACGCAATGCTTAAATCAAACTAATATGATTTACATAAAAAATTTTATTAGTTCTCATATTTTAAATACTTATATAATAAAATATTATTGCTAAAATTGATTTAAAAACACCTTCATTAATGTAGATTATAAATGAGTACTACTCAATCGGCCACCACCTCTAATGATGTCAATAAAACATCACCTAATGTTACTTCTATTACAGAACAATTCTCTTCACTTTTAAATACACTATCTAGTTTTAAATCCCAAATTAGTATGTTATCTTCTCAAGTAAAAGCATTAGAAAAAAATGTAAAAAAACAAATGAAACAACTTCAACGCGAAGCACAAAAAAATAAAAATAAAGGAAATAGAAAAGCGTCTGGATTTGCAGTTCCTTCAAAAATTTCAAAAGATCTATGCAAATTTATGGGAAAACCAGAAGGATCTGAAATGGCAAGGACTGAAGTAACAAAATATATTATTCAATATATTAAAACGAATGATCTTCCTGACAAAAATAATAAAAAGGTTATCAAGCCTGATACTGCTCTCAAATCGTTATTAAATCTAAAACCCAACGATGAAGTTACTTATTTCAATCTACAAAAATATATGAACAAACATTTTGTTAAAGCATAACTATTTAAATAATACATAATATTAATTTTTATATTAATAATAATATTATGGGAACTATTCGAAGAATTCAAAATGAACTTTTAAAAGAGTGGACGGAAGAATATCAAAATAACAGTTCCATTTATAAAACTGACACTAATTTATACTCAGGTGAATCTGATGTCACATTTCATATTTTTTTTAATGGAAATTATAATCCACTTATTGTAACTATTGATTTTAAAAATAGATATTATCCGTTTAAACCACCTATAGTTTATATTGGAAATAATAAAGTAGATTATATTTCTCTTTTACCATCTTCGTGGACATTTTCAAATAAATTGTTAGGAAATAAATGTGCGTGTTGCAATTCCATTTTATGTCATTGGCCTGGTCCTAGCACAACTATCAAAACTATTATGGAAGAAGTTAAAAAAAACTTTATACTTAAAATACGCATGATGGAAATTGCTCATTGTAGAAAAATTATAGAAAAAAAATTAGGTGTTAATTATGTACCTATTGAAGAATTTATATAATTACCAATTATAGAAATTAAAATCTTCATTAAAATTCGGTCTAGAAAGAATTACTATCTTTCCTTGCATCTTTTTCATTAACCCTAGTTCTCTATGTTTTAAATAATATAATATATTGGTTTCCATATATTATATTAGTATAGAAGAAATTTTATAAACAATTTAAAACTTTCCAAATTATATATAAATGATGTTTCAAATTATATCAGATATCCATTTAGAATACTATGATGAATTACCTAATATTACAACTATATTTGAAATCTCCGCACCTAATTTAATATTAGCAGGCGATATTTGTTATTATAAACATAAAAATTTTATACCATTTTTTGATATAGTTAATAAATTATATACAAATGTATTTTTTGTACCCGGAAATCATGACTATTACTCATATAATAATATACCAGAATCTGACTTCGATGAAATTGATTTTATAATCGAAGAAAATCTTAAACCATTTAAAAATGTTCATTTTATACAAAATTCTATTTTTGAATTAAATAATACAATTATACTTGGAAATACATTATGGTGTAAAACTGATAGAAATATTAAAGACCCTAATATTAAATTATTAACAAATCCTTATTATATAAAATTTGGTAAAAAATATATGCCTTCGTTACCCAGTATTAAAAAAACTAATTATATACAATATAATTGGTTAAAAAATACCTTAAAAAATATAAACCATAATAAAAAAATTATTGTTATTACTCACTATCTTCCTAGTAAAAAATGTATTCATAAAAAATGGAGAAATTCTCAATATAATGATTTATATTTTACAGATTGTGAAGATATTATGAAATTTGCAGATGTTTGGATATCAGGACATACCCATAATAAATTCACTGGAAATATTAATAATTGTTCTGTTTTTGTCAATCCAAGAGGTGATCCAGATGAAATAACAAACTACAACAAAAAATTAGTTTTTGAAATAGATTATGTTTCACATTTATAAATTGAAAATAATATAAACCATAACATATAATATTACTATTATGAACGAAAACGCAAGTCAATTAATAAAAGAAATAAAATTAGACTATAAAAGTATGTATCAAAAAATGCATGAAATAGAAGATTTGAAACGGGAAATAAGTAGAAAGAAAAAAATTTTATATAACAAGTGTCAACACGAATGGGTTAGAGATTGGGACGATAGAGACACTAAATCTAGTTGGATATGTAAACATTGTGATTTATATAGGAATCCTAATTATAATTAGTAATCGTCGTCATTTAATATCTCCTCTATCATTTTACCCATAATATAACCAATAAACCATTCGCGATCTTTATCTGGAGCAAATAACAATAAGTGCATAAATGAAGTCAATATAAAGAATACAATAATAGTTGTAAATATCCTTTGTCCAAATGTCAGAGGAGGACTTATTATTCGCTTTTTTTCAGGAATACATTGTGCCAAGGAAACAATAGGAAATTTTTGTAATGAGGTATCTCTTGTAAAATTATTATATTTAATAAATGATTTTTTCGGTCTATTTTTTTTAAAACCTACTTTTCGTATAACGTTGCTGGTAATAAATCCAGATGTCATTCCATTGGAAAATGAGGATGCGGTCACACCAGAGAACAATGTAAGAATACAAACGGTAACAATTGCGATTTTCATATTGTCAAGATTATGTCGATAGTTAATACATCAATTATATTAAAAATTTTTTAGTCAATTTTCTAATTCGAAACTGGAATTTTGTTCCAACTTTGAAAACCTTCCTTTGCTATTCTCTGCATTTGCCGCATACAATATCCAAAAGTAGCTCCTGAATGTTGATTATCTTCCAAACCACTTGAAATCTTATCTATATTAGGATGACCCCAAAACATATAACCACTATCCCCTGGAGGATTTTCAGTTTGTAACCAATACCATAATTTCAATCTTGTAATAGTTTGCGCCATATCTAATAATGCAGGTCTAAAATCTGTTCCATAAACCTTAATCAAGCGCCATGCGTTAGGATCGTTAGGATAGTTCATATTATGTTATATTAATTTACATAATATAATTTATTCAATTTTTAAAATAAATATATAAACATAATCATTACTTAAAAAAATTAATAATATATAATTATAATGAGTTCTCCTTCAAATACTACTACTCCTCCTCCTCCTAACCAAATTTTATTAAAAGATATTCATATTGACAGCGAAACCATGGCTGTTAGTGTAATGGCAGGTATGTTAGAAATTGCACAACGCAGAGGCACTTTTAACATTGAAGAATCTGCAAAAATTTGGGAATGTATTCAAAAATTACAAAAACCACAGTCATTATATGCAGGTAATGGAGCATCAACATCAACTCCCCAAGTATCTCCACCAGTTCAAGAAAAACAGAATGTGGAACTTTCAGTTACTGAAACTAATTAATAAAATTGAACTAATTAAACATATTGTTTATTAAATTAATATACAATATGAAGATCGTCAATGAATCATTTCCTCAAGCACTTGAAGCAAAGTTTGGTCCAGTATTTAATAAATGGCCGTTTCCGCTCTCAGATTTCCAAAAGTGGGCCATATATTCTGCTTATAACGGGTTTGATACTCTGGTCTGTGCTCCTACCGGTTCAGGCAAGACGCTCCCTGCCGATTTTATTATTGAGCACACTGTTGGCAGAGGAAAGAAGGTAATTTATACTACTCCTATTAAAGCATTAAGTAATGATAAACTTGCTGAAATGACTGAAAAATTTCCCAACATTTCATTTGGGTTGCTTACAGGTGATAACAAATTCAATCCTGAAGCTCAAGTATTAATTATGACTACAGAAATTTATCTGAATACCCTTCTTAAGTTGATGTTTATGAAAAGTCAAGAAGATTATGATCCTACAAAATTAAGCCTTGATTTTAATATGAATATTGATGAAGAACTTGGATTTGTTATCCATGACGAAATACACTATATTAATGACCGCGATAGAGGTCATATTTGGGAAAAAGCTATTATGAACCAACCAAAACATATTCCTTATATTGGATTATCAGCTACTATTGCATCTCCAGAAAGACTTTGCCAGTGGTCAGAGAGCCCCAACAAGGCCAATCGTGGACAAATTTATTTATGTGTTGATAAAATTAGGAATGTTCCTATTGAACACTGTGCATTCCTCACTATTCAGGATTCGAGTTATAAAAATTTAAAGGAACTTAGCACATTCAATACTTGTAATAAACTAGTTACATTGAAATACCAAGATAATCCATTTGAAGAGGAGAATTACAATAAACTAAAAAAAACATTGAAATATATTTATGATCATAAGGTTCAAATCAAGGATTCATTTGTATTTAATAAAGTGATTGATTACTTAAAGGCCAATAATCTGCTACCCGGATTGGTATTTGTATTTTCAAGAAAACAGTGTCATACATGGGCAAATATGATTCAAAAATCCTTATTTGAAGAAGGTTCAAAAATTCCAAGTATTATTGAAAAAGAAGCAAAACAAATTCTTATTAAAAAACTCACAAATTGGAAGGAGTATGTTGCTCTACCAGAATTTAGGGTCATTGTGAAGCTATTGGAAAAAGGAGTTGCTGTTCATCACAGTGGTGTTACTCCTGTATTCCGAGAAATGATTGAAATCTTATACAGAAAACAATACATTAAACTACTAGTTGCTACAGAAACATTTGCTATTGGAGTTAATGTTGCAATTAAATCAGTTATTTACACTGGGTTGCAAAAATACGATGGAAAAGGATTTAGATTTATTTATTCTCACGAATATGCTCAGGGAGCAGGCAGAGCCGGAAGACGAGGGAAAGATACAAAAGGGGTAGTTATTCATCTTATGAACATTTTCGATAGACGGAATAGTGTTCCAGATGCAAAAACATATAGAAATATGCTTAGTGGGCGACCGGAACATTTGAAGTCCAAATTTTGTATTGATTTCAAACTAATTATATCTATGTTAGCGTGTGGAAATACTAATTTTATCGAATATGTAAATAGTAGTATGTTATCGAATGAAATCTCAAATCAATTAACCCGTCTTGAAAAAGAAAATAGTGATTTTACTGAACAACTCAAGAAAAAAGAAAATGGATTTCAATATTTGCGAACTCCTAAGGAAGTTTTGGAAGAATATCACAAAGACAAAACTGACTGTGAAATGGCTTCTAGAAAGAAGAAAAAGATTTTACAGAGGAAGATCAATAATGTTGAGGCTAGTTATAAAGGGTTTGCAGATGACTATAAAAAATATCTTGAGTATTTGGATTTCAAAGGTTTTCTAGAAACAAATGAAAAAAGTTTAAAAAATACAAGAAATTATGTAAAAAATGAAATATCTCTCCATACAGATATTTTAGAAATGGAAAATTTTATTGAAGAAACTGATATTTCTGGAACCGATAATGATTATTCTAATCTTAAACCAACTATTAAAGGAATGATGGCAGCCAATATTCACGAAATACATCCATTAGCGTGTATCGATATGATGAGTAATAATCAGTTAGACGATTTAACTGTAGAAGAACTTGTAAGTGTATTAAGTATATTTACACCTATTAGAATTAGTGAAGAAGAAGCATATGTTGATGTGAATCATACAAATGTCAATGATACTATTAAACATACTGTAAAAATGTGGAAGAAGCAGTTAAATAAATATTATGATATTGAAACCAAATTTCAAACTAATTTTACGGATTCCTATGATATTCATTATGATATGTGTGAGTTTATGTATAAATGGTGTTTTGCAGAAAATGAAGTAGATTGCAAACTAATCTATCAGGAGGCTAAGAAATATAACATTTACATGGGTGAGTTTGTAAAGGCTATATTAAAAATTGTGAATATCTGTAATGAACTAGAAAAGGCTGCAATTGTTCAGGAGAATATGAAACTAACGCATACATTAAGTTTAGTGCGAGATAAGGTGCTTAAGAGTGTTGCGACGAACCAGAGCTTGTATGTTTAAGTTATTCCTCTTCTTCACCCATAAAATTTTTTAACTCTTCTCCTTCATATATCTTATTATCATACGCAAATTCTTGGTCCACCACCCATGTTTTTATTTGTTCCATCCATTTTGGGTCAGTTGTATCAAATTCCAGACTAAAATCAAATAATTCTCTATCGTCATAACAACGCGATTTTTCATACATTTTTTTTATATATCCTTCCACTTTTTGACCATTCTTAATAAAATCATCTACTTCAAATGCAAATATAATTTTTACTTTTGCTTCTATTTTTTGTAATAAATACAATGATATAACATTGAATGTAGTATAATGGGTTTTTTGAAATTGATCTGTTGCTTCTCCTTTTCTTCTCAATAAATTATTAGTCTTACCACATTTAAATAATCCATCTAATAATTTTGTTAATCCTGGATATGTTTTTCTATACTCGTCTGGAAATACAAGTCTCATAAAATATATAAAATCATTCATTTTTCTTTTAGGTATAGTTATCTGTTCTTGTCTATTGGATATTAAATACATTTGTATAACATGTATCCTTTCTTGTAATTCTTCCTGTTTTTTTTTCGAATCTTGTGATTTATTTTCTTTCAACTCCTTCAATTCATTCCTCAATCGTGTTTTCTCTTCTTGATATTGTGTTAGTGTTTTATTATTCCTAATTGACTTTTTTTTAGATTTGTTCTTCCCTCTAATATTTGGTAACTCCCATCCTTTTATTTTATACAAATCAATAATCGTGTCATATTTGGTCCACGTAATATATTTTTTTAAATGTTCAGGTAAATTAGCCGGAGCTTTCACACGGTTTTCCTTTTTCCGGGATGATGATGATACTATAATATTTTTTGCAAATTGCTTGTGTTTTTCTTCTTCTTTTTCGTTAGGATCTTTGGTATAACCCGGTGCATTTTTACAACGGTCTAAATAAATAATTCTATCCCAATAATCATGTGTGTCTTTCTTAAATCTAGCTAGTGATGCCATTTTCAGTCTAATCTGTAATTAGGGTTATTATATTTAGATACTTAATTTTTCAATTTTCGGATTAGTAATTGATTAGAAAATTGAATTGAATCGAGATAAGGTGCTTAAGAGTGTTGCTACAAATCAAAGCCTTTACGTATAAAAAAGTTTATTATAGTAAATTTTTTAATATTCACTGCTATTTTACACCTGCCGAAACAAAAAACATGGAAGTAAATAACTTAAATATATTACATAAATATATATTATAAATGATTTCAATCGAATTAAATAATATTAATTATTTAAACAATCCATTTCCTCATTGTGTGATTGATAATTTCTTTGATACAGACATTGCAAATAAATTATACGAAAATATAAACTCTTTAAAATTAGAAGATGCTAATTCTAAATTTACAAATAAAAAAAGTTTATACGAATATAATAAATTTGCTTTTAGTAATATAGAAAAATTACCGTTATCATTGAAAGATGTATTTGTCTATTTAAATTCAAAAGAATTTATAAAAAAACTTGAAAAATTAACAGGAATATCTGGTTTAATATATGGAGATTTGAAACTACGGGGTGCTGGTGTGCATATAATAAAAAACGAGGGGTTTCTAGGAATGCATACAGATTTTAATTCATATTATCATTCAACTCATGGAAAACTAGATAGACGAATAAATTTATTAATCTATATGAACAAAGATTGGAAAAGTGAATATAAAGGAGATTTACTTATGTATCATCAAGATAATATTTCAGAAGTAAAACGTAATCAACCTATATTCAATCGTTGTGTAATTTTTAATACAACAAATAAAAGCGTACATGGACATCCAGAACCTTTATGTGTAGATAAAGAAGATATATATAGAAAATCAATAGCACTATATTATTATACCAAAAACGAACATGGAAATGTAGATTTTGAAGGCGATGCTGCCCACAGTACATTATGGCACAAAACACCTCATGTATAATTAGCTAGAAAATTGAATTGAATCAAGGATTTTAATATATTCTTAATACACACAAACTTGACTATGGGTAAATCCAACAACGTAGAAAACAAAAAACGCGCTACCAAGAAGGGTAACAAAAAGAAAACCTTTAAAAAGTATGGAAAAAATACTGCTAGAGGTGTGAGAATCAAGCAAGATCAAATGGAGAAACACTCCGCAAAGAGGAAAGCAGAAGGAGACCATATGTTTGTAAAAGGACAAATGGAGTATTCTAAAACCAAGGGAAAGCATTGCGGAAGTGTTAGCAAATCTATTTGCAAAATCACCTGTCGCAATAAAAAGCACGGAGGCAAATAACTTAAATACATATATATTATTAAATTAAATGGGAAGTTATGTAAGTAAAGAAGATTTCGAAGATATAGAAAACTCGTTTTCTAGAAATCAAAATCTAGCAAAAAATTTTTTTATGTTACTTTGTTTTATTGTTGTACCTCAACTCTTATCTTACGCTTTAATGAATGCTGGTCGGTAAATACAAATATTTTAAAGGTCTGTTTGGATAAATTTTCTTTATCATAACGACTAGTAAAACGATTTATCATATTAATTTCTGGCAAATATACCATATATTGATATAGAGCATCATTTCTTACTAATTTATCAAATATATAACCATCGTAAATCTTTTGTTGAACAGCAGGATCATCCATACAAAATTTTAACAATGAACAATCATTTTGCACTTTTCGTATAGAACGCATTGTAGTATTAATATATTCTATACTAGAGTCACTTGTCCATCTATTGTAAAACTCTTTTGCCTTTTCACTCATCTTCCATCCACATATATCTAACATTGTCATCATATTTAACATATCAACCAACCGTCTAATTGGACTTGTAATATGAACATACGCATCTAATTCTAACATATCATGACTACCTATATCCTTAGAATATTTTCCCCCTGTGCTATTCCAGTTTTTCAAGAACTTTCTCACTCCTTGCGGCATATCTTCAGGAGGAACAAACGTATCTTTAAATTGAGCACTTCTAAATATACCAACACCTTCAGTAGTAAATCGTTGTGCTGACAAATAGTTATAAATTATCATCAAATAAGCTATTACATCGTGACTATCAGTGATTGAATCAACATATTTATGTTTTCTATTCATCTTTTTAATTACAGCGAACAATTTTTTATAATGCGTGTTTGTTTCTTGAGCCTTAGTACCATACCTTAGATTCTTCTCTACCTTAATTACACAATTATCAAATTTATGAGATGTTATTTTAAAATCTGAAGTTACTGTGAGTGATAATCTAAGAGCAAACCGTGTATCTCCTTGCGTTAAACTGCATAACGCATCAGACATTACTGTCGGTAACATAGGTCTTTTTCTATCAGGCAAATAAATACTTGATATTCTATTTGAAAATGAATCCCATAAATCTAATGTTTCCATCCATAAAGGAACATTAGATATATAAATATTAATTATATGAAATTGACCACACTGTTTTATTGAAAACGCATCGTCAAAATCTTTACTATGTGTTGGATCTATAGTATAAATAGTTTCTGTATGTCTAACATCTATTAACTTTGGATTACTATTTAGAATCATCGTTTCAATAATTTCGTCTTCTGTTGTTTTTTTCAACGCTTTCATTGCTTTTTTAGTAATATTTTGAATAGAAGCATATAAACTTTTACAATATAGTTGATACTCGTAAAAGTTTTCTAGAGTATCAACATCACCTATAGTTTGTCTGAGAACACCTAATGGATGCTTATCATTCCATTCTTTGAACTCAAATACAACATATTTATTTTTTATATTTTTATTAAACCCCAATCTTAGTTTATAAGGAACAAGAAATATTGGGATTCGTTTATCGTCTGGGATACATTTATACAAGAACTTATCTTTTACTCTACCATATATTTGTGATTTTTCTAATACCAATACTCCAGGTATCACTTTCATACATCTTGCAGAAGAGTGTAATATCTCCACCTTACCTTCGTTGTAAGTAAAGATATCTTGATTAAACATTTTATGCTCAACTGGATTAAAACCTGGCGGCGACGGAATATCCTTTAGTGTATTTGCATTTACTACCGTAAACTTTGCATCTAGACGACTTGGTATTCTTAGTTTATAATTCATCATAATTGTATTTTGATATAATTAATTAGTAATTTTTTATTTCAATTTTATATCCATCCAAAATCTAGTAACATTGCTCTATAAAAGATCTCAAAATTTCTTTCAGCTTCTAATTTTTGTTGTCTCATATGTTCCATATGTTCATGATAATCTTTTGTAAAAGCAAAGAATGAACATTTATCTAAATCTGGATATCCATAAATAGTTAATGGTTTATCTATTATTTCTTTATAGTTTTTATTAATTAATCTGCAAATAAATAAATCTTCTTTTTTGAAATCTAAATAAGTAGTTATTAATATCATTATCTCTTCAGGTAATGATTCAAATCTATCCATAATTTATATATAGTATTTATTCTTCTTTATCTTTTTCTTCTTTTTTTTCATCTGTTTCCACTTTTTTAACAATATCCCTTTTAATATTTTGGCCTTGTAACATAGATAAAGCTATTTCAGGAGAAATTGCTAAAGAATTCATAAATGTTCGATATTTGAATACACATATACTTGATATCTTTTCATATTCTATACTATACCACCAATAAGCAGGTATATAAATAATTTCGCCTTTATTTAAGGTTACATCTAATACTTTTACCTTATCAAAATCAGCTTTATATTCTTGTTGAACATTCCAAACATTTATAGGAGATCTAAATTCAAAATTATCATAATCTTTTATAGGATATAAATATTTACTACTATGAGGCGGTATTAATTTAATATTTATTTTACCGTGGGTTGCATAATAAAAATTTCTATAATTTAAATTATATCTTAATGGTGTTTTACTTTGAACAGATCCAGTCATAAAATCATATATACATTTACTTACTAGTGGAGGTCTTAAAAATGCATCATTATAATTAAAATTTTTTACTGCTCCTGTTTCATTTAAAAAATCTTGATTATTTTCACTTATATATTTTTCATTTTTATCATCACTAAAAATATTAATTGCTTCTTTTAGTAAAAATGGTAAATATAATTCCGAATTTTCATCTTTATTAGTAACATCTCTTACTTGTATATCAAATGCGCCATAATTATCATCTAAAGTTGCCAAATTACAACTTTCTAATAGTCGTTCATTTTGAAATTCAAATACAACCGGTTGTCTAATATTACATATTTCTTCTAATGTTTCCTTAGATGGTCTTTCTATTGTGTATACTTCTAAATCTTCACTAGTTTTCAAATGATATTGAATATGTAAATATAAAAAAAGAACAACACAAAAAATAAATACTGCAATAAAATATTTCATCATTATTACTAGTATTTTAGAAAGGATATTTTTATTTTTTCCGTAATAAATATATATATAATGGCTAAACACGAAGTAATTAATATTAATGATTTTAAAATTATACTGAATTATGATCCTGATGCTAAAACAACAATGGTTGAATCCTATATAAGTAGTGGATTTATCAATGAAAACAATGAAAATGCTGGTATATCTCATTTACTAGAACATGTTGTAACTGAAGGTTGGAAAAAATGTGGAAAAGCAGGATGCCAGGCTTACTGGAAAAAGAAAGGTGTATTAACAAATGCTAGTACCGGCCAAACAACCATCCAATATTATATGCACGGGTTAAAAGAATATGCTTATGATATGGTTGATTATATTGTAAGTATTAGTATTGATCCTGAAATAACAAAATCTAGAATGGATAAAGAAATAAAAGCTGTTCAAAATGAGCTTATGATTCATGCAGCTCACCCACAAATGGGATTATATAATGAATTAAATAAAATGTTATTTAGGTTAGAAGGATTAATTGTTCAAGACGATATGTCTTTACAATTAAAAAATTTAAAATCATTTTCAGTTGAACAACTAAAAAGTTGGTGTAAAAGATTTTATGGGGCAGGGAATATGATTTTTGTTATTTCTGGAAATTTTTCGAAAAGGAAAATTTTAAATACTTTGCAAAAAAAATTATTAAAAGCTCGTCCTGTAAAAGTTATTCCAAAATATACTGATATTTTTAAACCTGGTGTAGAAGTAAAATTTTTAAAAAATATAATGATAGATAATACAAATATTGCATTTGCATTTCATGCTCCTATTTATCAAAAAGATATGGATGTTTTTTATATTGAATTTTTTAAAGAATTCATTGGCAGTGGTATTACTTCATTATTAATGGAAGAATTAAGAGAAAAAAAACAATGGATATATAATGTTCAATTGGATAACTATACAAATCCTTATGGCACCTTTTTAATTATAGAAATTGCTACAAAAAATAAACATATTACAGATGTTATCGAAAATACTTTAAAAATATTAAAAAGATTAATTGGTGGTAAATTCTCATCGAATTATTTAGAATATGTAAAAAAAGCTTATATGGTTGAACATTATGAAACTTGTTTAAATAATTCATATTTATCTAGTTTTTATGGAGAACAATATATTAATCAACTTTATAATGTAGACGAGGAACCTGAAATATTATCTTTTAACCAGGTTGCAGATTCTATATTAAAATTAACTAAATTTAACTTTGTTAGTTTTATAAAAAAATTATTAATTTTTTCTAATATGAAAGTTGCATATCAAGGTAAGAAGGAAATAACGAATTTAGAAAAGATAATATTACGGAATATAGGAGCAAAAGTATAATATTAATCATCTATTTTAGGCGCTAAGAAGAATCGAATATAATTTTTATCAATAGTATCTTCCTCATCTTCATCATCTTCATCATCCATATCCATAAATGTATCCATACTATATTGAATTTTCATAGGCATATCTTTACTAATATGAATTTGCACTTTTTTATTAATTTTGCCAAATGCCACCATCATATTAATATACATAATCGAAAAGGTTAAATCTAATTCATTATCTTCTTCAATAGCATACATTAATATATCATCTTCCTTTATTAATGCATCCATTGATCCTATTTCACCTTTTCCTGTTAATCTAATATTGTCTGCACATTTTACCCGTAGTTCATTACCAAATATACTAAGTTGATTTACTAATTCAGTAAATTGTGAAGATATCATATGAATATCTGCTGAATAATCAATAGTATGGACATCCATTAATTCACTATCTAAATCCATTAATGGTAATTTAAATTCTTTTACGATACCCTTTTCACCTTCTTTAGGAGATAAAGTTACAAATAAACTATCTGTATCTTTTACATGATTCAATTCGATATTTTGATTATCTCCCAAACAATTGAAAATCTTTGCTAATAACTCACAATTAATCCCTAATCTTACTGGACAATCTACTTCAAATTCCGTAAACCAATCTCGTTGCAATTCTAATTCAAATAAACAACAATGAGCAGAATCCATTCCTTGGGTATATAATCTATTTTCATCAACATGCATTTCTATATCAAGGCTAAAATTTTTTAGATTTTTAAGAATACTTGAAAACTGGGATACCTTGCGAGAGTCTGTAAGAATGATCTTCATATTTGATAATATAAATACAAATTTATATATTTATATTATTTCAATTTTAGTTTTCGGTGATTTCTAAAGTTATATTTTCTTGTGTAATTGTTGTGGACTTTATCGGTTTAACAATTTCCGGTTTTTCTTCAGAACCATGTTCATCTATTTGTTTTAACTTTTCTTCAAGTTGTTTTATATATTCTCTCATTATTTTCATTTGTTGTCTATATTCTCCATTTATTAAATCTATTTTCTTGGATGTATTGTCAACTTTCAATTCAATACCAGATGTAGAAATAGCATATTGTGCTTCTATTTGTTCCAATTTACTTTCTAATCTTGCTATTCTATCTACAGCCGGATACTGTTGAGATATCCGTCTATTATTTTGTCGTTGTCTTAATGCTAATCTTTGTTGTTTTCTTTGTTGCACAGGTTTATATAAATCTGTATTAGCACCCAACATACCTATTCTAGACACATTTGGTGCTTGACCTGGATTGCATACTGGAGCACCAGGTCTCGCCCCACCTGTTCTTCTTGAAAATCTTGCCTGAGATAAGTTCATTTATAAATATATAGTATTTTATTTTTAATTATGCACGCATTCTCATTTTAATTGGTCTATGATAATTATAATTTTCTATTGTAAAATCATCAAATTTATAATCTTCTATTTTTTCTTTTTTTTCACTGATAATTAAATAAGGTGGTTCATATGGTTCATTTGAAAGTTGTTCTTCTAAAACATCTATATGATCATCATAAATATGCGCATTACCAATAAAGTGTATAAATTCTTTTGCTTCTAAATCACAATGTTTTGCCAATATATGTGTTAAAAATGAGTAAGATGCTATATTAAATGGCACACCTAACCCCATATCAGCACTTCTTTGATATAATGTACAACTTAATTTATTGCCTTCTGTAATATGAAATTGTGATAATACATGACAAGGTGGTAGGGCCATTTCTTCTATTTGTTCTGGATTCCAAGCAGTCATTATCATTCTTCGCGAAGTTTCCCCTGTTATTTTACTTTCATTTATATCATCAATTATATTCTGTAATTGATCAATTCCTTTACCTCTATAATCTTCGAAACAACCGAACTCTCTACTATAAGGTGCATTCCAAAAACGCCATTGATGACCATACACCGGTCCCAAATCATTTTCTCTTAAATGATATAATCCTCTAGAATCTAAAAACTCACGCGTCGCATTATCATTCCATATTTTTACATTTTGTTGTTGTAATAACTCATTATTCGTATCACCATTCATAAACCATAATAATTCCTTTAGGCATACTCTCCAAGCTAATTTCTTTGTAGTCATTATAGGTATTTTATTATCTTCTAATGAAAATCGCATCATACCACCTATATGTGTATATGTTGTTCCATTTCTCCCTATTTCTTGGGCTCCATTTTTAATTATCTTTTTTATCAACGATAAATATTGATATTCTTGAAATCTAGGCATATATTTATTATTATTTGATTATTTTTAATTTCTTTTTATAAATCATATGGACGACATAGAAAACACAAATAAAGTTGTTAAAAATGGGTTCGTTAATCATGTTTTTAATTTTGATAACGATACAAAAACTGAAGTATTAAATGTGGGACAATATTTACTTTTAGCCATTATACCTATGGGATTTTACAATTATATGGTTGATTCTGTTATTCCAGAAGTAGATGAAAGTAAAAGTAATTTAGAAATATTAGCAGAAGTTGTTGGACAACTTGCTCTTGTTTTAGTTGGTATGTTCTTTATTCATAGACTCATCACATATGTTCCAACATATAGTGGTAGAGCTATGGGTGATATGAATTTATTTAGTATTATATTATTACTACTTGTTCTTCTTTATGAAAGTCATACCAAAGTAGGAGAAAAAACTAAAATACTATTAAACAGAATAAGTGATATGTGGCATGGTAAAACAGATGATGATAAAAAGAAAAAAAAAGATCCCTCAGTAGTAAAAGTAACTCAACCAATTTCCAGAGCAGGAATGCCTACACATCAACCAAGTAGAGCAGACTATTTAAACGCACATAATGCGATGTCTAGTCCTACACAAATGTTGCCACCACAAAATCCTCCATCTCAACAAATTCCACAAACAGATAGTGGTGCAAACAATAATATGTACAATAGCGGAGGATTTAATGGATTAGTCGATGCAAATTCTCCACTTCAATCTCAAGAACCAGAAGCATTTAATTCTAGCGGTGGATGGTCTTCATTTTAATCCAATGACAATTTTCTAGGCTGTTTTGAAGGTTCTGAAAAAGGAATTTTTGTTATATCTGGATACGTTTTTACAGATTCTATTGATAATTTATATTTTACCAATAGAGTTACAGAACAATCTTTATATCCATTTGATTTTTTTATATCTTCTTTAGCCATTAAAGTTGCTTGATGGTCATTTAATTGTGAATTTGTATACACATTTCGCAATCCTTCGTGAGATCCCCACCATTGACCTGGACAATTATATTTATACATATATGCTTCCATTTAGTGTTATGTAGTAATATATTTTTAAGTTTATAAAGTTAAAAATATATATCTAATTTTTTACCATCATAATACCAGGAATCTCTCCAAATTTAATTTCACAAACCCTTTTAAATCCTCTATCTTTATAAAATCTAATTGCTCGCTTATTGTTCGCTCTAACTTCTAACCAAATTCTATCTTTTTTAAACTTCTCAAGAAATTGTAATACAATTTTTTTAGCTGCTCCATTACCTTGATTCTTATTTACTATTTGGTCTAATTTAACA
>Ga0315315_10001175_pt1 | contig 23846 bp, 19 predicted proteins | sample M140m3416metaG_FD_203699 | JGI IMG/M metagenome (GOLD analysis project Ga0315315, IMG submission 203699) | Ammonia-oxidizing marine archaeal communities from Monterey Bay, California, United States - M1 40m 3416 | ecosystem: Environmental > Aquatic > Marine > Intertidal zone | place: USA...
CTGTAAGCCCTTGAAATTGCTTTAATACCTTTAGGAATATCATTAGAAATTATCAAAATATCATTTCCTGCTAAAAAAGCAGCTAAGTCAATATTTTTAGACTTAGAATATTGAGAAACACCCTTCATGTTTAATGCATCAGTTACAATTAAACCCTTAAAACCAATTTCTTCTTTTAAAATTCCCTGAATGATGTCTTTAGAAAGAGAAGTGGGTAAACCTTCTTTAGATATGCTAGGGATATTAAGGTGAGCAACCATAACAGATGAAAGTCCATTTTTTATGAGTTGTCTGTATGGCTCTAATTCAATTTGACTAATACGAGTAGCACTCAAATTAACAGTTGGAAGTGTTTTATGCGAATCTTGGTCGGTATCTCCATGACCAGGGAAGTGTTTGCCTGAAGTTAAAATTCCAGCCTCATGATGTCCAGTCATTATAGCCATAGCTTGACGAGTGACTCTTGATGAAGACGAACCATATGAACGATTACCAATAATTGGATTTTTGGGATTAGTATTTATATCAAGAACAGGACTAAAACTATAATGAACACCAAGGCGTTTTTCTTGTTCTCCCATCCTTCTCCCAATTTTTTTGAGTAGTAGGGTGTCTTTTATTGCTCCTAAAGTCATAGCCCAAGGAAATGGTTTTACGGAGTCTAAACGCATAGCAACTCCCCATTCGGCATCCATAGAAACTAAAAGAGGGGTTTTTGAAGCTTTTTGAAAACTATTAAGCCACTGAGATTGAACTACAGGACTACCGAGAGAAAAAACCAAACCTCCAAGGTTGTACTCTTTAATTAAATCTAAATTAAATTTATAATGTAAACTATCTCTTTCTGAAAATACCATAGGCATGAATAACTGCCCAACTTTTTCTTTCAAGCTGAGGCCATTATAAATACTGTCGACCCATTTTGCTTGTCTATCTTGATTTTCAAAATCCAATAATGGATCGGGAATTTGAGCTAAAACTAAAAATGGAAAAAGTAAAAAAAGAGCAATATTTTTAATCATGTAAGAAAATCTCATTAAAAGAAATTAAACCTTCTTTATTTAATAAATCGATTGTGCCAACTTTCACGAGCAGGAACTTCCCAAAACTGTCTATAGTCCTTTATGGTATCTATTAAATTATTAAAAACTATTGTTTCTTTTGAAACTGATTTAGCCTTTGCCATTTTAACAAATTCATCTAGGGGCTTGTAAGCTAAAAAATCCCCTTGCTTAAAGGTAACATTCATCTTATCCAAAAGAGTTACTCCATACTTAGACTCAAGATCTTGAATAAAACGAATAGAAGAATCAATTGAGCATCCACTTGCCTGAACAGCCTGTTGATTAACACCAATTACAATAAATCTATTATAAGGCAACTCAAACCCAGCTTGTAAGTTATGATTATGAGCAGTCCATTGAGCTAAAAATTTAGATAAATCGGCAGTGAGTGTTTTTAATTCAGTTTTTGAAAAAGAACGATTTGATGGATATATCCAAATCCGAGAGTTGTCTGGTAAATTATCAAATGTTACATTCATTATAAATCATTTGCATTAGCAATTAATTCTGCAATATCCATAACCTCAGTCTTGCCTTCTTGATCTTTATTTTTTACTCCATCAGTCATCATCGTATTACAAAATGGACAAGCAGCTGCAATAATATCTGGTTGAGTTTCTAAAGCCTGCTCTGTTCTTTCAATATTAACTTCTTTGTTACCGCTTTCGGCATCTTTGAACATTTGAGCTCCACCAGCCCCACAGCATAAACCTTTTGATTTACAAGATTTCATTTCTACCAATTCTGCATCTAATTTTTTGATAAGATCTCGAGGGGCTTCATAAATTTTATTTGCACGACCCAAATAACAGGGATCATGATATGTTATTCGCTTTCCTTTATAAACTCCCCCTTCAATACTTAAGGCACCTTCTTTGATTAATTTTTTTAAAAACTGTGTGTGATGGATAACTTGATAGTTCCCTCCTAGTTCAGGGTATTCATTTTTAAGGGTATTAAAACAATGAGGACATGTAGTAACAATTTTGGTGACCTCATATTGGTCCAAAGTCGATATGTTTTGCATTGCCTGCATTTGAAATAGAAATTCATTTCCTGCCCGCTTTGCTGGATCTCCAGTACAAGTTTCTTCTGTTCCCAATACTGCATAACTGGTGTTTGTTTGATTTAAAATTTTGACAAAAGCTTTGGTTATTTTTTTTGCTCGATCATCAAAACTACCAGCACATCCAACCCAAAAGACAACTGATGCCTTTTTACCTTCAGCAGATAATTGAGCCAGAGTGGGGACGTTTAGTTTCATGATTAAGAGGGTGATTTACCGTCGTCAAAAACTTCAATTGTTACTTCTTTTTCAATCAAATCAGTAAACTTTCCATTATAACGAGTTGCTTTAACTAAGTGGTTATCAATCCAATGGTAATTTCCTCCGCGAGGTTTTCCCATAACCAAGCTATGGTATTTAAAACCATTATTTTCAAGCCAATCCTCGGTTACTTTTCTGTGATCCTCTACACGAGAAGTAAAAAAACATATTAAATGACCTTCATCATACCATTTATTTAAGGTTTCTAATGCGTCTGGATACAATTTAGCAGTTGACATGCGTTCAGGCTCCTCATTTGGAATATCATCGCAGATAGTTCCATCGATGTCAATTAAATAGTTTTTGACACCCTCGGGAAGAACAGGACTTATTAACTCTCCATCTTCAATTTTCTTATGTAAATAATTCTCAGCTTCTTGTCGATTCATTTAAATTGTTTTAATTATTCTTCATTTGCCCATTGCAAACGATCTTGGTTACTAAAGGGCCACGGAGCCCCATTATTTTCAACATTAGCCATCATGGAATTAAGCTCTGTTGGTGCTGCTGATTGTTCCAAAGTCAAATATTGTCTCATGTCCATGATTATTGATAAAGGATCAATTTCTATAGGACAAGCCTCTACACAAGCATTACAGGATGTACAGGCCCAAAGCTCTTCTGGACTAATATAATCATTTAAGAGTTGTTTTCCGTCAGGTACAAAATGACCTTTATTTTTATTTATATTGCTACCTACTTCTTCTAAACGATCACGAGTTTTCATCATAACAGCCCTTGGAGATAGTTTCTTACCTGTCATATTAGCTGGACATTCGCTGCTACATCTACCACATTCAGTACAACTATATGAATTCATTAATTGAACCCAGCTTAAATCAAAAACATCTGAAACGCCAAATTTGTCAGGGGTTGTTGGGGATGCTTCAGGTATTACTGCCTGTGGATCAAGCATAAGCTGAACCTCTGTTTTTATTTGGGGATTAACATTAAATTTTCCTTTTATTTCAAGGTTAGCAAAATAGGTATTAGGAAATGCTAAAAGTATATGTAAGTGTTTTGAGTAATAAAGATAATTAAGAAAAATAAATATTCCCGTAATATGAAGCCACCAGAAGGTTCTCTCCAAAAATATCAATGTTTCTAATTCAAATGAATCAAATAAAGGTGTCAAAAATTGAGAAACGGGAAAGCTGCCTGCTTTAATATAATCAGTCGCTCCTAAATCTTGCAAAAGACTATCTGTAGAATTCATTGAAAGAAATAAAATCATTAAAACTACTTCAAAATATAATATATAGTCAGCATCTTGTTTAGGCCAGCCTTTCATTTCATCTTTCCAAAAACGTTTTATTTTTAAAACGTTTCTACGAGTCCAAAAGAAAAATACTGCGATCAAAACAAGTAAAGCAAAAACTTCAAACATAGCAATCAAGAAATTATAAAATGATCCAAGGTAGGGTGCAAAAAGACGATGCCTTCCTGTTAAACCATCTAAAACAATTTCAAGTAATTCTATATTTATAAATACAAATCCTATGTATACAATTAGGTGAAGAATCCCTGCAATAGGCCGACTAACCATTTTTGTTTGGCCAAATGCAACACGAAACATATTTTTCATCCGTATTGACGGAGAGTCATTGCGATCTAGATCTTTACCTAGATTAATGTTCCTTCTAATTCTTTTTAAATTTCGTGTAAATAGACCCAAGCTACAAACTACAAGTATGAAAAAAATCAGGTTAGGCAGATAAGCCATGAAGCTATATTTTTTCTAATTAGTTTTTTCTTTTCGTCCGAAAATCGAAAAATGAATATAACGCTTTGGGTTTTCCTTTAAATCTGTAAGTAAAGCATCTAAAGCTTCAGAAGAATTTACAAGATTATCGTATAATTTTTCATCCTTGAGAATCATTCCAGCGGAGCCCTCTCCTGATTGTAAATCATAAATAATTGATTTTAATTTGGATGAAGTTAATTCAAAGTTTTTAACAGTTGCATTTAAGGGCATCTGGTTTAATGAATCTGTTAGTCGACTTAAATTATTACTTACATCACCAAGATTGTTTAAGGTTTTATTTAATGCTTTTTCATTTGTTTCAACAATACGATTCATATTTGATGATAGGTCATTAATATTTGAAATCGTAGAGGATAATCCCTCTAATGCAGATTTTAGATTATTTTGAGTTTCAAAATTCATTACATTACTCACACCGGCAAAAAGAGAATCTGCAGATGTTAGTAAACCTTCTATCTTATCTTGCAGAGGAGCAATTTGTTGATTAACAAGCTCTGTTAGGCCTGGCTTTACATCTGAAGGAAGTATATCGTAGTTTTTAATAATATTTTGGGGGTCGTATATTGGTATAACAGCTATTGACTTTCCTCCTATCAAACCCGCTTCATAAAGTTGAGCAACACTTTGATTAGAAAAGGATAAGTCTTCTCTAAGACTGAAAGTTACTTTTATTTTATCATAATTTTCATCGAAGTCTATTTCTTTAACTTTACCTACATTTAGCCCGCTAATTGTAACATTGGCCCCAACTACTAATCCTTCAATATCATCATAAAGCGTATGAAGTGTTTTTTCCTTATTCAATAGAGATGTCCCTTTCAGATAGCTAAATCCAAAAATGAAAATAATAATACAGCCAAGAATTAAAATTGCTGTTTTTACTTCACGGGAAAGGTTCAAAATATTTTTAATTTAAAGTCCTAAACAAATTTAGAAATAATTTCTATACTATCATCATTTTAAACGATCGAGTGCTTCGCTTACTGATATTTTTATTTCTCCATCAAATGCGACAATAAATGCTTTTGAATAGCCTTTATTCTTTGCTTCTTTAAGTTTCTTTTTTGCTTTTTCAAATGTTGAACTATTACCAAAATAATACCTGTAAAGCTTACCAGATTTTGAACGAGAAAGGGTTTTCAAACCCTTGAAATTATAAGGTTTCAGATCAAGCTTTTTTTTACTTGCAGCTATTTGAATTTTAAAATATAATTCGCTTTGACTTTCTTTAACAATAGATTTAGATAGAGTTGTTGAAGTTACAGCGTCAATTTCAAAACTAGCAGCTCGATTCTTTTTATAATTAATAATAGCTTTTGCAATTGCATTAGCCATATTTAACTGGCCCTTTTTTGAATTCAAGTAAGAACCCTCTGAAGCATTTGTCAAAAAACCAGTCTCAACTAGAACACTTGGCATGTAAGTGTATTTTAAAACAATAAACCCTGCTTGTTTTACTGTACGATCTTTTCGACTAAGATTATTAACAAAACTTTTTTGAATTGTACTCGCTACATCTATGCTTTGTTCTAAATACGTTTGTTGCATTAAAATTAAACTAATAACAGATTCAGGATCATTAGGATTAAAGCCGTCATAATTTTTTTCGTAATCTTTTTCCAAGAAGATCACAGAATTTTCCTTTTGAGCAACCTTAAAATTTCGTTCATTTTCATGGAGTCCCAAAACAAAAGTACCAGCTCCAAAAGCTTTAGGAGATGTGAAAGCATCACAATGAATTGAAACGAAAAGATCAGCATCAGCTTTATTAGCAATGTTAGCCCTTTCAATTAAACCTACAAAAACGTCAGATTTACGCGTATATATAATCTTAAAGTCATTTATTTTTTCAAGTATTTCACCAATCTTAAGTGCTATGCTTAGAGCTATTTTCTTTTCGAAATATCCATTTCCTCTATTTCCAGAATCGTGTCCACCGTGTCCTGCATCTAATACGACGACGAAGGGTTTTTCTTGTGATTGTATATCATCTAATCCAATAAATAAAATAAAAAAAGAAGAAAAAACGCATAAAACTGTTTTCTGAAGTTTTTTAAAAGCGAGAGAATAAGGGAGAAAATCTTGATACATCCTTAAAATTATCGTTAATTTTGATAGTTTAAACCGAATTAAACAAATTTAGGGTTTATCGCTTTGCAAACAAAGTTTTTCCATATTGCTTCTTTGATCTTCTCTATAGGTGTGAATATTGCATTTGGTCAAAAACAGGAAGAAGTTATTTCAAAAGAGCAACTTTTAGATAGTATCTCTTCACCTGTTAAAAAGCCTCTACTTTTAGCTAAAGTTAAATATACCGCTAAAGATTGTGTAAGGATTAATCGAAAGGAAAATAAACTTATACTTTATAACGAAGCAGAATTATATTATCAAGATATTGAACTTCGTGCTGGAATTATAATTTTGGATTATGAAACAAATGAGGTAAATGCCGGAAGAATAGAGATTGATTCAGTTTTGGTTCAGTATCCGTTTTTTAAACAAGCTAATAATGAAATAAATCCTGATTCAATTCGGTTTAATTTTGATACTCAAAAAGCTTTGATTTGGAACTCTAAATCAGGACAAAATGATATGGATATTTTTGCAGCTTTAACTAAAAAGGAAAATGACTCTGTATATTATATAAAAGATGCTCGCGTGAGTACAGCAGGAAAACTTGTAGGGGGTGAAGATGAGGATGGAATAGACTATTATTTTAAAGTTCGAAAAGGGAAAATAACTCCCGGTGGAAAAATAATAACGGGACCTACTAATATGTTTATTGCTGACGTTCCAACCCCAATTGGCATTCCATTTGCCTTTTTTCCTTCAACTCAAAACACAGAATCTGGTTTCATTATTCCATCAGTCAACCAAAGTAATCGTCGAGGTTACTCAATTCAGAACGGCGGTTATTATCTTGCTTTATCTGACTATTTTGACTTATCCCTAATTGCTGATTACTATACCAATGGTAGTTATGGTTTTCGTGGAGACTCAAAATATAGAGTACGTTATAAATATAATGGGAGTTTTAGTTTTCGTTATGAAAATCTAATCGACGAAGAACGAGGATTACCCGATTATTCCAAGTCTACTGTTTTTAATGTTCGTTGGAACCATTCAAAAGATGCAAAGTCCAGTCCAAATTCAACTTTTTCTGCTTCTGTTAACTTTGGAAGTAGTGATTATTATCGCCAATCGGTCAACCAATTAAATTCTTCTAACTTCTTAAATAATAATTTAAGTTCTTCTATTTCATACTCTAAATCATTCCCTGAATATCCTCGTGTAAATGTTTCATTAACAACTGCCATGTCACAAAACTCAAAATCAAAAGCAGTCAATCTAACACTTCCAACTTTTCAAGCTTCAATGGAGCGAATTTTTCCCTTTGCCCCCAAAGTAGGTGCAAAAAAAGGATTTTTTCAAAATATAAACTTTCAATATACGGGACGAGCAGAAAATAGAATTATAACTACTGAAGAAGCACTTTTTGGACCGAACATGTTCGACAATGCTAAATATGGAATGAAACATAATATTCCATTAAGTACTAATTTTAAACTTTTTAAATATTTAAGTTTTACAAGTTCTGCTAACTATGAAGAAGTGTGGACTCAAAATACGGTTAAATACAATGATTTTAATCCTGAACTTGATTATGCAGTAAAAGATACAATTGGAAAAATAGGAACATTTAGACAATATAATCTTGGAGTATCATTAGGTACAACTATTTATGGAACTTTTAATTTTGGTGAGAATAAAAAAATTCAATCAATACGACATACTATACGCCCGGCTATAAGCTATTCTAATAGACCAAGTTTTGAACAATATTACGATACCTACATTGCAGATGCTGATGGAAATACAAGAGAATATACCCGATATGAAAATAGTCTTTTTGGTATTCCGGGTAGAAATGTTGCAAATAATATGGGCATCACTATAGGAAATAATTTTGAAGCAAAGGTTAGAGATAAAGACACAACAGCAAAAGAAGCTAAGAAAGTGATTTTATTAAATAATTTAAATTTAAGTACTGCCCATAATTTCGCAGCCGACTCACTTAGATGGAGTCCGATTAGAGCGAGTACGGGTTTATCCTTGCTTAAAAACAAAATGGACATTAATATAGGTGCTACTCTAGATCCATATGCACTTAATGAAAATAAAACTAGAATTAATACTTACAACATCTTAAATGGTGGAGGGTTATTAAGACTTACAAGTGCTAATGTGAATATGGGTTATTCTATTTCAAGTTCTCAATTTGAATCAGGAGAAAAAGATAATGAGGAGATTGAAGAGGAATCCAATGAACTTAATGAAATAGAATCAACCTCAAGTGGTGGTCGTGAAGATGATCTATTTGGTAGAGCTGAAGATTTTTCTGATCGAAGAATGAATGAGGATAATAACTCTCCTGCCACAAAATACCCTAGCTATAGAACAAAAATACCATGGGATTTAAAATTTGCATATTCTCTTACATACAATAATTCCAGAGGCCAACAAGACTTTTCTAACAACTCTTTAATGTTCTCTGGTAATATTGATTTAACTCCAAAATGGAAAGTTGGATTGTCTTCAGGATATGACTTTAAAGGAAAAGGGTTTACCTATACTCAACTACGATTTAACAGGGATCTTAATAGTTGGCGATTAAACTTTAGCTGGGTGCCTTTTAGTGACAGAGCATCATGGAACTTTTTTATTGGAATAAAATCTGGTTTATTGAGTGACATAAAGTATGAAAAACAAAGTGAACCTAACAAAAGTTATTAATTCACTTTTTATAAGTAGATTTAAATAAATTTTCGTGTGAAAAAAGAAATAATTACAACGTTAAATGCTCCAGCACCAATAGGGCCATATAACCAAGCAGTGAAAGTTGGAAATACACTATACATCTCTGGACAAATACCATTAATTCCAACTTCAATGGAGCTTTTAAGCGGTACCATCAAAGAAGAAACACAATTGGTAATGGACCATCTTCAAGCAATTTTAGAAGCCGCAGGTATGACTTTTGGACATGTTGTGAAAAGTACTATTTTCTTAGATGACATGAACAATTTTGGAGAAGTTAATCAAATATATGGAGCTTTTTTTGACAATGAAACTGCACCTGCTAGAGAAACTGTAGCGGTTAAAACTTTACCAAAATCAGTTCGTGTAGAAATCTCTATGATTGCAGTAAAATAAAATTATTCTCTGCCTCAATATTTTCTAAAGTTATCTTTTTTCAACAACTTTTTATGAAATTTAACTAACTCGTCAATTGGTCTTTGAACTATACGTCCCATTTTTAGACCCTTGAGTTTTAAAGAATTTTTAATTTCATCCTTTAAGAAGAAAGAAACTGATCCTATAAAGTGTATAGGGATTTCTTTAGCGTTGATAAATTGTAAAATTTGGTGGTTTATAAAAAGGTCTAAGCCGTTATTAATAATTTTTTGAAAAACAGGATTATTTTTGTTTTTAATCAAAAACTTTGAAAAGGTAGCTAGATAAGCATTTGGATTTTCTCTCCGATAAATATTTTCTTTAATACTATCTGGATTGAGGTCGTATTGTTTTTCAAACTCTAATGCCAATTCTTTTGGCATAGTATTGAAGTAATAACTTCTGATCAATTGTTTTCCAAAATAGTTGCCACTAGCTTCATCCATCAATACATAACCTAAAGAATCAACACGCTGCTCAATCTCACTTCCATCATAATAAGTGCAATTAGAACCTGTTCCTAAGATACAAACTATAGATTTCTCGTTAGGACGTGAAGCTGCATAAACAGCAGCATAAGTGTCTTCTTTGATAATAATATTGCAATTGGTGAAAATTTCTTCGAATACTTTTCGAATTCTTAATTGAGGAGATTCGACTCCGCATCCGGCACCATAAAAATATAAATAATCAACTTTCCCCCTATTTTGATAAAGATCAAAATTATTTATAATCCGTTCTTTCAGAATTGAGCTTGATAGGACTTGAGGGTTAAGCCCCAATGTCTGGGTAGAGAACAAAACTTCTCCTTTAGTGTCAACTGAAATCCAATCAGTCTTAGTTGATCCACTATCTACAACTAAAATCATGTTTAATGAAGTTTATAGTTGATTAATATGCTTTGCTAAATCAATGAGTTTATTGGAATATCCACACTCATTATCGTACCAAGATATAATTTTGAAAAAACTTGAATTTAATTCCATTCCAGCACCAGCATCAAAAACTGATGTACGAACGTCGCCAATAAAGTCTTGTGAAACAACTGGTTCTTCTGTGTAACCTAAAATATTTTTTAAATCTGTATCTGCATGTTTTTTCATTACACTTTTTATTTCTTCATAGGATGTTTTTTTCTTTAGTTTAACAGTTAGATCAACAACAGATACATTTGCTGTTGGAACACGAAAGGCCATCCCTGTAAGCTTACCTTCAAGAGCTGGAATTACTTTGGTAACTGCCTTAGCTGCCCCAGTGGAAGCAGGCATAATATTTAATAATGAACTCCTTCCTCCCCGAAAATCTTTTTTCGATGGTCCATCAACGGTAAATTGTGTTGCAGTTGTCGCATGAACAGTCGTCATTAAACCTTCTTCTATAGTAAAGCTGTCATTAAGAACTTTTGCTATTGGGGCCAAACAATTAGTCGTACAAGAGGCATTGGATACAATTGTTTGGTCAGATAAGACTTCAGAATGATTAACACCCATAACAAACATTGGAGCATCTGCAGAAGGTGCAGATATTACAACTTTCTTTGCTCCACCATCAATATGAAGTTGAGCTTTTTCAAGAGTTGTGAATATTCCAGTACACTCAGCTACGACATCTGTTTTCATTGCTCCCCATCCAATTGATGCAGGATCACGTTCAGCTGTAATCTGGATCGTTTTTCCGTCAACAACTAAATCATTTCCTTTTACATCTACTGTTCCATCGAATCTACCATGTACTGAATCATATTTCAAAAGATACGCTAAGTGATTCACATCTAATAAGTCATTAATGCCCACGATAGTGATGTCATTCTGCTTAATTGCTGAACGAAAAACTAATCTTCCTATTCTTCCGAATCCATTGATTCCAATTCTAATTCCCATTTTTTATTTAGATTTATTAATTATTTATAATTTAAATTGAAAGTATGTCAGATACTCGAATCAAGTTTTTATTGATTTCAGATTTACCTTTAATTGCCTTATCAAGAGAAGTTAATATCATTTGATCCTCATTTACTCCAACCATCACATTGGATTCACCTTTTTGTAAAGACTCTATCGCGTGAACTCCCATTCTTGAGGCTAAAACACGATCAAAACAACTTGGGCTACCCCCACGTTGAATATGTCCTAATACAGAAACACGCACCTCATAATGAGGCATGTTTTTTTCAACGTATTCTGCAATTTCAAATACATTTTTACCTGTTTTACCCCCTTCGGCAATGACAACAATACTTGATGATTTTCCTGATTTTTCACTACGATCTAAAGATTCCAGCAAGCGGTTTAAACCCATGTTTTCTTCTGGAATTAATATTTCTTCTGCACCAGCCCCAATACCTGTATTAAGAGCAATATGACCTGCATCTCTTCCCATTACTTCAACAAAGAAAAGCCTGTTATGAGAAATAGCAGTATCACGAATTTTATCTATGGCATCAATTACAGTATTTAGTGCCGTATCGTAACCTATGGTATGTGAAGTTCCAAAAATATCATTATCAATAGTTCCTGGAATCCCAATGACTGGAATATTGAATTCAGACTGAAAAATCATGGCTCCGGTAAAAGAGCCATCTCCTCCAATGATAACTAAGGCTTCAATATTATTTTTTTTAACGTTTTCAAAAGCTTTTTGTCTTCCTTCAGGTGATATAAATTCTAGACAACGAGCTGATTTCAAAATTGTTCCACCTTTATTTATAATATTATTTACACTGCGAGGATTCATAGGTTTTGTATTATTATCAATAAGGCCCTGATAACCCTTAAAAATTGCAATACAATCTATTTTATAAAACCAACAAGCACGAACGACAGCACGAACTGCAGCATTCATACCTGGGGCATCTCCTCCTGAGGTAAGGACTCCAATTCGTTTAATATTATTCTTCATTATATTAGTTTCGATGCAAATTTAAATATTAAATTCATTGAACAATAACGAGTAAAGGATTTTTACAAAAAACTAAAATTATATTACAATTCAATTCTTTTTTACAAAATTGATGATTTCGTCTTTTTCACTTTCTATAAATGAATCTCCTTTTTCAATTAATTTTCTTTTATTGGTTACGATTTTTTGAATCATATCCTTGAATGTGTTAAAATCAACATCATAGGAAAGTCCTACACCTTGAGTATAACCCAATTCATCTCCTATATAACGAAATTCATTTTCTTTATTAAAAACTTTGGCTCTAAGAGAGCCCTCGTCATTAAGAATAAAGTCAATTTGAACATTTCCAACAATAAGAGTTTGCTCTAAACCGCCAATGGGAACACCTATTTTACCGTTTAAAAGAATTTTATCACTAATTTTAGTAGAAAGCGTAAATCCTAAGCGATCCTCGGTGGCTATATCTAAAAGTTGACTTTTGTCGCCTTGGAGATAATCAATTCCTACTTTTAATTTATCATCATCCTCACTAATCAAATTACTTACAATATCAGAAGCTTTTTGATATAAATTATTTGTAATTCCTTGCATTGAAACACTTACTTCATTTATAAAAATTCCTTGTGAAAGGAGAGAAAGTGCTTGCATTTGACTTCTTTGAGGATCTGACAACCTGTAGTTAATTTCAGAGGCAACTGTACCACTAGTATTTGGAAAATCAATTTCAAAAATAGGATCATCAGGTTTAAGAAGATTTCCCTGTAAACGAATCAAAACTTCAGTTGGTATATTTTTATTGAAATTAGGATTATCTAATAATAAAGCGGGATTTGCTCCTCCAGGAACGTCGTAAACAGCCTCAAGCGACATTTGAGCTTCCAAGGGGTTTCCCTCCCATACTATACTCCCTCCTGGCTTTAAATTAAATTTTTTATCTATTAATCCTAGATTTTTAAAATTATAAATACCATTATCGGTTATAAAATCACCCCACATATTAAACTTACCTTTTGTATTTACTTCCATCAACAGATTTCCAGCTCCACGACCACTCAAATAACTACCTGATTCCTTATCAATTACAATTTCAACAATTGCATTATTATTTACATCCAATTCAAAGTCTAATTCCAATCCTTTGATATCTTTTAAACTATTTGTTTTTAATTTGTTCTCGGAAAGAGAACTTCCTTTTTTATTTATAAAACTCAAAAATGAAGTATCGGATAAACCATAATTTTCAGCCCAAGGAATTTTAATATAAGTCCCTTTTTCAGTATTACCTTGCAGTGATATTTTAAGATTTTTAGTTGGCCCCTCTATATGAACAGTACCACCAAGATATCCTTGCCCAAAAAATAATGATTCTGGCTTTTGTTCTGTGTTAAGTAATAACATTCTATCAGAGTTTATAGTTAAGTTAGCTAACCAATTAGAAAAATTTGAATGAGAAAAACTACCATTCAAAAGTGCATAAGTTTCTTCAGTATTATCTCTAATCTTGGAAGAATTAAATATAAAACTTTTATCATTCAAGGTTACATTTGTAGATTCAATACTGTAATTCAGATTAAGAAAAGGGATTGAAAAACCTCCATTAACTAAACTCAAATTACCATTATGCTTAATGTCATTAAGAGTGCCTAAAACGGTTAATGATCCTCCAATAATTCCATGAATATTGTTCAAAGATTTCTTGCCAAGTGGAGAAAGAAAAGCTATATCTAGATCATTAAGATCTAAATTAAAGTTTAAGCTTGAATCCACTAAGCCTTGCCAGAGCCCTTTTGCTTGCAACTTTATCTTTTTTCCTTCTATTAAACTAAGATTAGCTATGTAGGTATTAAGCCTTGTATTACCGGTTGCTGCAAATCTAAGATCTCCTAAATATTGATTATTGATGTTTAATTCCTTTACACTAGTCTCAATATTTAATTGATTTTTTGCAGATGAACGACTAATATTTGCATTTATATCCATTTGTCCAGCAATCCCAAAAGTTGATATTGTAGGAAGAGTATTTTCGAGTAATACATTTTTTATATCCAGTTTTAAGTCAAAAAAATTACGGTTTAAATATTTGCCAAAAGCTGAGAGTGTTTGATTTCCTGAAGAAGCAGAAACAGAATTAAGTACTATTTCCTTAGAATCAGGTGAATAGCTGATTTTTTGATTATTTATATCATTTGGATTAATTGTCCAAATATCAGCACCCAAGGGGATAGTTGATTTTCTTATTCCAAAAAAAGAATTCCCATCCTTTTCAGTTGTATGATAAAAATTAACTTCAAATGGAGATTTTGAAGAATTAGCTCCTTGGAACTCAGAGCGAAAAAAAAGTGTATCACGGAGTTTAGTACTAATGAGATTAAAATCTTTTCCTTTATAATATTCATTAGAGATATTTTTTATGGTCAAATAAGAATTAAATAATGGATTTTTTGTGTCAATTTCAAAATGCAGTTTTTCAAATTGAGTTTCTTTATACAACATTAAAGGGGTGTCTAACGCAAGTTTACTACTAGATTTATTTGAATTTATTATTCCGGTTAAAGTTATATTTTCAGATATTGAAAAATTAGGATATAAAGCGTTTATCAATTTTTCATGAATTATAAGTTTAAAATTTATATTTTGCTTTTTAGATACATTTTTTTTTGGCAAGAATGGGTATGCTTGATGAAAAGTACTTTGAAATAAAGCGCCTAGTTCTGAAATTTTAAAATCTCCATTTATATCTCCTGCAATACAATCTGTATTCTCTATTTTTAAAAATTGGATATTGTTAATTGACTTACGAATAACTGATATTGGGTTAAATTCTACTGTTTCAACTTCATTTTCTAAAGAAGCAGATGATATATTTATATTACCTTCTAAATCATCAACATTTGTTCCTTTAAAATTAGATGAAATTATTCCTTTAAATTCTTTTTTACCAGAGCCTAGCTCAAGCCCAATATTATTAAAATCCCATTTTTCTATATTGGCCAATAATGTTGTTTCAGGAATTTTTAGATTAAAATTGTATAGAGCATCACTTTTTAACTTAATTGACTCCGAATTAATACTTAAAGTATTTCTTAATTGTTTTTGTTCAAACCTTCCCTCCATAGAAATATCTTGAAGAGTAAACTTTTCAGCAGAAAAAGTTGAATTATTCACTTTCCAGAAAAAGATCGGATTTTCTTTATTAGAATAATCACCTTTTACAAATATACTCCCTCCTAATCGAAAGTTAAATGCTTTTGAAATCCATCTTGATAATTCTAAGTTAGCAAAGTCTGTATTTATTGAAAATATTTTATCTGACTTTTTCTTATCAATAAACCCATTACCTAAAATTCCATTAATGGAAAAATTACCCCAAGAATTTTTTGATTTAAAATTAAAACCAATAGAGTCATTTGAAATAGAACTAATCCCCTCAATATTAATATTTGATATATAATTTAGCTGCTTCTTTAGTTTATCTGAAAGAAATGAAAGTCTTTGAAGTCCTTGAGTCTTAATCGAAAGTGAATTTGTTATAATCTCTAGATTTTGTCTATTTGAATCAGATATGTTTTTAGAAATTATATTACCCTTAAAATCTAGAAATATATTTGATACTTTAATTTCATTAAACTTTAAAGCTGAAAATCCACCCTGAATAATGAAAGAAGCATCAAAAGCTGGAACACTTTCTAAATTTTTATTTTCTGGAAATAAAGTATTTATATCCCACTGACTTTCTAATACTTCCATCTTGATAATTCCTGTTGACTTAAAGTTTTTAAGGCTTCTATTCACTCCTAACAATTCTAAACTTCCATTTAGGCTGTTATTCTCTGATACTAATTTCAAATCTTCTAAATAGAGTTTTCCCGGCTTATATTTTAAAAGGGCATTTATTTTAAATGGTTTTACTTCAGGTGTGTGAATTTGACCTTCAAAGTTTTCTAATACAGTCTCAAGACGATTATTTTCAAAGGTTAGTTTTTTTGAAAAAATATTTAAAGAATCTAAATGAACAGTTTTAGATTCGGTTTTAATTTTATCCTTATAAATAAAAGTTCCATGCTCTATATTTAAATTATCTATTTTAAAATTTACTTTTTGATTATTTATAGTGTCTTTTTTAAATTTTTCTATAAGAATTTTTAGAGAGTGAGTTGTCTCACCCTTATATTTTATTAAGTTTAAAAAAAGACCTTTCGCACTTAGTTCAGAAATTTTAAAATTGTTTTTATTTAAATTTTTAAAGTCAAACAATGATGTTTCCAGGACTTTTACATACAATAAGGTATCGTTATGGTGATCTTCTAGATAAAAGTTATTAAACTCTAATCTTCCATCCCAGCTTAACTTCAGATTTTCAAATGTCATCTGCTGGCTTGTAGTTTTGGTAAAGTTTTGAGCAAGCTGCTTTACTATTCTAGTTTGGACGTAAGATGTTGAAATCAATCCTATAAGGATAATTCCTAGGAATAATAGACATCCTAACAGGATCAATGGGATTTTGTACTTCTTTTTAATGCTAATCGTTTATTTTTGTAACGTTATTTAGTATTCAATGTTGCGCCAAACTGATATTATACTTGCTATAGAGTCTTCTTGTGATGATACTGCTGCTGCGGTATTAAAAGATCGAAAAGTTCTATCCAACTGTGTTGCCAATCAAAATTTGATTCACAAGGCTTATGGAGGTATCGTTCCTGAACTTGCTTCACGTGCCCATCAGTCCAAAATTATACCTGTAGTTTCTCATGCTTTGACTGAAGCAAATATCGATAAAAAAGAGTTAACGGCCATTGCATATACCCAAGGACCTGGCTTGCTAGGTTCGCTTCTAGTAGGAAGTTCATTTGCAAAATCTTTATCCATAGCCCTTAATATTCCATTACTCCCTATAAATCATATGCAAGGTCACATTTTAGCACACTTTATCGAAGATGAAAATTTCATAACTCCGGATTTTCCTTTTCTAGGAGTTACTCTTTCCGGTGGCCACACACAGCTTATTTTAGTTAAAGAATATTTTAAGATGGAACTTATAGGCACTTCACTTGATGATGCAATTGGAGAAGCCTTTGATAAATGTGGTAAGAGAATGGGACTGAATTATCCTGCAGGACATCAAATCGATAAACTCGCCAAAGACGGGGATCACACTCGGTTTAACTTCCCAATAAACAATCTTAAAGGTTATAATGTAAGTTATAGTGGAGTAAAAACCTCGTTTACTAACTTTATTCAAAAACAAAAGGATTCAAAATTTATTACTAAGAATCTGAATGATTTATGCGCAAGTTTACAGTATACTCTAATCCAAATAATTTTAATTAAGATTAAAAAGGCTGCTCAAGATTACGGTATAAACCAAATCGTTATTGGAGGTGGAGTTGCGGCAAACTCAGAAATTCGAAAGCAATTGAATAATATTGCTAAATCTAAAAATTGGAAAGTATTTCTTCCCTCAATTGCTTACTCTACGGATAATGCCGCTATGATAGGTATAGCTGGTTACTACAAGCTACTACAAAAAAATTACGGCAGTATATCCGATAGCCCTCAGGCAAGGTTAAAAATATAATTATGCTATTATTCTACGATACACAAATCAAAATAGAAACACAAAATTTTATTTTTCAACGATCTGATAGTAATCATATTAAAAAGGTTTTGAGGAAGAAATCAGGAGATGAAATAAAAATCACAGATGGGAAGGGTTTAGAGTGGACGGGTAAACTCACTGTTATAACTCCACAAAAAACCTGTGCTGAAAAAATTAAAGTTTTTAAACATGCTCGTCCTAATAAGCTTATTCATTTAGCTATTGCACCAACAAAAAGTAATGATCGAATGGAATGGCTAGTGGAAAAACTTACTGAGTTAGGAATTAAATCTATTTCACCTATTATTTGTGAACATTCTGAAAGAAAAGTAATCAAAACTGAACGATTTAAAAAAATTTGTATAAGTGCACTGAAACAGTCTAATCAATTCTTTCTCCCAGAAATTAAGCCAATAATTTCATTTAAAGAGTATTTAAAAACAATTCAACATCCAGCATTAATAGCTCATTGTGATTCTACTCCAAAAATAGCTTTATCAGAAAATATAATTCGAACAAATGAAATAATCTTATTCATAGGACCTGAAGGAGATTTTAGTCCCTATGAAATTGAATTAGCAAATATTGCTGGGTTGACACCTGTAAGTTTAGGAAAACAAAGATTTAGAACCGAAACCGCAGCTCTTTTAGGATGCCACAGTATTTTTCTTCAATATCAAAAAAACTGAAATTTTAAACTTCCCTATCTTTAAACTATGAATTCTAAAGAAATTACCAAAGGAATCTTTTGGGCTATATTACAATTAACAGGATTATGTATAATTACTTGGTTGCTTTTTCAATTAAAAATACTTTTGATATATATGGTCATTGCAGGAATTGTAAGTTTAATTGGACGACCTATCAATCAATTTTTAATTCAGCGTCTTAAAATGCGTAACATACTAGGGACTAGTATTACAATAATTTTTTTATTGGGGCTTTTAATTAGTCTTTTTTCCCTTTTTGTACCCCTTTTAGTTCAACAAGGTGAAAACTTATCACTTTTAGAGGTTGATCTTTTGAAGAATAATATTGAAACTTTGGTTGAAGAGATTAGCATTTACTTTCAGTTAGACAATAGCTTTTGGCAGCAGCAGATATCTGTAGATAATCTTTTTCAAAATGTAAATTTTGGCCTTCTTCCTGAATTATTAAATCAAACTTTAGAATTACTGGGTGGTTTTACTATTGGACTCTTTTCTATAGTTTTCATTCTTTTCTTTTTTTTAAAGGATAGTCACCTTCAAAAACAAATTATTTTAGCATTAGTCAATGATAAAATAACAGATCGTGTAGAAAAATCAATCGAAAAAACTAAAAATCTACTATCAAGATACTTTTTAGGTTTATTACTACAGATAAGTATTTTACTGATAATATACAGTATTGTTTTAGCTGTTTTCAATGTTGAAAATGCATTTATTATAGCCTTTTTGTGTGCTTTGCTCAATTTAATTCCATACCTGGGTCCAATAGTAGGTGCAGTATTAATGATGCTGTTGACTATGAGTAGTTTTATAGGTGCTGACTTTAGTTCAATAATCCTTCCCAAGACTATATATGTAATGATTGGTTTTTGTGTTGGACAAATGATTGACAACTTCTTCAGTCAACCCTATATTTTTTCCAATAGTGTCAAATCACACCCATTGGAAATCTTTATTGTAATCCTTGCTTCAGGAACACTTATTGGTCCTGTCGGTATGATTATAGCCATCCCCCTCTACACAACACTTAAAGTTATCAGTCAAGAGTTTCTTTCAGAGAATAAAATTGTCAAATCACTTACCAAAAACTTTTAAAAAGTGAATTAAAAGTATTTCTTGTAATTTTCATATTGATTCTCTAAAGCACTCTTAAATTGATTTTTAAGCTGGTCAACCAACTCAGCTGTTGGCTTTACATCATCTATAGATGTGACTCCTTGTCCTGCTGACCAGATGGTTTTCCATGCTTGAGCTTCTGCTTTTGCTGCATCCAGCTCACTTCCAAAGTCTATTTTTTTTGTTTTACTCCATAGTTCTTCAGTAATTCCCATAGATTCTAAACTAGATCGTAAAAAATTTGCATTTACACCTGAAACTGCAGCCGTATAAACAATATCTTCTGCCTTACTATTTATTATCATTTCTTGATATTTAGAGTCAGCCATACTTTCCTTAACATTGATAAATCGAGTTCCCATATAAGCGAGATCTGCACCCATCTGAAGGGCAGATGCAATATCTTGTCCAGTGCTTATACATCCCGAAAGCAAAATAGTTTTCTTAAAAAAACTTTTAATTTCATTTATTAAAGCTATTGGACTCAAAGCGCCGGCATGTCCACCAGCACCAGCAGCAACAAGAATTAATCCGTCTACACCAGCTTCGGCAGCTTTTTCTGCATGCCGTTTTTTAATTACATCATGATAAACTAAACCTCCATAACTATGAACTGTGCTTACTAAATCTGAAACAGCACCTAAAGAGGTTATAATTATAGGAACTTTATGCTTGATACAAATTTCAAGATCAGGTTGAACACGTGGGTTTGTTGGATGCACAATTAAATTAACACCAAAAGGCGCAGCCTTATTTCCTGTCTCCTTTTCAAAAGCATCAAGTGCTTCTTTAATTTCAACAACCCACTCCTCAAAACCTTCAGTGGTTCGATGGTTAAGAGCTGGAAAAGTACCAACAATACCATTTTTACAACACTCTATAACAAGTTGTGGACCAGATATTAGAAACATAGGTGCTGCTACTGCTGGAAGTTTTAATTCATTCTCGAAGGATATATTCATAATTTAGTTTTTTAAAAGTAAAGTCCATTCAAATTCAAAGGTAGATACTATATCTCCATTTTGATCAATACCCTTTGAGGTAAGCCAAATAGTTTGGGGCTGTTGAGTTTTAACAAGTTGATTCATAGCTTTCAATAGTTTTTGTTTTTCATCGCATTCAAACAAAACTTTACCTCTTGCTTTTTTTGAAAAATTAGCACGATTATTAAGAACCAACATTGAAACTTTACGTTTTGAATTCTGGATGGCCTCCATAATTAATACTCCAGTTGTTAATTCAGCTGCCATTCCTTGTACTGCCCAAAACATTGACTTAAATGGGTTTTGATTAATCCATCGATGGATAACTTTCACTTGACAAGAAATATGATCAATTTTGGTTACACGTATTCCGCACCACCACACAGAGGGTAATTTAAAAAAATTAAAAACATTAATTCTAGAAGGGGTAAAATTCATTTTAATTTTTAATTAGTGATGAAACATTAATATGATCTAAATTAAATACTTCTGCAACTTCTTTGTAAACTACTCTTCCATTTATTATGTTAAGACCTTTTCTCAGTGCCTCATTTTCTAAACATGCAGTTTTCCAGCCTTTATTTGCAAGTTCTAATGCAAAATTTAATGTTGCATTTGTCAGAGCTGTAGTTGAAGTATTCGGAACTGCTCCAGGCATATTGGTAACAGCATAATGAATAATACCTTGTTTAATTACAACAGGATCGTCATGGGTAGTTGGTTCACTAGTTTCGAAGCATCCCCCTTGGTCAATTGCAACATCCACTAATACTGTCCCAGGCATCATCTTATTTAGCATTTTTTTTGTAATAAGTTTAGGAGCTTTAGATCCAGGTATTAATACTGTTCCTATAATCAAATGAGATGTTTGAATTTCTTGTTCAAGAGTAAAGGGGTTAGAATATATTGGTGTTACATTAGAGGGCATTGTGATTTCTAAATAACGTAAGCGATCTAGGTTAGTATCAAAAATAGTGACATTTGCACCCAAGCCAGCAGCCATTAGTGCAGCCTCAGTTCCTGCAATTCCTCCTCCTATAACCATAACATTGGCAGGTTTTACTCCAGCAACTCCACCTAAAAGAATTCCAAAACCACCCTGCGGCTTTTCTAGAAATTTGGCTCCTTCTTGAGTTGCCATTCTACCAGCAACTTCAGACATAGGAATTAAAAGGGGTAATTTACCATCTTGCTCAACTGTTTCATAAGCTAGACAAATAGCCTTAGATTTAATCATTGCATCTGTTAATCTTTTACTTGATGCAAAATGAAAATATGTAAATAATAATTGATTTGGTTTAATCAATGGATACTCAGATTCAATAGGTTCTTTTACTTTAATTATCATTTCTGCAAAATGATAAATATCCTCAATATTATCTTTAATTATACATCCTACTTTTTGATATGTTTTATCACTAAAACCACTCAATAAGCCAGCACCTTTTTGAACATGTACTTCATGACCTGCTTGAATCAATGATGAAGCTCCTGCGGGAGTCACTCCTACTCTAGCTTCTTGTGTCTTAATTTCCTTAGGAACACCTATTTTCATCAAATAAATTTTATCGAAGGTATTAGTTTTGAATAGATTTTACACACCAAATTATAATTCAAATGAAAAAATCCTCCATTAATATCCTATCATTAGCTCAATAGATTTTATTAGATTTAGGGTATGTCAAGACACCGCCTATTATTTTTTTGCTTTTTAGTTTTGTTTCAATGGATGGCTGCTCAAAACTCTAATAAAATAGGAATCCATTCTCACAACGACTATCAACAAATTAAACCCTTTTGGAATGCATATGAAAATGGACTTAATTCAATTGAAATTGATGTTTATTTAAAGAATGATAATTTGTATGTGACTCATAGCGAATCAGAAATAAATAAAAGACGAACTATTGAAAGCTTATATTTAAATCCTCTTGAAAAAGTAATTTCAAGTGAATTGGACTCCATTAATACGCTTCAGATCCTAATTGATATTAAGTCTGATGCCAAGAATACACTAAATAAGATTGTAGAAGTTCTAAATCAATATCCTCAAATAATTAATCAGAAAAATATCTCCATTGTAATTTCGGGCAACCGACCTGATCCCAAAGAATACGAATACTACCCCGATTTTATCTATTTTGATTATCAAAGTCTTGATCCTATTGTAAAACAAAAAATGTGGAATAAAATCGCTTTAATTAGCCTTAATTTTAAAAAATTCTCTAACTGGAATGGCAAAAGCAGTATGACAGCAAAGGATTACAAAAAAGTTGATTCCGTTTTGAGGATAGCTCATCAATATGGAAAACCATTCAGATTTTGGGCTACTCCAGACACTGAAGTTGCATGGGAAGCTTTCCACATCTTAGGAGTTAATTACATAAATACAGACCACCCAGCTCAGGCCTCTAATTACTTTAAAAAAAGGATTCGTTATTATCTTAAATAGTGCAATTTTTAGTTGTTATTCCCCTTTCTGATGTTTTTATCTTCTATTCCATCAAGCATTAGATTTGAGAAATAGGGGCCATTTTCAGTCATTGTAATAAACATAAAATGATCAAATTCACCATATTTATTACCTCTTAATTTACTACCACCTCCCATTGTTGCAAGAACAAAATAATCATTTTTATTTCTTTCATACAGCCTATAGTTGTGATGGTGACCTGTAAAAACACTGTGTTTTCTTCCCTTAAGGAGGTTTTCAACTTTGAGCCAATTTTTTCCACTTTCTCTCAGCCAAAGAGGTTGATGCATAAATATCATTGTCCACTTAACATTTGCATTTTTCTTTAGAATTTTTTCAACATATTTAACTTGGTCATTTCCTAAATCTGGATTTTTCAAAGCCGTATAGCCATGCTCTGAATTGAGGCAAATAAATAATACATTTTTATATAAAAAATGATAGTAATCTGTTCCGAATCTTTTAAACCATTCATTCTCCATTACTTCATTTGTGTAATCATGGTTTCCAGCAACATAAAAAAAAGGCATTTCGAGTTTTTTAACAAAAGAATTAAATTCATTCCACTCATTTTCAATTTTATTAAGATCCTCAGTGTAACCATTAATTAGATCCCCTACACTAACAACAAAAGCGGGTTGCATTAGATTAATTTTTTCTATTCCTTTTTCCCAAA
>Ga0315315_10001176_pt1 | contig 23841 bp, 36 predicted proteins | sample M140m3416metaG_FD_203699 | JGI IMG/M metagenome (GOLD analysis project Ga0315315, IMG submission 203699) | Ammonia-oxidizing marine archaeal communities from Monterey Bay, California, United States - M1 40m 3416 | ecosystem: Environmental > Aquatic > Marine > Intertidal zone | place: USA...
TTTCGAATTTGACAGAACTACACTAGAATCAGACGGTGTATTTAGAAGTAGCCCACGTGGTTGGTATACTTTTGGTCACGCAAACTTTGCTTTACTATTCTTCCTTGGCCACTTATGGCATGGTGGACGTACTCTATTCAGAGACGTATTCGCGGGTATTGGTACAGAAGTACTTGAGCAAGTAGAATTTGGTGCATTCCAGAAACTTGGTGATAAGACTACTAAGAAGACAGGTGTTGTTTAGTAAAAATTCTACGTTTAATCTTTATTTGTTTATTTAAATTAAAAAATGGAAGCATTAGTATATACTTTCCTACTAATTGGAACTCTAGTTGTAATTTTCTTTGCAATCTTCTTTAGAGATCCACCTAGAATTGTTAAAAAGTAAAGTAAGTATTTAAAATAGAAAAATCATTCACTTTATTGTGAATGATTTTTCTACGGAATATGATTAATCTTCGTGTTCCTCGAAAGGATCTCTGAGTTCTTTTGAAGCTGGCCCAAATGAAGTATAAACTGAATAACCAGTAATACCAAGAAGAAGGCCTGAAATAAAAATACTTAAAATAGTTGCGGTTTCCATATAATAATTAGCTGCTCTAGAAAATGAAAAAAAAGTTTAAAATCTGTTTATAATATATATTATGAGTCAGATTAGATATTTGTACTATTAAATTCTCTTTAATATAAAATTATGGCACTAAGAACAAGATTAGGTGAAATTCTAAGACCGCTTAACTCAGAATATGGTAAAGTAGCGCCAGGCTGGGGAACTACTTCAGTAATGGGTGTTTTTATGGCCCTATTCTTAGTATTTCTAGTTATTATCCTACAAATTTATAACTCTTCGATTATTTTAGAGAATGTAGATGTAGATTGGGTAACTGTTAACTAAACGAAACATTTTAAGGAGCTTTTATAAAGCTCCTTACTTAATAAAATAAAATCCCATTTTTTTTTACCCTGTTATAATATCAATATCTTATCGATAATAAATTAAATAGAAATTTCCATGAGTATACTTGTATTAGGTGGAACAGGCACATTAGGGCGTCAAATTGTTAAGCAAGCGTTAGATGAAGGATATCAAGTCAAATGTTTAGTGCGTGACTTTCGACGTGGTGCTTTCTTGAGGAATTGGGGGGCTGACCTAGTATACGGTGACCTTTCAAAGCCATCAACTATTCCAATAGCCTTAAAAGGTGTAAGTATTGTTATTGATGCAGCGACTATTAGATCAACAAGTAACTATACTTCTGAAACGGTCGATTGGAGGGGTAAGATTGCGCTAATTGAAGCTGCTAAACTAGTAGGTTTAAAAAAATATCTTTATTTTTCTGTTTTAAACGCTGCAAATAACTCTGCTATTCCATTATTGGATTTAAAACTTAAAGTAGAAAAAGAACTAGAAAAGTCTGGATTAAACTACACCGTTTTCCAATGTTCTGGATTTTTCCAAGGAATTATAAGTCAGTATGCCTTACCGGTATTAGAAAATGAAACTATCTGGTTACAAGGAGATGCGGCACCTGTTGCTTACTTAGATACTCAAGATGCTGCCAAAGCTGTAGTTCAAAGCTTAAAAGAAGTAGCATATGATAAAAGAACTGTTTCTCTAATTGGTAGAAGGTTCTGGACTTCGAAAGAAGTTATCGAATTATGTGAACGATTATCCGGTAAAACCGCCAAAATATCATATATTCCTGGTATTGGTTTTAGTATCTTACGACGATTTTTTAGGTTTTTTGAGTTCACTTGGAATATTTCGGATCGTTTACAATTTGGAGAAATTGTTAATGATAAAAACGCTTCAATGCAACCTACAAATGAAATATCTTGGGTTACAGACCGTTTAAGTCTTGAAAGTTATCTTCAGGACTACTTTGGTAAAATTCTGAAGAAATTAAGAGAAACAAACTATCAGCAGTCACAAGACTCCAGTGAAATCTCGTTTTAGAGCAGATTCTATAGAAAATTTTGTCCTTGACGTGCACTAGGATAATTATTTATAATAATCCTTATAAACCCTGTTAAGGGACTGTAGTTCAATTGGTTAGAGCACCGCCCTGTCACGGCGGAAGTTGCGGGTTCGAGTCCCGTCAGTCTCGTTATAAGTATCTGGTTATCAAAAGCAAAAAAAAGAAAGGATTCTCTCTTATAGAGAATCCTTTCTTTTTCTTAGAAATTTTTAACTTCTACATCAACACCCGCCGAAATATCTAAATTTCGAAGATTATCAAACGTAGTATCCGTCGGACTACAAACATCAATGATACGTTTATGTGTTCTAATTTCAAAATGTTCACGTGCATCTTTATTTACATGTGGAGATGTTAAAACACAATAACGTCTTAGCTTTGTTGGCAATGGGACCGGACCAATGGCATCAACACCACTCGATCGAACAGCATCAAGAATTTTACTACATGAGCTATCTAATACGGAAGATTCATAAGACTTAATACTTATGCGAAGTTTTTCAAACTTTACTGCGCTCATATTTTTTTATAAGAAATTATTCTAGGATTTTTGATACAACACCAGCACCTACAGTTCGACCACCTTCGCGGATAGCAAATCGCATACCTTGCTCAATAGCAATTGGATTAATAAGCTCTGCTGTCATTTTGATTCTATCCCCAGGCATTACCATTTCAGCTACACTACCGTCATCACCTGTAAATTGGATGATAGTACCTGTAACATCAGTAGTACGTACATAAAATTGAGGACGGTAACCAGTAAAGAATGGAGTGTGTCGACCACCTTCATCTTTATTTAGGATATATACTTCGGCTTCAAACTTCTTATGTGGTGTAATCGAACCTGGTAAAGCTAGAACCATACCACGTTCAATTTCAGTTTTTTGAATACCACGAATCAGAATACCAACGTTGTCACCTGCCATACCTTGGTCAAGAGTTTTCTGGAACATTTCGATTCCTGTTACTGTTGTTGTTTTTGTTTCTTTTAAGCCAACTAACTCTACAGCATCACCAACGTTTACCATACCCCTTTCAATACGACCTGTCGCTACAGTACCACGCCCTGTAATTGAGAAAACATCCTCAATAGCCATTAGGAAAGTTTTTTCTGTATCACGCTCAGGCGTTGGAATATAACTATCTACAGCTGCCATTAGATCATAAATAAGATCAACCCATTTATCTTCACCTTTTTCTTTAGGACCGCCTTCAACTGCTTGTAACGCTAATAGAGCAGACCCTGAAACGAAAGGAATTTCGTCACCTGGGAAATCGTAACTTTCTAGAAGCTCTTGCACTTCTAGTTGTACAAGTTCTAGAAGTTCTTCATCATCTACTTGATCTGCTTTATTTAGGAATACAACAAGATACGGAACACCTACTTGCTTTGCTAATAGAATGTGCTCACGTGTCTGTGGCATAGGACCGTCAGCTGCAGATACTACTAGGATACCACCATCCATTTGAGCAGCACCTGTAATCATGTTTTTTACGTAATCTGCGTGACCTGGACAGTCTACGTGCGCATAGTGTCGGTCAGCTGTTTCGTACTCTACGTGCGCTGTGTTAATTGTAATACCACGAGCTTTTTCTTCAGGTGCCGAGTCAATTTCGTCAAACTTTTTAGTTGCTTCTAAGTTATGAATAGCTAATGTAGCCGAAATTGCTGCTGTTAACGTTGTTTTACCGTGGTCTACGTGTCCGATAGTACCAATATTAATGTGCGGTTTTGATCGTTCAAACTTTTCGCGTGCCATAGAGAAATTGAAATTTAATTTTATTTTAGACTTTTGGCGAAAATTGTTAACTTAAAAATTTAAATTAAACAAAAATTTAATATCTGAAATGTGCAAATGCTTTGTTAGCTTCTGCCATTTTATGAGTTTGCTCTTTTTTTCTTATGCTGTTACCCGCCTCTTTTGCTGCGTCTAATATCTCATTAGATAACTTCATTGCCATAGTTTTACCTGATCGGGCACGCGCAAATTCGGTAATCCATTTTAAAGAAATATTTGTACCTCGATACGCGCGAATTTCTGTTGGTACTTGATAAGTTGATCCTCCAACACGTCTGGCTTTTACTTCTACTTGCGGTGTAACATTTTTCACTGCCTTTTCTAGAACTAATACCGGGTTTTCTTCGGTCTTAGTAGAAATAAGTTCTAATGCATTATAAACAATTTTTTGTGAAAGAGATTTCTTACCTGATTGTAAAATCCTACTAATTAGGAGTGTCACCAAACGGCTGTTATAAATCGGATCAGGTTCGGCTAAGGTTCTTTGTGCTCTACTTCTTCGTGACATATTTTAAACGGAATTATCTAAAAATGATTTCTTTTAGTCTTTTGGTTTTTTACCACCATATTTCGATCGACTTTGTCTACGGTCTTTTACACCAGCAGCATCTAAAGTTCCTCTAACCACGTGATAACGGCAACCGGGTAAATCCTTAACACGACCACCACGAATAAGTACTACCGAGTGCTCTTGTATATTATGGCCGATTCCTGGTATATAAGCCGTTACTTCAAAACCGGAAGTTAGTCTAACACGAGCAACCTTTCTTAAAGCAGAGTTAGGTTTTTTCGGTGTTTGTGTATATACTCGAGTGCACACACCGCGTCTTTGAGGACAAGACTTAAGTGCCGGAGATTTTGTCTTCTTTTTTTGTGTAGCCCTTTCGGACCTAACTAATTGTTGTATTGTTGGCATAAATTTTTTATTCAGTTTGGTTTTCAATACCGTATTTACGCATAAAACGCTCTACTCTCCCTTCTGTATCAAGAATTTTCTGCGAACCTGTATAGAATGGGTGATTTCCTGACCAAATATCAACATTTAACCTTGATTTAGTAGAACCTACTTTTAGAACTAGCTGCCCATCGCAATAAACTTTAGCGTTCGGGTACCATTCTGGATGAATTGATTTTTTTGCCATTTTAAGTAAGTGTACTTTATTAACGCTTAGAGAATTGAGGAGCTTTTCGAGCTTTCCTTAATCCATATTTTTTTCTTTCTTTACGACGGGAATCTCTTGTTAAAAAACCTTCGGATTTTAACGATGCCCTGTTTTCTGGAGACATGTAACATAAAGCTCGTGCAACACCTAATTTAATTGCATCAACTTGACCTTTTAAACCCCCACCATGTGTATTAACATAGATGTCATACATATTTTCTAACCCTAAAGTTATAAGTGGATTTTTTGAGGTATTTATATACTGTGAGTTACATTGCATATATAATTCACCAGGCTTTTGGTTTACAACCATAGAACCGGTTCCTGGAACTAGAATAACCTTAGCTACAGAGGTTTTTCTACGCCCTATACCAAAATAAGCCGACGTTGTTTCTGAGGCTGATACAGACATAACTTAAAATTTTGTAGTCGTTTTTAATAATTTTTCTTACAAAGTTCGAAGATGCTATTTAGTTAAATAAACTCTAAGATAGATCTTGTCTTTTAACAATCGTTTACGGACTTCTAGTTTTTTATTTCCGAAGTTCCATTTTAAATCTTTCCTTTAAGCTATCACAAACTTCATCTGCAGATTTTTGACCAAAATTTTTAAATTCTAAAAGGTCCTCTGCTGAATATTGTAGCAAATCCGATAATGTATGGACATTTGCACGTTTTAGACAATTGTACGCCCTAACTGAAAGTTCTAATTCTTCTATAAACACACTATCAAAGTGCTCACCTTTCTTTTCTACCGTCGGTAATTCAAGATTTGGCTCGTCTGCTCCTATAGTTTCTGTAATTTTAAGAAGACTAAAAGTGTTCTCTAAAATTTCTGCTGACGTACTTAATGCTTCCGCTGGTGTAATACTACCATCCGTAGAAATTTCAAGTATTAAACTTTCTAACTCTGACGACATACTGCTTCTCGACGTTTCTACAAAGAAATTTACTTTTGTAACCGGCATAAAAACAGCATCTACAGCTAGAAATCCCGCGGGGATAACAGATTCCATCTTCCCACTAGTAACGTAGTTCTGGCCTTTTGTAATAAGGAACTCCATTTCTAAGTTACCACTTTTTGTTAAGCAAGCTATATACTGAGACGGGTCTACCAAACTTACGTTGGATAAAAGCTCTATATTACTTGCTGTAACAATTCCTGCTTCTTTTACAGTTAACCGTGCTAATGTAGGCTCACTAATTGAGCCTTTCAGAATAATCTGTTTCAAATTCAAAAGAATATCAATTACATCTTCTTTTACATCTGAAATCGTTGAAAATTCATGATTTACACCAGTTATTCGAACTCCGCTAATAGCAATCCCGTGCATATTCGATAAAAGCACACGTCGTAATGCATTACCTACTGTAGTACTTTGCCCTTTTATAAAAGGTCCAATAGCATACTTAGAATAAAGCTCGGTTGCTGACTTTGTTTTAAATTCTAAGCAATGAACTTGAAACATGGATTATTTAAAATGTCTAGATTTTTCTAGGAATAAACTAAAACAAATTATTGTAAGTTTAAACACGTCTTTTTTTAGGTGGACGACAACCATTGTGAGGAACTGGTGTAATATCTTTAATTACTAAAACTTGTAATCCACAACCCTGAAGTGCTCTAATTGCAGTTTCACGACCGCTTCCCGGGCCACTAACAACAACTTCAGCTTGTCTCATTCCCTGCTCGTAAGCTATCGAAGCCACTTTCTCAGCAGCAGATTGAGCAGCAAAAGGTGTGCTTTTTTTTGACCCTTTAAAACCACTTCCTCCTGCGGAAGCCCAAAAGAGTGTGTTACCTTGTTGGTCTGTGATATTAACAATAGTATTGTTAAATGTGGATTTGATGTGAACAACTCCACTTGTTACCGTTTTTTTCGCTTTTTTACCTGAAAATCGCTTTAATTGTTTTACCATAGTAAGCTGAAGTGCTTATAATTTATTTCTTCTTTGTAACAGGAATCTTAACTTTACCCTTACGTGTTCTTGCATTCGTTCGTGTACGCTGACCGCGAGCAGGTAAACCTACACGATGACGACGACCTGCAGCCGAACCGATCTCAGTTAATCTTTTGATATTTTGTGAATAAAATCTTCTTAGATCCCCTTCCGTTTGGTAATCATTATCGATAATTCCTCTAATAGTTGTGATTTCGTCGTCTGTTAAATCACCGCAACGAGTACTTGGAGATACATTAGAATCTTTTACTATTTGCTTCGCACTTGTATTTCCAATACCAAAAACATATGTTAGTCCTATTTCAATCCGCTTATTACGCGGAAGGTCTACTCCTGAAATACGTGCCATTTATTTTTGCTTTTATTGACTATTTACTTACGTTTCATCTTTGCACGACCTTGTCGAACTTTAAGTCTTGGGTCCGTTTTACAAATTAAATAAATTCTTCCACGGCGCTTTACAACTTGGCAATCTTTTGAACGATTTTTTAAATTACCAATGGAACTTACCACTTTCATAGCTTATATATTAAGATATTTTTTGTAATAAAAATATTAAGTGTAATATTTAAATTTTGGTTTGACTTTCTTACTGTTTACCAGAGGTATCTGCTTTTTTAGGTTAATCGACCAATAATGAAAAGTCTACGCTTTTTTCTCGTAGTTTTGGGATACCAAATAACCCCTTATCTGAGAAGATACATCTGTAATCACACCAACTAAAATGATTAGTGATGTCAAATTTTTAAAAACGTTAACCTGGAAAAGACTACTTAATACCAATGGGAAAAAAGCTAGAAACGCTAAAAATAACCCACCCACGAAGGCTAGCCGACTTATTAGTTGTTCTAAGTATTGAGTTGTTTCTTTACCTTGTTTTAAACCTGGTATTGTATAAGCCATCTTTGTCAAATTTTCAGATAAGTCTTTAGGTTTCAACACTAAAAGCGCATAAAAGCTACTAAAAAAAACAACAAGAACGACATTTAATACAAAAGAAATTAGCGTCAATATACTTGTAATTGACAACCCAAAGTTTGAGAAAAAAGATGTAAATACCGTTTGCAAAGGGTAAAACAAAAGGGTTGCTATTGTTGTACTAAATACAAGAGGCATTATGCCACCTTGATTAAGTTTTATAGGTATATAACTATTTTTTATTTCCGACTGATTATCTAAGTAATTTAAGTTTAGTTGGCGGGCGGAGACAATATTAATTTTTTTATATGCATCCTGTACAAGAATAATTACACAAACAATTGTAAGGTACACTAAAAAAATTGCTCCAACGCTTAATATGCCGTTAATACCTGAAGGGCCATTCAACTCTTTTAAAAACCCATTAAAATTAGCTGGAAGTCCACCAATAATATTTATGAAAATAATCATCGATGATCCATTACCTAAATTTTCATTCGTTATTCGCTCGGCAAACCAAACGGAAAGCATGGAGCCGATTGTTAATGAAAGAATAATTTTTAATGCAAGAATAAGGCTCCAGTTAAAAACAACTGGTTTTACTAAAAAAATTGCAGTACTTGTACTCAAAACGATGGCCCATCCTAGTGTTAAATAACGGGTATATTTTCGAATTTCTTGCCTTCCCAATTCCCCTTCCTCTTTTTGCAATCTATTTAACGCCGGTAGAATTGGAGTAAGAAGTTGAATTACAATAGAGGAATTAATGTACGGTAGTATTCCTAAGGAACCCACACCAAGAAAAGAACTCCCCGTTAAATTTCGAGCAAAACCGAACAAGGAATTAGCCCCTTGGTTTTGAGAAAATATATCTAAATCGACACCCGGAACAGGTATATATAAACCCAAACGAATAATAAGTAAGAAACTTAATATCTTAAATATTTTTTGTTTTAATAGACTAGTTGTTTCGGATACTGCCATTTTAGACGCAATATTAAATTATCCATTATACGACTTTAAGGTGCTTAAACTATCAATAGTAGCTCTTGCATTATTTAATAAGTTATTAGAGCCTAGCTGTTTAGATAATATATTTTTTACACCTGCAAGTTCTAAGACTGTACGTATTGAACTCCCTGCGATTACCCCAGAACCGGGAGCAGATGGTCGCAGTATAACTTTTGCTGCACCAAAGCGGCCATTTGATGGGTGTGGTATAGAGTTTGAGCTTGTTAAAGGTACTGAGATAATATGTTTTTTACCATCAGTTACACCTTTTCGAACGGCCGTAATAACATCCCCAGCCTTCCCAACACCAACACCAACTTTACCTTGCTCATTTCCGACTACAAGAATAGCTCGGAAACTCATTTTTTTTCCTCCTTTTACAACCTTTGTAACACGTTCAATGGATACAACGCGTTCTGACCATTCAGATTTAGGTTTTATTGCTCTTTTAGGGCTCATTATAAAAATTTAAATAAAAATAAATAAAAAACTGCTTAAGAGCAAATAGGTTATTTACCAGTTTTACCCGCTTTACGTCTTATGATTTCACCCTCATAAGCAATACCTTTTCCTTTGTAAGGTTCCGGTGGACGTACGGAACGTATTTTCGCCGCGAATTCCCCGACCATATCTTTTTCGGCACCAGAAACAACTACACTTGTAGGACTTTCTACTTGAATTGTTAACTCCTTTGGTGTGATCATTTTTACAGGATGACTGTAACCCATGTTTAGTACAAGGTCTTTACCGTCCATTTGTGCACGATAACCAACACCTGTTATGGTAAGTCGTTTTTGAAAGCCTGTAGAAACACCTGTAACCATATTTGCAACAAGCGTACGTGACAATCCAAATAATGCTTGAGATAGTCGTGTATCTTGTGTTTTTTCAATAAATAGTTGTTGTTTACCTTCATCTAAAGTGCAACAAACTAGCGACGGTAAAATTCGAGATAGGCTTCCTTTAGGCCCATCTACTGAGATTTTTTGTCCTTCTAATTTTACTTTAACTTTCTCCGGTACAACGATACCTTGTTTACCAATACGAGACATACTTTATGTGTAAGTTACCAAATATAGCATAAAAGTTCACCACCAATACCCTCTTTTCGAGCTTGATGATCGGTCATTAGACCTGATGATGTAGAAACAATAGCTGTTCCAAAACCACCTAAAATTCTGGGCATTTTTTTAGAGTTACTGTAGACTCTTAAACCTGGCGTACTTATGCGCTGTATCTTTTCGATACAAGGCTTACGTTCTTTACCTAAGTATTTAAGTGATAAAAGAAGCGAACTCTTTAACCCATTTTTTAATTCTTCAAAAGAATCAATTAAACCTTCAGAGAGTAACACCTGTGCTATGTTTTTTGTTACCTTCGTTGAAGGGATTTGCACAATTTGATGTTTTGCCAAATTAGCATTACGAATTCGCGTTAGCATATCAGCGATAGTATCTGTCGTCATTTGAAATTTATTTTAAACAGTTTATTTTACAATGCCTTAAATGGCATACCAAACGCTTTTAATAATGCACGAGCTTCCTCATCGGTTTTTGCTGTAGTAACAAACGAAATATCCAGACCTCTAATTTGCGTTACATCATCGTATGAGATTTCTGGAAAGATTAGCTGTTCCTTTAAACCAAGATTATAATTTCCTCGTCCATCAAAACCATTCGGGTCTATACCTCTAAAATCTCTAATTCTAGGTAAAACAATATGGATTAACTTTGTTAAAAAAGTAAACATCTGAGCTTTACGTAAAGTAACGGATGCCCCAATTGACATACCATCTCGAATTTTGAACCCCGCGACAGATTTTTTGGATTTGTTTACAGTTGGTTGCTGGCCAACAATAATTGCCATTTCCTCAACACTGGCGTCAAGCTCTTTTGCGTTTTTTGATGCTTCTCCAATACCTCGGTTAACGGATATCTTCACAAGTTTTGGCACTTGTTCAATATTTTTATACCCGAATTCCTCAATCATTGAAGGAACAATTTTTTGCTTATATAAGTTCTTTAAATCTAGTTTCATAGAGAGTAAATTACGCTTTTTTAAATTAAGCCAATTCTATGCTAAAGTACTTCGGGTGCTAAAGAAACAATTTTAGTAAACCCCTTTTCTTTAAGTTCTCGGGCAATTGGACCAAAAACTCGTGTACCACGCGGATTATTTTCTTTGTTTATGATTACAGAAGCGTTATCATCAAAACGTAATCGGGAACCATCCTTTCTACGAACAGATTGCTTCGTTCGGACAATAACAGCACGAACAACATCAGATCGTTTTACTGTAAGATTTGGAGTAGCATCTTTAACTACCCCGATGATAACGTCTCCAACATGCCCATATCTTCGGTTACTGCCTAGAATACGAATACACATTAACTTCTTCGCACCACTATTATCGGCTACCCTTAAACAAGTTTGTGGTTGTATCATTTGTTTATGTTGTTGATTTTCTTAAAACACTAATTAGAACCCAATTTTTTGTCTTACTAATTGGTCTTGTTTCACGAATACGAACTTGATCTCCTATTGAAGATGTTGCGTCTGAATCATGCACTGCATAACGTTTCGTTCTTGTAATAACTTTTTTGTAGCGTTTATGAGTAATACGATCATTAACAGCAACGATACGTGTATTATTCATTTTGTCACTAACAACAATACCTACTTTTTCTTTTACGGCCATTTAACAAATTTAATTTTATTGTATGGGTAACAAATAGACATCTTTAACTGTCAATCTAAACCTTTTCTAAAATTTTAGTTTTTATAGGTAACTTATAAGAAGCTAACTTTAAAACTTTATAAGACATTTCTTTGTTTAAACCATTAATCTCAAAAAGGACGGCACCAGGTTTTACAACAGCTACCCAATAAGCAACTGTACCTTTACCAGAACCCATGCGAGACTCTGCAGCTCTTTCCGTGATAGGTTTATCTGGAAAAATCCTAATCCAGATTTTACCAGTACGACGTACATATCGAGTAATACTACGTCGGGTAGCCTCGATTTGTCTCGAAGTTAGCCATATAGGTTCTAAAGCTTGAATACCATAATCTCCAAAAATGATCGTATCCGCTTTTGAAACTCCTTTAAGCCTTCCACGGTGCTGCCTACGAAATTTTGTTCTCTTAGGAAGTAACATACATTCTTTACTTATACAAAATTAAAAAGATAAGCTATAGGATTTCCTTATTAAAGATCCAAACTTTAATACCTAATACGCCATATATAGTGTTTGCTCGATGCGTTGCATAACTAATGTCCGCTCGAATCGTCTGAAGAGGTACACGACCTTCACGGGCCCATTCGGCTCTAGCAATTTCTGCACCATTTAGCCTTCCAGAAACCTGGATTTTAAAGCCCTTCACACCACTCTTTTGAAGCATCTGTGTTGTTTGACGAACAGCTTTACGGAATGCAACACGTTTTTCAAGTTGGTCAGCGATTGATCGCGCCACAAGGCTGCTTTCATTTTCACTTCTTGTAACTTGTAAAACTTTTATTCGAATCTGTTTTGACTCATTTACTAAAGTCTTAAGATTATCTTTTAACTTTAAAATGATGCTGTTTTGATCTTTATCTACAGCAATAGCTTTTGGTCTTGCTGCATGAACAAGAAGTTCTAATTGATTTACTTTTCGTAGAATTTCTAACTTAGTAATTCCCGCTTTACCGTAAATTGGTTCAAACTCTTTTTCAAAAAATTTTCTGATTTCATAATCTTCTTTTAAAACTTGGCTATAAGCGCCATAATTAGCGTACCAAGTAGAAGCATGTGTTTTATTAACCCCAGTCCTGAAACCGGTTGGATGTGTTTTTTGTCCCACGAACTAACTCCTTGCAAAAAATTTAAGGTATTTTTAACTTGCCATAACAATTGTTATGTGCGATGTGGCTTTTAGAATTCGATAAGCTCTACCCTGAGCTCTTGGACGAAATCGCTTCATCGTTGGACCTTGGTCTGCAAAAGCCGATTTTACAACTAACTTTGCTTCATCAAAACCTAAATTATTTCGAGCATTTGCTGTTGCAGATCTTAATACTTTAATAATAGGAGCGCATGAAGCATAAGGCATAAATTGCAAAAGAAGTAACGCTTCTGCGTAAGTTTTACCTTGTATCTGTCGTAGAACACGGCGTACTTTACTTGGCGACATCCTAACATATTTAGATACCGCGCGAACTTCATTTTTTTGTAACATATTTCTCTCTTTTGACTAACGTTTTCCTTTTTTATCTTTTTTTACGTGTGAACGAAACGTTCTTGTAGGAGAAAACTCACCAAGCTTATGGCCAATCATTTGATCCGTTACAAAAACCGGAAGATGTTGTTGCCCATTGTATACAGCAAAGGTATGCCCAATCATATTTGGTAAAATTGTAGTTGAACGGGACCATGTCTTAATAATATCTTTTTTCCCGCTTGCGTTCATTTGCTCAACTTTTTCAATAACATCCGATGCTACGAAGGGCCCTTTTTTTAAGGAACGTGCCATCTTATTTAGATATATAAAAAGTAAAATATTGATAATACGTTATACTAACGTCGTGATCTTAAAATATATTTGCTACTCGCTTTTGTCTTATTTCGTGTCTTAATACCTAAAGCAGGCTTACCCCAAGGAGTAACAGGTTTAGCTCGTCCAATTGGAGATCTTCCTTCACCACCACCATGCGGGTGATCAATAGGGTTTTTTACAACACCACGAACTTTGGGTTTTTTACCAAGCCAGCGACTTCTTCCAGCCTTTCCGAGTGTAATATTAATGCTATCAACATTACCTACTTGGCCTAACGTAGCGTAGCATTTTTTATTTACTAAACGAACTTCGTTTGAAGGAAGCTTTAGAGTAACGAAGTCCCCTTCCTTAGCGATTAACTGAGCATAAGTACCGGCAGCACGCGCAATTTGCCCGCCTTTTCCTAACGTCAACTCTACATTATGGATAATGCTTCCCAAAGGTATAAATTCCATTGGCATAGCATTTCCAACTTCTATAGGTACATTTGTTCCTGAATAAAGGTCCATTCCTACACGTAAAGAACGTGGGGCAATAATGTACTTTTTTGAGCCATCTCGATATTGTAGCAATGCAATTCTTGCATTTCGATTAGGATCATATTCAATAGTGGAAACCTTCGCAGAAATTTGTGATTTTCGTTGAAAATCAACTACTCGGTACTTACGCTTGTGTCCACCACCACGACCTTTAACAGTAATAACGCCACGGTTATTTCTTCCGCTGATCGCTCTTTTACCAAATGTTAAAGTTCTTTCGGGCTTAATTTGTGTTAAATCATCAAAATATGACACAGACTTGGAACGCGTACCGGGGCTATATGCCCTATACAGACGAATTGCCATAAAGTATTTGTTAATTATAAACGTCTAAATTTTTTCTTGTTACTATAAGTAGTAACTTATTCTTCTTCGAACAACGTAATAGAGTTCTCCGCAGCTAATTTTACAATTGCACGTTTATATTGAGCGCGTCGCCCTATAAATTTGCCGACCCTACGCTTCTTTACAGGTAATAAAGATGTGTTTACGGATACTACTTTAACATCAAAAAGTTCCTCCACAGCATACTTAATCGCTGTCTTATCAGCCTTTGAATCTACAGCAAAACTATACTGATTTTGCTCAATTAAACGTATTGTTTTTTCAGTTAGTAGTGGATACTTTATTATTCCTAACAGGTCGTTCTGACGACGTGTAACCGGAGCGACAGAAGACATTATTAAGTCTTGATTAGCTTCACTAGACATAGACAAAATTGTAAACAAACTTACTTAAACTTTTTTCTGAGACTGTATCTTTAATACAGTGTTTTTCTTACCAGGCACCGAACCCTTAACAACTATAATGTTTTCTTCGGGATTAACATAAAGAACTTTAGTATTCTTTAGTGTTACAGTGGTATTTCCAAGGTGACCTGCCATTTTCTTACCTGGGTATACACGACCGGGTGTACTTCCGGCACCAATACTACCTGGCAATCTATGGTTTTTTGAACCGTGAGTCATGGGACCACGGCTAAAATTATGTCTTTTCTGGTTCCCGGCAAAACCTTTACCAATACTTGTCCCTGTTAAACGTATGATTTGGCCTTTATCAAAATCTTGAACTTGGAACGTTTGTCCTAGTTTGTAATCTTCAGGGTTTGTTACGCGAAACTCCCCAAAGTACTTGAATCCTTGATCACCAATTTTTGCTAAGTGACCTCTTTTAGCTTTATTAAGTTTTTCCAGTTTTTCTTCACCGTAAGCAACTTGAATAGCGTTGTAACCGTCTGTAGCTAAAGTCTTAATTTGACTTACCTTACACAGTTCTGCTCTTAAAATTGTAACAGGAGAAATTATCCCCGATTCATCAAAAACCTGGGTCATACCAACCTTCTTTGCAAATAAGCCTGCAGACATAAGATTTATTATTTGTGTTTAGAATGGATTCGAAAACAATGCAAGTTTAAAAAACTTCCGGATATATCCTTTTTAAGATATAGTAAGTATTGCCAGTATAAAGGAAATTAAAGGTGCTTGTCTACTTAGTTATTGGGGACAGTTTTCAGTTACATAAATCGGGCTTATTTGTTTTTTTTTAATTAAATAAATTTTTATGCGGTAATTACACCTTTCTAAATTAAGAGTAAGTATTGTATAAATTGATATAGACATAAAATTTTTGTATTAAAAAATTAAATGGTTAAAGTTATTGGAATAGATTTAGGTACCACAAATTCAGTAGTTGCTGTGATGGAAGGTGGAAAACCTGAAGTAATTACTAATTCAGAAGGGCAACGTACGACCCCATCTGTAGTTGCTTACACAAAAAAGGGCGATCTACTCGTGGGTCAAATCGCAAAACGACAAGCTGTTATTAATCCAGAAAATACTTTTTATTCGGTAAAACGTTTCATTGGTCGTAAAACAAGTGAAGTAACGGAAGAACTTCGTCAAGTATCGTATAAAGTTATTCAGACAGAAGACATTATAAAACTGCAATGCCCAGCTCTTAGTAAACAATTTGCCGCAGAAGAAATATCAGCACAAGTTTTAAGAAAGCTAGCGGATGATGCCTCTAAGTACCTTGGAGAAACCGTAAAACAAGCTGTTATTACAGTCCCAGCGTACTTTAATGACTCACAAAGACAAGCGACAAAAGATGCAGGTAAAATTGCAGGTTTAGAAGTTCTACGAATTATTAATGAGCCAACAGCGGCTTCATTATCGTATGGTTTAGACAAGAAGGATAACGAGACTATTCTTGTTTTTGACTTAGGTGGTGGTACATTTGATGTATCTGTACTTGAAGTTGGGGATGGTGTTTTTGAAGTGTTAGCAACGTCAGGCGATACACAACTAGGCGGTGATGACTTTGATGAAAAAATTGTACAGTGGTTAATCAAAGACTTTAAAGAGAAAGAAGGTATTGACTTAACACAAGATAGTCAGGCGCTACAGCGTTTAACAGAAGCAGCCGAGAAGGCAAAAATTGAGTTGTCCGCTCTTACACAGAGTTCAATCAATTTACCTTTTATTTGCTCGACACCAGAAGGTCCAAAGCATATTGAAAGAAGCTTATCACGTGCCCAGTTTGAAGAACTTTGTGCAGACCTGATAACACGATGCAAAACCCCTATCGAAACTTCGTTAAAGGATGCCGAGTTAAATTCCGCCGCTATTGATCAAAATGTTCTTGTTGGTGGTTCTACTCGTATTCCTGCAGTACAAAAACTTGTTGAAGATTTATTAGGAAAGACGCCAAATCAAACTGTAAATCCAGATGAAGTTGTTGCTGTAGGTGCGGCTGTACAAGCGGGAGTTCTTGGTGGTGAAGTTAAAGATATCTTACTTCTTGATGTAACACCACTTTCATTAGGAGTAGAAACTTTAGGGGGTGTAACAACAAAGATTACACCGAGAAACACAATTATACCTACTAAAAAGTCTGAAACTTTCTCAACAGCGCAGGATAACCAACCAAATGTGGAAATCCACGTACTCCAAGGTGAGCGTGAACTCGCAAAAGATAATAAAAGTTTAGGGACGTTTAGATTAGACGGTATTTCGCCAGCTCCACGAGGTGTGCCTCAAATTGAAGTAACTTTTGATATCGATGCAAATGGTATTCTTTCTGTTACTGCGAAAGATAAAGCCACGAATAAGCAGCAATCGATAACAATTACAGGTGCGTCAACATTACCAAAAGATGAAGTTGAGCGCATGGTTAAAGACGCGGAGTCTAATGCGGCGGTTGATAAAGAAAAAATTGAACAAATTGATCTTAAGAATCAATCCGAAACAATTGTTTATCAGTTAAAGAAGCAAATTGAAACACAAGACGCTTCAGAAGAAAAGCAAAAAGTTGAGAGCTTAATCACAGAGTTTGAGTCAGCGATTGGAAGCGAAGACTTCAGTAAAATGAAAAATTTAATTGAACAGTTCAACACTATGCAGCAAGCTGCAAGTGCTGCTGCAAGTGGGGGAGAAACTTCAAATCCAAGCGATGATGACGCTATCGAAACAAATTTCTCAACAGAAAAGTAAGTACGGTCGATAGGTACAGGAGCAGCAAAACGAATTGCTGCTCTTCTACGGTAAACGATTAAATAACTTATTGAATAACTAGATATAATAAGTTATTATATTCCTTATAAGGGTCGATGCCCGAGTGGTTAATGGGGACGGATTGTAAATCCGTTAGCATAGCTTACGCTGGTTCAAATCCAGCTCGGCCCAATAGAATAAATTGTTCAAAATTAATTAGTGGTAGCCTTTAGAGAAGTATCCACCGGATTATATTTAAAAGAAAAGGATTACTGGCGTACGGTTTATTTTTGTTAATTTGAAATAAATCTTATCTTTTTTTTAAGCAGTAGTATAATATAGTTACTCTATTATTTTATATAAACATTTGATACAACAATGACAGACATACTAAATTTACAGATTCCTTCACCAACTTTTGGTGGTAGTACAGGGGGTTGGTTAAGAGCTGCTGAGACAGAAGAAAAGTACGCTATTACCTGGACAAGTAAAAAAGAGCAGATTTTTGAAATGCCAACTAGTGGTGCAGCTATAATGCAAAGTGGAGAAAATCTTTTATACTTAGCGAAAAAAGAGCAGTGTCTTGCACTTGGTACACAGTTACGAACACTGTTCAAAATCAGTGATTACAAGATTTACCGAATTTTCCCAAATAGTGAAGTGCAATATCTTCATCCAAAAGATGGTGTTTTCCCAGAAAAATTAAATGCAGGTCGTATTGGTGTTGGTAATGTGGGTCACTCTATTGGTAAGAATGCTCAACCAGTTAATGTAAAATTTACCGGGAAAAACACGTTCGACTAAATTTAAATTTTTCTTCGAAGAATTTTACAATCTAGTATGCGTAGAATTCCTTACTAGAAACTATAATTAAATTTAAGACTTTAATTTAGTGTACATTTACTATTTGATAAACAAAAATAAGAATACACATTACTTTATGCTAAAAAATAAAATTTTAGTAGGAAGCGCTTTAGCCGCTATTTTACTTGGTAGTAACATCGCTCCAGTGAACGCACTTGAACTTGATGAAGATACAAGAACTGTAACACTTGATGGTAAGGGTAACAGTGTTGTTCTTACACCAGAGCAAGTAAAACGTGGAAAGCGTCTATTTAACAACGCATGTGGTACTTGTCACGTAGGTGGACTTACAAAGACAAACCCAAACGTTGGTTTAGATACGGAATCGTTAAGTTTAGCCACACCACCAAGAGATAATGTAAGTAGCTTAGTATCTTACTTCAAAGATCCAATGACTTACGATGGTATTGACTCTATTTCTGAAATTCACCCGAGTATTAGAAGTGCGGACATCTTCCCTAAGATGCGTTCTTTAACGGATGAGGATCTTTTTGCTATCGCTGGTCACATCTTATTACAACCTAAAGTTGTTAATGAGAAGTGGGGTGGTGGTAAGATCTACTACTAACAAGCTTTAGAGGAGTCGTTAGTACGAAAACTAAACAACTTAGTTTCGTACTAACGAAAACTTAAGGATATAGAATTAAAATATCGATTATAAGAAAAGTTTAGATTAGGGCTAAGGCTATATGAGTCATCCAGCGCCCATAAAATTAAAAAACGATTTATTTGAAGAGAATTGCTCTATATTTAGCGAAGAGTATAAGTTGGTCGGGGCGTATAACAGCTTACACATATTAAAAATAATAGCTTTTATGCAATTAAATACTAAATTTTTAGTTTGTACAATTCATACTTTAGATTCCCATAAGGGGTTTGGTAAAGGCCTAAATATCGCAAGTATGTATAAATATAATGGTTTTAAAAGGTATGACGCTTACCGGAGTAGTAAAAATGAAACTCTTGAAACGCTTCTACATGAAATAAACAAAGAATCGTTACGACAAGTAGCCTATAAACTACTACAACCCCTTTTAATAGAGAGTCAAATACCTAAGAAGGTTCGCACATTTAATAAAATAGAATCAAGCCCTTTAAAATTATATGTAGAAAAATTTAAAACGAACTATTACGCGTATTTCTTTAAAAGTCATACATATTCACTCGAATACTCTAGTAACAGATTCTTAAACACGATTGCTGTAAAATATTTATTTTTGATCGTTGGTATTTAGGTTTTTGGTGAAAAAGTTTATCTTTATGCACTGCTTCACTGATAAAATTTAGTCAAAAAATTATGAGTTCTTTACTAATTTTAAATTTAATAAGTTTTTTTGGTGGATTCTTAACCTCTAGTATTATAGATACAAGTTTAGGGGAGTTTAATGAATGGGCAATTGTTGGAGCTGCCTTAGTTATTGCCAGTATTGAATCGTTTAATAACTTTTACTACTTCTCAATAAGTAAGCAACGTAACGGGTTTTTAGAAAAATCCTATGCAAATATCTTATTTAACACAGTAAATTTTTTTAAAATTGGTATCGTCTACGGTCTGATTGTGGATGGCTTTAAACTTGGTAGTTAAATACTTATCGTTACACTAAAATTATGGTTAACAATAACATATCCACTTCTAACAAATAAATATAAAATTAGAATATAATTTGTTTTAGAAAGTAACTAGGTTATAGACACAGATATGATCACAGATTCACAAATTTTTCTTGCATTAATGGTTGCACTTGTTGCAGCTATTTTAGCTATTGGTCTAGGACGTCAACTATATGTGTAAACGAATAAACGTACAAAAGAGTTAATAACGAATAGTTATTAACTCTTTCCTTTTGCACGTAAAAATACTTTGAAAATCTTACCAGACTGTAATAACGTTTGTTTTTAACAAAATGCGTTTTTCCCGTTAGGATTTATTATAGAATCTGACCATACGTATGAAGACCCTTTCCGAGGAAGTTAACTCCTAAGTAACAAATCCAAACAACAATAAAACCAACAGAAGCAATAATTGCCGGTCTTTTTCCTTGCCATGATTTAGTAATGCGTGCGTGCAAGTACGAAGCAAAAACTAGCCATGTAATTAAGGCCCACGTTTCTTTTGGATCCCAACTCCAGTAAGAACCCCAAGCCTCGTTAGCCCAAACAGCACCAGAAATTATACCAATAGTAAGTAAAGGAAACCCAAGACTAATCGTTCTGTAACTAAGGTTATCAACACTTTCAAGGAGATTTAAGCGCTTATCTGATGAGCTTGCTAAAAGGGAATCCTCTCTTACTATTAAGTTTGGAGATTGATTTATTGTATCCTCTTTGTAAAAAGCTGTGTTGGCTAATTTTGGCTCGTTAAAACTTGTACCATAAGAGTTACCTTGTAATACAACTTTTTCATTACGGCCTGTAACCAGAATAAGGAAAAGAATACCGAGTAACGAGCCAACGATTAAACTAGCGTAACTGAGCATCATTACCGTAACATGCATCATTAACCAATTAGATTTAAGTGCTGGAACAAGTGGTGACGGTGCCTGCATGCTTTCGGGTAATGATAACCCAGCAAAACCAATAACAAAAAGAGCTATGGGGTTACTTATTGCTCCAATAAGTCCTGTCCGACTCTTAGATTCAAGAAGTATTGTCGTACTAGTGATACCCCAGGCAAGAAAAACTAAAGATTCGTATAGATTACTTAATGGAAAATAGCCATAAAATAGCCAGCGGGAACCTAATAGGCAAAAAAGTAATGTGTTGGCAATTATAGTACCGCCAAACCTCACTTTAGAAAGAAATTTAAAGTTGCTGTAAACTAAACTGGCCCAATAAAGGATTGTTACAACCAATAAGATTAAAAAGATAAGATTATCTAAAGATGATTGTATGTTCATTAATTTAATGATTGATCACGTAATAATGTTTAAAAAAAATGGTAAATAAAGGTTTCTTTACAAAAAGATATTGTAAAAGAAACCTTGAATTTTAGATCTATACTACCTCTTCTTGTTCAATAAGAACAAAGAATAAAGCGAACATAAGACCTGGAAAGAAAAGTGTAACAACTGGTGTTAAAATCGGTGGTAAGAATGCTGCTGTCATAAACCTATGATTATATAAATTTGTTCTACTTTCTATTAAATAGTAATACTAAGATTTTAGCACGTTATTTGCCAAAATCTTGAACTTTTATTTGCTACATTTTGGTAAGAACCTATTGACAAATAAGAAATTATGTTGTTTTATCCTATTATAATTTACTGTCGCGGGATAGAGCAGTTTGGTAGCTCGTCGGGCTCATAACCCGAAGGTCAATGGTTCAAATCCGTTTCCCGCTAATAAATAAAATCGGCTACTGTCACAAAACAGCTAAGTAACCTACTCGATACTACTTGTTCGGATATTTAACAGTTTAGTGGAGAACATTTTAAAATTCTCCACTATAAAGGTATTTTAGAAGGTTAAATTTTAATAACCTTTATAGGTTACCACGCTTAAAGTAAAGTAAAAAAATAACCGCAGGACCTGATAGGACAACTAGTCCTAAAGATAGAATTTGTGCAAGAAAGTTCCAGTTAATCATAATGGTTGCAAATTGAGAAGTTTAAAGATTTTTTAGTAAGTTAATCCTAGACTACGTGTTGTTTCACTACCTAGATAAACACGTACACTTAAGAAATCCGTTGGACAGGCTGTCTCGCAACGTTTGCAACCGATACAATCTTCAGCACGTGGGGCAGAAGCAATTTGCCCTGCTTTACATCCATCCCAGGGTACCATTTCTAAAACGTCACAAGGACATGCACGTACACATTGCGTGCAACCTATACAAGTGTCATATACTCTTACGCTATGAGACATAACTTTATATATATATTAAAAATACAATACTATTCTTATATAGATATTATAACTAAATTTGTGAAAAAACCATAAGTTTTTATACTTAGATAAGAAAATGGGGGTAGAGGGACTTGAACCCTCACGACCAATTTAGTCAACAGATTTTAAGTCTGTTGTGTCTACCATTCCACCATACCCCCAATATTAAGGCGACACCCAGATTCGAACTGGGGATAGAGGATTTGCAATCCACTGCCTTACCACTTGGCCATATCGCCTTTCCTAAATAATCGCAATACAATCTTACTAATTAAAGAGTTTTTTTGCAAAGCTAAAATATTCCTAACATGCCCATAATTTTTACGTAACTAGTCAGGCCTTCCGGGGTACGGGGCGGTTTTAAGACTTGCTACATAGGCAAATGTACTTAATAACCATAGTTAAAGCGGGTAGGGGGAATCGAACCCCCATCATTAGCTTGGAAGGCTAAGGTTCTACCACTAAACTATACCCGCGTCTGTAAATGACTATTAATACCTCGTAGAGTATAATAATAGTTCATTCTTATAAACTTGTAAATAAAACTTTTGATACAGAATATCTATTGGATTGTCGAAGTATGTCTATTATCAAGAGTTCTTATAAAGGTATTTTCTGACGTTTATAAAATGGGCCTAGACTAAATACTTGAAATATTGTTTAAAAGTATCAAAAAAGTTATATACTTAATTTAAGTTGCTTTTTAGAAAGTAGTAGATACTGAAGTTTTTACCTGGGCTTCTAAATTCAGGAATAGTTAGTATCTTATAAGTATTCTTTGCGGATTTAAGCAGCAAAGAATAAAATCAATTAAATTAAATTAATTAATAGGAGAAAGAGTCGTGTCAGGTGGTTCAACAGGAGAGAGACCTTTTACGGATATTTTAACGAGTGTTCGTTATTGGATTATTCACAGCATTACTATCCCAGCACTTTTCGTTGCCGGTTTTCTTTTCGTTAGTACAGGACTAGCTTACGATGCTTTTGGGACTCCGCGTCCTAACGAGTACTTTACTCAAGATCGTCAACAAATTCCTCTAGTAAACGATCGTTTCAGTGCTAAGCAAGAGCTTGAAGATTTAACAAAAGGGCTATAAATTCAGTAACACTAGTTTTATTTCAATGATTAACACAAATCAACCAGTAGCATATCCTATTTTTACATTTCGTTGGTTAACGATTCATGCTCTAGCAGTACCAACGGTATTTTTCCTTGGAGCTATTACATCAATGCAGTTTATTCAGAGATAGGAGATTTTAAATGAGTGCACCAAACCCTAACAAACAACCAGTAGAATTAAACCGTACATCACTGTACTGGGGTCTATTACTAATCTTTGTTTTAGCCGTACTTTTCTCAAGTTACTTCTTTAACTAGAAGACTTGTTCTAAATAACATACTTTATTTTACATAATCAGATATGAGTGATATAGGAAGAATCCCTCTTTGGATGGTAGCTACCGTTGGCGGTCTTGCGGCTGGTGGTATCTTAGTTCTATTTTTCTTTGGTTCTTATTCTGGACTAGGCTCTTCACTATAAGAGCTATGATATAGAATAAAAAAAGCGAAACTTAGTTAATCAAACTAAGTTTCGCTTTTTTATTACCCCCAGGGGAATTCGAATCCCCGTTACTTCCGTGAAAGGGAAATGTCCTAGGCCTCTAGACGATGGGGGCAAAATTTACTTAATA
>Ga0315315_10001177_pt1 | contig 23837 bp, 2 predicted proteins | sample M140m3416metaG_FD_203699 | JGI IMG/M metagenome (GOLD analysis project Ga0315315, IMG submission 203699) | Ammonia-oxidizing marine archaeal communities from Monterey Bay, California, United States - M1 40m 3416 | ecosystem: Environmental > Aquatic > Marine > Intertidal zone | place: USA...
CCCCCTTGTAAGGGCAGTTTTCTTGCTCCTTTTTAAGACAGTATCTTTTGCTGCAGGCGTTTCCTAAGTCTTGCACACGCAACTTCTATTACGGTTCTATATGGGTAATAGAAAGTGGGCTCCTAATGAGTTAAAAAGGGTAGTTGTGGTGCTTTGCGCACTACGACTAGTAGCACTACCTATTTTACCTTAATGGATTTGCCATGAGCATTTTCTCGCGTTTACTTAGAGACTCTTCGTCACCTAATACTCTTTCGGATCGGGAGAAACGTTTGCGACGTCGCCGCTTCTTGAAGGGCCTCGAAGATCATAGTCGTTCGATGCGAATGGAGCATTTAGAACCCCGGTTACTGCTGGCAGGTGATTTTATTGATACCGGTGCCCTGGAAATCTATCGAGACGGCGGTTTCGCTGGCGCAATTCCATCCACCGAGGGTGGTGCCTTCACCGAGGCAGGTTCCTTTTACGTTGCTAAAAAGGGCGGAGCAAAGATCGTCAAGGTGGATAATGCTGTCCTCGAGTTTGATGGTGCTGACGTTCTTGAATTCACTACCACAGGTTCGGGCGGTACGTCTGTTTTAGGAAGAGGCGGAGGAGCAAATTGGGAGCTCTTAACGACCGGTTCATGGACCATTAAGACAGATAGCTTACGCACCGAAACGGTAGATGCTGTTTCCGGTGATGGGGATTATTTAGACTTTGGTATTTTTGAATTTGACACGGCTAATTTCGGCTTTGCGAACAGTGCTTTGACGGTACAGGGGGGCTATCAGTTAGCCGGTATCCCGGGACTCATTGCTCCCTTCTCGTTTTTAGGAGGTGGTGCTCCTGAGTTTGATATTGAGGGTAATAATTACTGGCGGTTGGGGCACTCGGGGAAACTTTTGACGACCGATGCTTCTTTCACCATTCCTGATATTACGTTCCCCCTGGTTCCCGGACTCTCGGGAATGGATGATCCTCAAGTAAGTCTTGAAGAACCTCAGATCTCCTATGTTGGCTCAGAAGACGTCTTTCGCCTTGCCGGTAAAGTTGGGATCGAAAATCTTTGGAACGGTATCACGATTCAGGGTGACTTCCTGGGGGATGATGAAGCACCGAAGTATGTGCAGTTATCCCAGACAGGAACGGGAGGATTACGCGTTGATACGGTTGGGACCATTGAACTGGAGCCTTTTGAGATAGGTACCGGCGACAAAGCTATTACCATTGCCGGTAATTTAGAGATCAACACGATTGACGAGGAATATACAGGTAGTCTGACTTTAGAATCTGAGGCGATAGGGGATTTTTCCGGGATTGCGACATTTTCCGGCGGAAAGGTCGAGAGTGTAGCAGCAAGCTATGCAAAACAATGGGCGTTAGGTAATACCGGCGTTTTTTTCCAGCAGGCGTTCCTTGGACTTGATGACATTGATGATTCCATGGATTTATTTGTCGGAGCAGAGGCGACGTTGGGTCCGGAAATGACGGTTGAAATACCAGCGATTATTGCCGGCACAGATGATCCTCTGGAAGCTGATTTTAGCCCGGCTACGATGTCCCTCGTGGGAAGTGCAAGTTTGGCTGATTTTTGTAGTGTTTCGACTTCGATGACGCCACCATCAACATTTGAAGATTGGTTCGAAGGAAAACCACAAACAACAGGTTTTAACTTGCTAACCGCCGAAATAGACGATGAGGAATGGTCGCTGGTGACCGGTACTTTAGATGCAAACTTTGATTGGTGTGAGGGGGTTATTGACGGGGATGCTACCGTAAACATCGGAGATGGGCTGGCAGCAGGAACACTAGAGGCGAAAATCTCATTCGATCCACAACTTAGTGTTGAGCTGAAAGGTAATGCCACCATTGAATTAAGTCGGTTTGATAGTTGGCTACCGGATCTGAATGGTAATGTTATTGTTCAGTACAACGATAACAGCAACGATCACATTGCTGCCTACAGCGAATGGTGGGGAGGAGATTACGGGTTCATATATTGGTTGCAATCCGGTGAATTCAAACCAATTATCAATGGCAGTTATGCTGGTTCGTTTATGGAAGGAGAACATGATCCTAGCGAGTTAAATGAACATGGACATTGGGAATATGACACTGAGAATTGGGATGAGCTGTTATTTGCGGTGACCTGGGAAAACATAGCACCGGTGGCAGATATTGAAGATAGACTGCAACTGGTAGATGACAATGGTGTTGCCTACTCGATTGATCCGGATGATCCCAATACGGATTTTGTAATCACAAGAATGAATCCGGAGTTAGAACCGGTTGGAACAGAAGAATTTCAGGCATTTAAAATCGAGTCGATTAATCCATTATTTGACATAAATCAGGATTGGACTTTACGTTATGTACCCAGTGGCGGACCCATTGTCCGAAACAACTTCAATTTTACTTCTGCAGGATTGCATAGTAATGTAAACGCTGCAATTTCACAGCTGGATGTTGGATCCGTGGGAGTGGATGACTATGAGGTCGATTATGAGGTGGTCGTTCCGGATCCGACATTTCGAATCGACTTTTATGGCGAGGATCAGGTTACTAAGAATCGAGTATTAATAAACTCGGTGGAAAATATAGACAACGGTAGCTTTGTTATCGATGACAGTTTGATACCTAGTGGTAGCTATAACTTAGTTGCTTGGTTGCAAGATACTCCTAATTCACCTGTTTTATGGGTGCCTCTTCCCCAGACAGCTGGAAGTTCCTTTGTTGTTGCTAATCACGATCCGTTTTTTGATTTAGAGGCCAGTGAAGATCTCTACTCACCGAATCCTAATGATGAACTAAACGTCATTCTTGAAGGTAAAAAATACTTCCAATTTACGGTCGTAGCTCGTGATATCGATGGTGATCCTTTAACCTATTCGTTGGTGAACCCGTCAAGCATGGTGGGAATCGATTCGAATACGGGATTGGTAACCGTTGTTCGGGATTACACCCGATTGGGGCCTTATACGGAGGACTTCACGATCCGTGTCTCGGATGACTCCGGCGCGACCAGTGATATTGATGTGAAGGCTGATATAGTTCCCGACGGCTTGCATCCCGCTGATTTTATTCAGGCGCTTAATCTGGTGGGCCATAAGATTCAAGATGTCGCCAGTCAGGTTACCGTTCCCAGTGGTATACCCTTTATTAGTAACGCCTACAGCCAAACAGTCAGTTTTACAGATACATTCCTTCAAACCACGACAGCATTGTTTGAAGATCCTCAGTTGCTCTTAATCAGATCTGCTGACGTTATTCCTTATGATTATAGTGTCGGCGGTCAAGAGGCAGCGTTTTATGTTCAGTTGGACTCCAAAACAGCCTATAAGTTGGAATTGGATGCCAACGTAACCGACGCTGCTGGGTTGATTACGGAACTGCGTCAGGCATTGGATAATGCGGGTGCAGTGGAGTTTCCAGGGGTACCCGGCCTAGAGGCGCGAATTTTGGAACCTGTGGTACAGGACATAGACGGTGAAGATTGGGTTGTTATTAAGCCAGTCAAAAAAGGGATTTACGACCAGCTGCTCTTAAGTAATTTTTATGTAGAATCCAACTTACTGGAAACAGTTGCACCGGACGGAATACTCCAGAATGACTTGTCATTGCAGGTAAGTTTGGAGCATGGAGACCCTGGTATCCCCCCCGATCCGACTAATATAGATCAGGTTGATTTTACGATTTCTTTGGCAGCTTCGGAGACTGCCGAGAATGAGAGTTTTGACGAGTTGCTTGAGCAACTACAGGCGAAATTGCCCGTCCTGGGAATTGGTACTAATCAGTCAAATCCACTTCGTTTTGAACTTTATGAAGACCAGAGCGGTGACCATAGAATTGTCCTTTTAGGCACAAGTAAATCAACGGTCGTGGAACTCGATTTGGTGAACACTACCGCCGGCCCATTCTATTTATTTGATGACACCGTGGCATCGATAACGGAATCGGATTTTAATAATCCTCACGGATTTGAACCGCAACTGGCTCACTACCAATTTACGTTTAATACGGTTCAGGAATTAGTCGATCAGATTAACGACTTTTTTGCTGATGATCCGGCAATTCCTCCAACACCAAATCCTCCAACACCAGGTGGCGATGTGGTTCCCGATGACTTCCATCTGAATTGTCCGGGCGCTGGTTCTGAATGCTTGACGCTAACCTATGATCAGAATTTACATGAATTACTGTTTGAGTTTCATTTGGAAGAGACCTGGTCTACGTCGGTTCCACTCGATTTCACTGAGCCTTTAGATGTTGGGAATTTGGGGACGGTTGAAATTGTTGGTGCGGGCGCTGTGGATGTCCAGTTAACAGCAGAATTGGATACAGCAATCGGGATCGATATGACTCCCGGCGGGCGATTAATGCCATTAGGGCATGATACGTTGTTGTCCGAGTTGTATAACTACGATGGTCTCCGCATTGATGTATCCCTGGAAGCGAATCAGACTCCACCGGATTTTAATCCGACAACGTTTGACTTGCCTTTGAAACTGTTTGGCTCTTTTACGAATCCGACGTCTCCCGCAATATATGCAGTTCCAATTACGACGGACGGTAATACCAGTATCGAAATGTTAGCCGAGGATGTTGATTCATCGATCAAGGAATTTTTTGCGAATACGATTTATGAAGGCAAGATACGGGCTGCTGCTAGTCAGGCTGGTAAGATAGTACTAACCAATACAGATGCTGTTATCAATAAACTGGAGTTGGATCAAACGGTAACTGAATTAGGTTTCACCGATGTGAATCAACTTATTAGCAAGCGGGTCGATTTAAAGGTGGTCGTGCAGGATGATATCCTGCACGCGACGCAAGCTATAGCGGATTCACAATTGCCGACCGTATTGTCGGAAGATCCTGTTTATGGAACGAATCCTTATAAGATCTCTCTGGAATGGAATGACCCAGCCAGCCCTGCTTCCGGAGTTCTTGCACCCACGCTGTATAATGTGACCTATGATCAGGCAACAGAAGATTACAGCTTGAAGATCTTAAATCCTGTCGCCAGCCTGGACTATTCGATTGAATATGATTATTTGAATCCCGCGAGCCCTACGCCTTCAAAAACGTTTGAGGTCATTCTGGATGATACGCTAACCGTTGGTGATGTCATTGACGCGATCAATGACACCACCGACAATGCCGGCTCACTCGCCGATGACGGAACCCCTTTGACATTGTCGGATCTCCTTTCGGTCAATCTTAATGCTTATCGAGGGCTGGAAATTGAAAGTGAATATAACTTCCAGATTGTTGAGCCGGACCTGCTCTTTAGTGATTTGGAACCGATCCTGGGAGAGGGCGGTGCAGCGGGGAATGGGACTTTATCAACAATTGATGCGTTGGGGCTTACTGGCACCGTTTCCCAGTCAGTGCCGACTTTGGATCAAGTAGATCCTGAATATATCGAAATTAGGGGTGGTTATCGCCTGGATGGCTCTTCGCTTGACAAAAGGCCTCTTCATCATCGGGTCTGGGTAAGAGAGGACAGTGAAGCCGAACCAACGGTCAGTTTGCATGCGGAGTTAGAGATTGATGATGCGAATATCACCGCATCCTGGGGGATCGTTGAAGCCGTAGGTGAACTGTGTTTGTATGCTGATGCTGAGTCGAAGGTCTGGTGGACTGACCCGGCGTATCGACAGGCAGATAGTAAACTCTATCTTGATGAGTTGACGAATTCTCCGGTGAAGGATTGGTTTGATGCTGATTGGCTGTCTTTCGACGTATCTGACTGCAACCACGCTCCCGGCATTGGTACCGCTAACGGCCCTGCGGAACTTGATTTAGATCTTGCCGTGTTAGGGCAATCGTTGGTGAACGTGAATGCCACGGCGTCTACGGATCCGGGTAAGAGCATTGGAGAACCGGATTGGTTTAGTTGGAATGTACTAGTCACTAAAAGCGGCGGTGTGAATGGATTCTCTCAGGGTCTCACTGTAGATGCGGTTATTCAGGCCGTCCATCAAGGTGTTGAGTTTCTTCAGGATAAGGCAACAGGCAATGATCCGGATTGGGATTGGTTAAACAAAGACCTGCCTTTGGCAAATCGTTCGGTTGCTGACGGATTAGATTTCCTTGATGATGTCCTGGATAAGATTGATCAATGGGTATATCAGGTCGATACAGCTCAGTTGTCAACGGTGATTGCTGAATTGAAATCACTGGTTCACAATCTCCCCGACACAGTTACGGATGAACTAGGTTCTGCTTTTCAGGTCAAGGAACGAGTAAAGGATAAAATTGATCGAGCGATTGACTTTCTGGAGAACGCATTAAATGTCGAACCAGAGCGTCTTTTGTCACGGCTGATTGTCTCCAGCAGTTTTTTGCAGTCCCTGGTTGGACAGCGGGTTTCGCCAAGTGACTCTAGTGCATTTGATTTTGGTGAGCTTGTTCCTGAATTAGTTGATAAGCCAAATCCACTGGATGGAAAAAATTATAAATGGGGCTTTGATACAACAGGTGATGGAGTCAATGATCTCTTTTTTGAGATGGATGAGTTTAGCCCTGTAGGCTTGATGTTTAAAGATCTGCAGGAGAAGGCTCTTGAGATTAAAGAATCCATACCCTCGATGGCTAATTTAATTGAGAATCTTGGGCCCCGGTTGGAAAATGAGTTGTGTGAGGCCGTCTATGATGCTCAGCAATGTGACGTTGACAACCCATTTGGCATTGATTTGAAACTGGGGGATGTTGATTCGGATTCCATCGATGACACGATTCTTTTGGGGTTAAGATATGATCCGCAGGGACCGTTGGCATTTGAGCGTTTCACTCCCCATTTCGATGTTGCTGATTACGGTCCGATTGAAATAGATGTCGACGGCGATGTAGCTTTGACGGTGGACGGATTTGTTCAACTTTCGATGGGAGTGACCTCCGCTGATACAGGTTTAGAGTTTTTTCTGATCACCGACGGGAATGCGCCTATTGCCCCCACGGCTGCTCAGTTCAATGCAAGCGTGCTGGGTGAAGTGAGTGCCAGTGTCGGATTTGGGGCTTTGTCCGCTTTGTCCGGTGAGATAGGTTTGTCGATTGCCGAAGCTGCTGTCGAAGAGCATGTGGTTAACGCTGGCCAGATTACTCTCAACTCTGCACCGGAGCCAAGTGATAATGGATCTTACCTTTTCATTTATGATGCTTCAGGTGCCAACTTGATTTCGCCGGATCAATATGAGGTTAATGGTGCAACCGTGTCATTTAATGGCACCGGATACTCGACCGTTACGGCAGTCTATAACACACAGACAATTGAACCTCCTACCCTGATAGCTGGTGGACTTGCCGTTGGCTCAAAATCTCAGGCCTTTACACCTCAGGGTGGCACGGCAGCCAAAGTTCATTTGGTCAATGCTTCTACCATGGAGGTAATTGACGAGAATGATTATGAGTTGGTAGATGACAGTGGCATCAAAGTAAAGGCCATCGCAGATCTGTCAGGCAGCGATCTCTATCTCTCCTATATGCCCGAAATCGTGGTTCAAACCAACACACTTAATTTACCACCGGGGCAGCAAACGATTAGTTTTCCTCAAGGCCCGCTTTCCCCTCTTTTTGGCTCTAATCGTAATCTGAGAGGAACCAATCAGAATGAAGTGATAACGGTTACCGAGACAGTCTCCGGTGATCCCGTAGGTTTTGAGATGACAGCAGCTGTAGATCCAACTTATCCGAGCGGATATCGTTATGAGTTGGCCATTGATAATGCTGATTACGATGCAACTTTAAGTTACGAAATTTCTTATCCGACCCGGCAAACTTTCTTTGATGGAGCAGGTCCGGCCTCGATCTATTTCGATCTGAATAATCCAAAGTATCTCAATGACCCGGCTTCGACTCCTAATTTAAATCCTTTTGGCGGGGTCAAAATTAGTGAACTGAACGAATACCAGCCTAATCTGCTCTCCAGCGTATTTGCGACGGCCAGTGTGGATGCGGAGATTTTGGGTAGCTCGCAGGCGGACGTTGCTTTCGCAGCGGGAATGATGGTAGGGGATTCACCTGAAATAGACGAAACACAGTTTGAATTTCGAGCAGGAATCGATGCTGATGCCTTAAATAATATGCTCTCTAATATCGACTTTAATCTGAAGACGATTATCCAGGGGTTAGAAGCGTTTCTGGAGCTATTGGAAACAGGGCTTAAAGAGAAGACGTTAGCCAAACTACCTTTGATTGATGCGAATGATCTTGATAACGCAGCCGAGTTTGTACGTGAACTTCGTACCGGTTTTGTGGAGCCCATTCGGGAACGACTCTGTAAAGCGGGGGGGCAACCGCTGTCCGTCCTTGAAGGTGAATTGGCAGCCTGGATCTTTTCGGCTTTAGGTCCGGGGTTGGAGTCAGCTAGCAATGAAGCAGATGGTTTCCAAAGTTTGTTCAAAGATCTTGCACTCGGAAACGGCGAACCTGATTGGTTAATCAAAGCAGGACTTGGTTTGATCAAGATGGAGGACTTTCGTTTTTCCAACACTGTTTTAGCGAATGCTAGTCAAATAGAGGCCAAAGCTCCATTTAATTCCGGGGGTGATATTCAGTCGTTCATCAGGGACCAAGTTAGAGCTGGTGACACTTATGTTTACAAGCGTCTTGGAGATGACTGGCTACAAGTCACCATCCCTCAAAACGACGACTATGCCCTCTTCAAGGCCATTGTCCCGGTTACCTTTGGCGAAGAAGGAGACAAGTTTGAAATTGGTGATATTGGTTTTCTGGATGGAGCGGAGTTAGTTGGTGGCGGCACGGCTCGTATTGGTAATGTTCCGTTAGGTAAACTCTATGAATTTGATGTCAATTTCGACCATGGGTTAAAAGGTTTACCGTTCGAAGTTGAAGGGGATCCAAGATTGGAAATCGATTTTGATCTTGGTTTCGACCTGGGGATTGGCGTAGATAAAAACTCCGGCTTCTACTTTATCACCAACGATGAGTCAGGCGCACATCAGGGAAAAGAACTGGACGTGGCCCTGGATATTGGCTTTCCCGATGATTTTGCAATGGGGATTGATCTGTTTGGGCTGACGCTACAGGCCGCAGATAATGGAACGGGTTTAACGACCGATTTTACGGTCGACATTACCGATTTCAATACCGATAACCATCTGACATTTAATGAGATCAGTTCACATAGTTTCGGCGACTGGTTTGTTCCTGAATTAGCGGCAGAGGCCATTTTAGATATAACTCTTTCAGCCGAGATTAATTCGGATATTCCATCGATCGCGGCTGATTTAAGAGCTGGTTTGGCATTCTCACTGGTGGTGGAAAATGGTGAAATCGAAACGGATTTCTCAACGACCGCCATCGGATTTTACGATGTGCAACTTGATCTGGGTGATTTCCTAACCAAAACGATCGGGCCGGTATTAAAGAAGGTGGATTCCGTTTTGGATCCGGTGAAGCCCATTGTTGATTTTCTAACAATGGAGATCCCCGGGATTTCAGATGCTTCGAAGATGGCGGGTAATGGCGCGGTGCTGGTGATGGATCTGGCCTTTGCCAAAGATCCGGAAATGGGAGAGAAAGCTCGTCAGTTTGTTGGGATAGTGCAACAAATTATGGATGTGGTTGAGATGCTTGCCAGTTTTGAAGAAGGTGAAAGCATGGCCATCTCTTTTGGAGATTTCGGGTTTGGGCAGGCCGGAACATCCGGCGAGGATATTAATCTACTGGAAGAGCCGTTTCCTTCTAACTTAGGCAGTACGTTAGACGATGTTTATAACGAAACCGGTGGTGCATCAGCTGAGGATGTGACCGAACAGGCCAATAACGGTTCGAACACAAAGGTATCGGCAGGATTTGCCAAGATTGACGAAGATCCCGGTCCACTTGGTTTAGCCGGTCTGGGTATCCAACTGGATATCATTAAAGATCCGATGAATATCGTTAAACTTCTTACCGGTCAGACTGCTAATCTGGTGAGTTGGGATATCCCCCGGTTTGATCTGATTTTCGAATACTCACAGGACTTCCCGATTATTCCGGTACCACCGATCAGCTTGGGGATCGGAGCAGACTTTGGTTTGTTTGCTGATTTCTCTGTTGGAATGGATACCCGCTTTAAGCAGACAGGTAATTTCCTGGACGGGTTCTATTTTGGTGATCTTGAAGGTGTGCACACGGGTCCCGATATTGCTGAACTCGGGATCACCATTGGGGCTCAGTTACGGGCAGCACTGGATCTGTTGATCGTTAAAGCGGGCGTTGAGGGTGAACTACGCGCAAACATTGACGCGAACTGGGCAGATACCAATGATGATGGAAAAATGTATCTAGACGAGATGGCTCAGATTATCCGACAGGATGGATTTGAATGCTTGTTTGATATATCTGGCGAATTGCGAGCCTTGGTGAATCTGTTCTATGAGGTGGATGTATGGCTTTGGTCGACCAGTGGCGAAGTTAACATCGTGGATGTCCTTCTTTATGAGTTTGAATTGCAACATTGTCCTAAGTCCCGGCTTGCTCATGTGTCCGAAAATGGAGAAGTGGAGTTTGAGACGCCCGGCGGAGAAGTACTTACATCAGGTACAGACTGGCTGATTATTCATGCCGGTGAATTTGGTGATATGCGTGGAGGAAGCAGTTCCGATACTCACGAATACTATGAGATTCGTTATGCGGGGGGAGTGGAACCTGAATTGACGATAGAGTTCAATTACGGTGATTTGACGGAAAGTGTTACCTCGGATCTGACAGATATCGACACGATATATTTTAGTGGTGGATACGGTGCAGATACTTTGAAGCTATCCGGTGACTGGCCGAGTGATGTTTCGGTATTGTTCGACGGTGGAGATAGCTCCGATACGCTCCTGTTGGAACAGGGAGATTATACGATCGCTGCCGGTACACCTGATTTAATTGCATTGGGTGGTTCCGGGAATGACGATTTGCTGGTGAGTGCCGGAACCGTAGCCTGGGAGTTATGGGGCGAAGCTGGCAATGATACGATTGAAGGTAGCTCTGCAGCAGACGCCATATTTGGTGGTGCAGATGGCGATGTGATTAAGGCCGGCCCTGGTTCCGACTTTGTCGATGCAGGCAGCGGAAATGATAGGGTTTATGCTTTTGATCCCGCTTTGAACAACGCTGAAGCAGATTACGTTTTGGGAGGTTCTGGGGATGACTATATCTGGACAGGCCAGGGCGATGACCAAGTTGATGCCGGAACAGGAAATGATGTCGTCTATGCCGGTGCAGGCAATGATGTGATCGATGGTTCTGCTGGAAATGATAATCTTTATGGTGAGGCAGGCGCGGACACGATTTTGGGTGGCTCAGGAAACGATAATTTAAGTGGTTGGGTTTCGGTTGACGCATTACTCGAAACCAGACCAGAACTGGCATCGGATTATTCAGATTTAGCGGCTCTCTCCCTCATCTCGGATGCCGCCGGTATTTTGTCAGCACCTTCTTCGCCTCCAGTGTTTCTGGGAATGGATCTCGCAGACCAAATTGCAGGACAGGATGGAGATGATGTAATTCTCGGATATGATGGTGCCGATTTACTCGCAGGTGGTGCTGGCAATGACTTCATTGTTGGACACGAAGGTGGTCATGATGAACATTTGTACGGTGGCTTCGGAGATGATGTGCTGATTGCACACCTTCTTGGTAATGTTGACAGCACAGACAATCATCAGCTTTACGGTGGACCGGACGACGATTATTTTTGTGGAACGCATGGTGACGACAGGATTTATGGTGGAACGCTCATTGATGCCACCACAACGCTCAACAACGGCGGTGTGGTGTCGTTGAAGCCGATTCTTTCCGGTACCAATTTTTCTGGATTGGCGGCCTCTTATGCTTCCAAACCATGGGCAGGCAACTATCCCCCTCAGGATTACGAAATTTTGCCCGCCGATCTGGAGAATCCGCCGGCCAGTAATGGGGCCGCGCTGACACGACCTGTCTGTCATGTTGTTGGCCTGGACGGCTCGGTGGTTACTCCGGAATTTCTCGAAGCCCCTGATCCATCAACAACGAAGTCCCTGACAGGTTTTGTGTACCTCGATGCCAATGAAGATGCGCAGCGTGGTGAAGACGAAGAAGGGATCCCTGAAATCATCGTCCAACTACAGGACCGCGAGGGTGAGATCGTTCTGGAGACGATGTCGGGAGAAGATGGCTCGTATGGATTCGATAATGTAGATCAGGGTGACTATAACATTGTCCAGATTCTGGATGCCAGTGGAGTTTATTTGCAGCTCAGCCCGCCAAACGAGCATAGTGATCAGAATGTGTATGACGTGGTTGTCTCAGCCGATGAGCAGGAGTTTGGTTCATTCGAGTTTGGGAATAAGCTCGAGGGTAAGGTAATTCAAGGCCGCAAGCTTAGTCTTAACAGTACGCATACGGAAGTAATCGAGAAGGTTTTATTTGGCGATCCTCTCCCAGAATTGTCGGTAATGTACAGTGAAGAGCTCGTCTCCGATCAGACGGCTTTTACGCACACCTTTGGCGCTTCGATTGCAGGAATCAATGGTTGGGAAATCTACCTCTATGACACCGACTGGAATCTGCTTGATTCAACCTTCACTTCTACGGTGGATCGTAATGAAGACGGCCAAATTACGCCTAGTGAAATCGGTTGGTATGAGTTTGACCATTTGCCTGGCGGCCAATATATCGTTTCTGAGCAATATCGTCCCGGCTGGGCGCAAGTGTTGCCTCCCTTGTATTTCGATAATGCCATTACTCCGGTCAAGGATGATGGTTATAGCTGGACTAATTCTTATGCTCAGGTGAGTCAACTATCGGCTGTTCCCGACAAGATCGATTTGGAATTGAATCTGAATCATGACAACGTCGGGGAGCTTCATATGTGGCTTGAAGCACCGGGTGATGGAGTCAATCCAGGTCCTCGTGTTCCACTTACATGGCAATCACAGCGGGATGTTCAGGATCGTCGTACGGCCGAGTACCGTGGTTATGGCTTTGGTGTCGAGCAGGGTGATCTACTTGATGCTACCGGCGGTGGAAAATCGACAACCTTCACAACAGACTCCAACGCTACAGATATCGAATTGGTCGCGATATCCGGAGTTTCCGAGGTAAGCGATAGTACGCTTCATGACAGCTATACCAATCCGGAATTTGGTAGTCTGCTAAATTTGGGAAGTACCTCTGCGTATGAAGGGCAATGGCGTTTAATCATTGAAGATGTTGAGGAAGGCAAGTCAGGCGAATTACTTGACTGGACGTTGCATTTCTACGGGCAAGAAGACGAGAAAAAATCTTATCCAGGAGGGGTTAATCGTCATCCTATCCAATCGGCCGGTGTACGAACCAGCTATGTGGTGGATATGTCGGTAGACGAACCTGCAATTGTTTCTGGTACTGCTGGAGAGAAAGTAGCCGTTACGCCGGACTTACCCGGAGGGCCTTACTACCATTTTGGTAATTACGAACTGGTAGGCGATATTTCCGGCACCAAGTGGAATGATATCGATGGCGACGGAAAACGAGGAGCTAATGAACCAGGAATTTCAGGGATAAAAATCTATCTTGATCAGAACGATAACGGGGAGTGGGATTACGCCGATTCCAATGCCAATGGTCAGTGGGATGCCAACCCTTTAGAGAGCCATGAACCGTTCGTTTATACCGATGCCGAAGGTAATTACACATTTGTAAATATTCCAACAGGTGAACATACCGTAAGAGAAGAGGCACCGGAGCATTGGCAAACTTCACCGCTGTTGCTTTACAGTGAGAATTTTGAAAGTGAACTCAATTCAGAGTTTAACGCTGTCTGGAGTTCCGATACGTCTGCGACTAGCTTGTTACAACCGCATGTTGCTCCGAGTGGCGTAACGTCGTTTTTAGGAGATTTTGCGAATGATAGAATTGAGCTGGACCTATATAATTTGCCGGCGCATCAGGATCTTCGTGTTAGCTTTGATCTCTACGTACTGGGCTCCTGGGATGGTGACCACGCATTCCAGGGAGAAGACCATTTTCGCTTTTCAGCCAATGGAAATCCGTATTTAGTTGATACTTCTTTTAGTAATCATGACGATCGTGTAGTGTCATGGCAGAATGCGAATAATCCACTGGATGTCGAAGTGCAGGAAACACCTGGTAACGTAACTACAAAAGATAGTGAGCTTCTCTTCAACTTTGTGGCTCAAAACGGCGCGGTTGATTTATCAGTTGTAGAATCCGATGTTGTTTCCAGTCAAGGATATCTGGATGTGACTGGTGACGGACATATTTCTCCCGCCGATGTGATACGTGTATTTAATCAGTTGAGTCAGGGGGAGGCAGAAGGCCGTATCGTGGCAGGGGGAGATTTGAAATCTCCTCAGCGGACTTTTGAACAGTCCTATGGTCTCAATGCTGTCGGAACGCCTGTCATGCAATCAGGTGAAGAACGCTATGCTCCGCGCACCGGCGCCCAGCGCACTATGGATTTTGGGAATTTGTCGACGGATTATCCATTGCCACTGGAGTTTGCTCACGGAACAGCAGCTCATAATACACTTGGCTATGACATGTATGGTCGTTCAGCGCAGCAGTCAGAGGACTTTTTGCCGGCCGATACGACTTATCATTTTGAAATTGATTTGAACCATGATTCATCACACTTGAATCTGATCTTCGAAGGTTTAGGTTTGACCAACGACGGTAAGACTAATTTCGAACGCTGGGGTATCGATAATATCCGCGTTCTAAAAAATCACCATGTGGTAACGGTCGAAGCTGGTCAAACGGCTAGGGGCATCGACTTTGGAAATCAGGATTTACCCGATCACGTGGTGACAGGTACTAAATATCGTCGTTACGATGGCCAGGATTATCCAGGCTCGGGTGTCTTTGTCTATGCAGATATCAATGCAAACGGACAGTGGGATGCATCGGAACCCAACGATATTACCGGAAAGCACGGTCAATATCGACTCGAAGGTATTCGTACCAATATGGTGACAATTCGTGAAATTCCCAATGAGGGTTGGGGGCCTCTGGAGCCCGGTAACGGTGAAATCGATGTCGAGTTCAAAGACGGAAATGAACAAAACAACATTAATTTCTACAATGGACCGTTTACGACCATTTCCGGGATGAAATGGAATGATCAGGATGCCAATGGCAAGCAAAATGGGCAAGAAGGTCTTCTAGAGGGCATTACTATTGGCCTGGATCTTAATAATGATGGCACCATCGACCGCACCACAATGACTTCCAGTGAAGGTGTCTATGAATTTACGGGAGTGGCCCCCGGAAAGCATCGTGTCGTTGAGTTTGTGCCTCTCGGTTGGTCGGCAGTTTATCCAGATTCTGGCGAACACATTATTGTTGCCCAGATAGGAGTAGATTACTCCGGAGTGAACTTTGGGAATCAACGTGAGCCAGTTGTTTCAGGAACTAAATTTATACAGAGTACCCGCGGTGGAGAGATTGTTTCACAGCCTGCCGCTGGTTTTACAATTTATGCGGACTTCAACAATAATTTACAGTGGGACGCTGGTGAACCCAGTGCGGAAACGCTTCCGGACAATCCCGTGACTGCGAATGTCAACGAATTGGGAACGTATCAATTAAGTGGTTTTGGTGGTCGCGATTCTGTAGTGATCCGTGAATTGGAAGCATCGGGTTGGCAATCGTTGGCACCTGAAGGTGGTAGGCATATTGTTGATTTGACAAATGGTTTGGACTTTGAGAGTGTCAATTTTACGAATCGTGCCACTGGAATCGTTTCTGGTTATAAATGGAATGATCTGGATGGAGATGGAATCTGGAGTGCCAAAGAGCCCGCCATTGAAAAATGGCAAATTGGTCTAGATCTGAACGGTGATGAAACGCCTGACATGGTGGCAATTACCAATGCCTATGGGTATTACGAGGCTGTTGTTCCGGCAGGTGTTGTGTCGGTAACGGAGTTCCCGGTGAACGGCTGGCAGCAAACGTACCCTGAAAAGAATTCGTATCAGGTGGTAGTCAAACCGTCCATGCATGTTCAGGATTTGAATTTTGGCAATCAGAACGAGAGTGCCTTGGGGAGTATTGCCGGAACGAAGTGGAACGATCTTGATGGTAATGGGGTTTGGGATGCAGGAGAGCCGAGACTTTCCGACTGGACGATCCAGTTGGATATCGGTCGTGATGGCATTTTTGATAAATCGATAACAACAGACTCAAATGGTGATTATTTATTTAGTGACTTAGAGGCGGGGAAATATCAAGTTGCTGAGATACAGCAGAATGGTTGGGCACGTACATTCCCGCTCGATGATATACATTTTGTGAACTTGGTGTCCGGTCAGAATGTAACGGGAATAAATTTTGGCAATGAAGAGGACAAAGAATCGGAGGGTGCGATTCGAAAATTTGTTGGTTCTGTTTTTTACGATAAAGCGGAAGATGGAAAACTAGATCCGGAAAATGATATACCACTTGGTAATTGGACAGTCTACGCTGATTTAGACAGAGACCAGAAGTTGAGCGGTAACGATCCAACGACCCTCTCCGGAGAAGATGGTACTTTCGAATTTGAGTTTGATCCGGGCGATGTTGAAACTGTTGCGGTGGGGCTAATTACGCAGCCAGAATGGCTTACTACGGTACCAGCAAATGGTTTTCACGATATTTCTCTTTCTGCGGATGGAACGTTCACGGATATCAACTTCTTAAATGTCCCTACTTCAAGCATCTCGGGATCTAAGTGGAACGATATAGATGGTGACCGTCTATGGGATGAAAACGAACCGGCCTTATCTGACTGGGCCATTCATTTGGATATCGGGCAGAATGGGATTATCGACCAGACGGTAATTACCGATAGTCAGGGCAATTATTCCTTTAGAGGTCTACGTGCTGGACGTTATCAGGTCTCGGAGACACAGCAGAATGGTTGGACACGGACATTCCCTGTCGAAACGGCACATCCAGTGACATTAGTGTCTGGTCAGGATGTAACGGGAATTAATTTTGGTAATCAGAACGAGAGTGTGTTGGGGAGTATTGCCGGCTCGAAATGGAATGACCTGGATGGAAATGGTATGTGGGATGAGAACGAACCGGCTCTTTCCGATTGGACGATCCAGCTGGATATCGGACAAAATGGTACGATCGATCAAACGGTTCTGACCAATAGTGAAGGCAACTATACTTTTACCGGTCTGGATGCAGGGCGTTATCAGGTCTCTGAAGATCAACAGCAGGGTTGGAAACGCACATTCCCAACCGAGCCGGCTCATCCGGTTACTTTGGCTACTGGTCAAAGTGTCGTGGGAATTAATTTCGGAAATCAACTCGACGAACCTACCGGTAGTATTGCTGGTACAAAATGGAATGATGTTGATGCTGACGGTATCTGGGATGCGGGCGAACCACGTTTGCTGGGATGGGTGATTCAACTCGACATTGGGCGCGATGGTACGATCGACCAAACAACCACCACCGATGCCAACGGTGATTATTTATTCCGTGGTCTAGCAGCCGGAAAATATCAGGTGTCCGAGGTGCAGCAGCCAGGTTGGGAGCAAATCTATCCAATTGAAGATGCTCACCCGGTCACGCTTGCGGTTGGACAAAATATTACCGGAATTAATTTTGGAAATCATCAGGATTGCGAAGTCCATGGACGGAAGACAGGTATTCATGGAGATGTTGGTATTCCGGGAGTTCAGATCTATGCCGATCTAAATGGGAATAGTCAGTATGATCCGGGTGAACCAGCAACCCTTACATCCTTTGATGATCCCGCAACAGATAAAGATGAAACTGGTTATTACTCCATGATTGGGTTGCCATGTGACCCGGTGACGATTCGGGAAACACTCCCGTCCGGCTGGGCAGTGTCTGCTCCGGACAATGGTAAGTTTGATGTTAGTTTTGATAATCAATCAATCGTAACAAACCTAAACTTTAGTAATCAGAAGTTAGGTATGATCTACGGCTATAAACGTTATGACTCCGATGTGGGAACCAATGGGCTAGACGGTGCCGACGGTTCTTTGGATAAAGGCCTCGACGGTTGGTTGATTCAGGTTGACTATCACTGGGAAGGGATTCATTCCACTTTTGTCGCAGATGCCAGCGTCCAAACGCAATCGGATAACCCGGATACACCCCAGAATGAAGAAGGGCTTTATGTCTTCGAGAATGTTCCTGCTGGAACCCATCTGGTTAAAGAGGTACTTCAGCCGGGGTGGACACAGACCTATCCGGAACCGGATCCCAAGCGAAGTGGCAGAAATTATCTGGTACATATTGATGGTGCGGAAGTCAAAGGCAGTTATGACTTCGGCAACCGGTCACAGTTAACAGTTCACGGTCGTAAACTTGATTACGAGAATCCAGAACAGGGATTAGCGGGATTTGTGATCTACGCCGATTCAAATAATAACGGCATTCTGGATGAAGGCGAGGTTTCCACGACGACAGCCAGTGATGGTAGTTATACGCTCACCGGCATTGACCAGAATCAGGTCCATATTCGAGAAGTTCAGAAGGAAGGTTATTTACAGAAATATCCAGATCTGCCTAATGATTCGCATCTATTAACGTTTATGAAGCAGACGACCATATCCGATGTCAATTTCCAAAATCAGGCGGTTTTGTTAGTGCCGGATGGTAACGATGAAATCCATATTTTCGGTGGTAATGATCATATTTTCGGGGATAACGAAATTGATAAGTCAGACCCTGCCTTTGAGAAATTCATTAGTACAGGTAAGCGAAATGACACCTACGTTTTTGAACAGGTACTGGCAAAGAATGGTACCGCTTCTGCCAGCATCGGCGATGAAAACGATCGCCTCTATGAATACGAGGACGAGGGTGACGATACGATTACTTTTGAAACGTTATACAACTATCATGGTTATGGTAGTGGAGTGTTGGCCGGAATTAACAGTCCCTCTGTTGGATTTGATCTGTCCAACTTAAGTAGTACTCATCCAATTTCCGCAGGGCAGACGAGGACGATTGTCTTTGACAGTCAAGATGTCAATCATATTGAATTGATTGTTGGAAGTACGGAAGATGACGAGTTAACGGGTAATGAGCGAGCACAAACTTTAATCGGACACCTTGGTAGTGATACGCTCAAGGGTGCCGAAGGTGATGATACCTACAAGTTCGTTAATAACTTTGAGGTCTTGGACACGGTTTCCGGGATCACAGGGATTACCGGGGTAACCTTACAACCATCTGTGGTAGGTCCCGAAACAGATGTGATTGCCGAGGTAACTGGGGAAGGACGTGACGAGCTTGATCTGGCAGCTCTGGAAGACTGGAGTGATATTGTTGTTGATCTAAACGCAGCTGGTGGTCAACACGAACTGATAGATGGTGGGCACTCGCGCTCCTTTGATTTTCAGGGGGATCAAAGTCTGGAGGTGTTCATTACGGGGATTATTACCAATGCCAGTGTTACTGGAAACGATGAGTCGCAAACGTTCATCGGTGGTGGAGCGGGTACTACGATTTTCAATGGCGGAGCCGGAACAGATTCCTTCATTATTAACCCGGAGGCACAAGGTGGAAGTATTCAGGTAGATGGTGGTGCAGAAAACGACACAATCGATCTTTCTCAGTTGCATTCAGATTTTGTTCACGAAATGAATGGTGTTAGCAGCTCATCAGAATCTCCCGATGGTACGGTGATGACTTTTGGTGATGTTGAGATTCTGTCAGGAAGTCAGGGTGACGACTATGTGAAGTTTCTCGATAACTTTGGATTAGCCCCTGATTTTGGTGTTATTCATGGTAATGCTGGCCTTAATACTTTGGACTATGATGAGTTTCCGACACGTGTTGACGTCGATTTGTCTGTGGGGGCTGCCACAGGGACTGCCTCGGCAACCGATTTCGATGATGTGATTGGAAGTGAATTTGATGATGTGCTAATCGGTTCCGATGGTGCCAATCGAATTGTTGGAAATGCTGGTTCCGATGACCTGATTGGTCGGGGTGGGGCAGATCGTTATGAGTTTGGCGATGATGGAAGCGGTTTAGAAGTCGACAACCTTGTTGATAATGACTTCTATCCGAACTCGCGAAATGTCATTGATCTCAGTGCTGCCAGTACCAACATTGATGTGACAGTGTCAGGCGTTTCTGCCACAATCCATCAGAATGGACGCCGTCAGATTTCTGTTTACGACATTGCAAACATCGGTGAACTGCGAACAGGTAGCGGAGAAGATTCGATTGAGCTTTGGGATACGATTTCGTCAGGCTTCTCTTTCCCGACGCTTTTTCCTTTGGTGCCGCTAGGCAATCAATTAGATGATGGCCTTCGCGTATTTGGCGGGGCAGGAGATGATACATATATTATTCCGGGTTCTTTCAGTACGGAAGTTGGTATCGTAGAGGCATTTGACGTTTGGGATTCAACTCCAAATCCCCCGACTTTGATTGCCGGGGGAATGGACACGTTGGATTTCAGAGCGAAAGTCGATCCAACCAAAGTTTCTCTAAATGAGCTGACAGCGGTCGACTCTATAAGCGGATATGCCGTGCGTTTATATAACCCATTGATCGATCAAATGACGGCAGCAGTGTTGGGTGGTGACGATGTAGCAGGATTCAGTTTGTTCGAAAATGTGCTGACTGGTAGCGGTGACGATATTATCTTTGGCAATGACAATGACAACCTGATTGACTCCGGGAACGGTTCCGATGTCGTTTACGGTTTAGCGGGTGCAGATGAAATCGTTGTGCACGGTGCTAATGGCGAAACGAACCTTGTGGCTGGCGGTGCCGGCCATGATCTTTATCGTCTTCAGGGTGATTTTAGTAGTGGCCCTGATAACCGAATCTTTGAAGCAGGCGCATCGATGACACCAGGTACTGGGAAGTTGACCCCAGGTGGGAACGATACGATTGAGTTGGAAGCGTTGGGAATCAATTGTGTCTACGTAAATCTTCAGGGGGATGTCGCTGAGGAAGTCACCGACTGTCATGGTGACACCACTTCGATTGTGGCGGGGACCGTTGGTGTGGCGTCCCCAGGTGTTGCTTACAAAGAGGTCCTGAGTTTACACGGCGAATTAATGCCGATTGTTGACTTCGACACAATTCATTCTATTCATGATGTTCAGACAGAGATGAGTGCAAGCGGGGATACCTACAATTCGAATGGTCGTTTTGTTGAGAATGTGCTTGGAACTTCCACCGGCCAAAACTGGATTTGGGCTAATAAAGCAGACAACATTTTAACCGGCGGCCAACAAGCGGATACCTTTACCGCTACCAGGGGCGGGGATCATTTTATCTACGGTGCGGAAGGAAATGATTCCATGCTTCTCGGTCCCACCGGGTTTGCCAGTCATCTGAACACGAGCGGGAAGGGGATTTTGTTCGAAGCGGATGGAATGATTCCTGTTGCTGATTTGGATGGCGCGATTGTCCTCGTAGGTGATTTCGATAGTCTCGAATTCCATGCTTATGAGTTTGATAACAATGTATCCACCAGTTGGCCTGGTATCCAGACAATCACAATTGGTTCCTATCCGACCGTTGTTGAAATGGAACAAGTGGAGCTTGGATTAGCTACGTATGCCGATGAACAAAAACTTGGTTATGCCATCAATCAACTGCAAGATGCGATTTACAATGATTTCTCCCGCTATGATGCTGATCCGGCAACTCCTGAGGCAGCAATTAATGTTGTGGGGACTGGTTTGGGACTGCCAGGAGAAGGTGTTGGTGTGACGGTTGTCAATGGTCTTGCCAATTCGGTTCGAACCTACGACCTGGATCACCTTTATGAACATCAGGCAGGCGAACGTGTGATTGGTAATAACGTACTTATCGGCGGCGATGGTATGGATTCAATGATCAGTCATGACGGTTCCGATTTGATTTGGGCCGATCAGGCCGACCTGTCATTCTTGGGGCTGTTCTCTACGGGTGAAAAGCTCGAATTTATTAGTGAGCTTAATAATATTTGGCGTGCCGATGATGATTCAGCTGAAACCCGCATGGACGAGATGCTGGCTCTGCTAAATACTGAAACCGGTAATGCCCATAGCAGTTTGAACGATTACCTGACAGATGACGGGGATGTCGATACCGTCCGTCTTGACTCCGATTACGAGATCGATGTACCGGATAATGAATGGTCGAAGGGCGTGGATGTATTCTTTGGAACGGTTTCTCAGGATCAGATAGAAGATTCTGCTGAGATGTCACCTGAGGAAGATGACTTAATAAACGGCCTGCCCTAAACCGTTTGCTACATGGAAGGTGCCAGGATTCGATTGAAGTCGGTGAATCCTAAATTTGGAAGCCTGATCAATGGCGCTGATTCAACTGGGCGCATTAAAAAACTCTCGCCTTCCGATAGGTCGGGTGGCGAGAGTTAAATGGTGATCCTATTCAAAGGACTTTATTTAATCTTCGAGTAATCTGTCGACTGCATGTAGACCGAGATGGGGGGCTTAGCCAATCGTCCCACGCCTGAAGCTGCAGCGGCCGCTTTCCAGTCAGGGTCAGCAATGAAGCCCTTCCAGGATGTAGCAGCAGCCTCTTTGCTTTCGTGCCAGATGATGTAGTACAGGTGATCCTTGGCCTGAGGTTCGTCCGTCGCATGCCAATAGGCCAAATTTTTCATGCCATGCTTTTCAAACAAGCTTATTGTATGATCCCGGAATCGTGCATCCAGCTTTCCAAGTTTACCTTCGGCCGCCTGATAGATTCGCAATTCAAAGAATCCACCTTCTTTTCCATTTTTCCATTTCTTCTTGGGAGTGTAGTCGGTGGCTTGTAAGAAGGTTGCTTCTGGTGCTTTAGACAAAAGCGGACCATCAACACGTGAAGCTTTGAAAACCTTTTGCCAGACAGGATCATTGCGGAATCCGTCCCATGACTTGGCAGCGTGCTCACGACTCTTATGGCTAAGTACATAGATTAATGTGTCTTTAGAACCTTCGGGTACCCAGTAACCCATGTTGGTCATTCCATGTTTTTCAAACAATTTCACGGTGTGATCCCGGAATCGAGCATGTAGGTCGTCCAGCTTTCCTTCATTGGTTGTATAGATACGTAATTCAAATACTTCAGCGTTGGCGCTGTCGTTCATAAAAATAGCTCCTAGCAGTAAAACGGTTGCTAGTGATGTTAGAATTCTAGTCATCATTCGATCTCAACTTAAAAATAACTAAGCCCTTTTAGGCGAGGGTAAGGGCCGGCAAATAAACAGCGATATCAAGTCGCGGTAATTACGATTATAGCCTTTTCTGCAGGCCAGTTGGCTTCGGTTCAAGAGGATGTCTCAAAACAGGAAGTCGTTATAATCAATTATAAACCTAACCGACATGAGTTCTGAGAAAGACGCATGAATTTAACTTTTCGAAATATCGCTCTTTGTTTACTAGCTTTTCTGTTTGCCGGCCCGACCATTGCTGTGGCCGAACAACGGCGACCCAATGTCGTCTTTTTCTTATTAGATGACCTGGGTTGGAAAGATCTGGGATGCTACGGTAGCGACTTTTATGAAACGCCCAATATTGACTCTTTTGCAAAGCAGAGCGTTCGATTTACTCAGGCTTACGCCACTTGCCATGTGTGTTCCCCAACACGCGCAAGCATTATGACGGGTAAGTACCCGGCGCGGTTGGATATGACCGACTGGCTTTCAGGTCGTCGGGAGTTCCCATTCCAGCAACTTTCAAATGCGGAAATCCATCAGTATCTTCCGCTCTCGGAAGTGACGGTTGCAGAGGCACTGAAAGCGGCCGGTTATGCTACCGCTCATATTGGAAAATGGCATTTGGGTGAGGAGCCACACGGGCCGACCGCTCAAGGTTTCGACTTGCAGATTCCGCGCTGGAACAAAGGTTGGCCCCGCCGCGGATATCACGCTCCTTTTGGACTCG
>Ga0315315_10001178_pt1 | contig 23819 bp, 16 predicted proteins | sample M140m3416metaG_FD_203699 | JGI IMG/M metagenome (GOLD analysis project Ga0315315, IMG submission 203699) | Ammonia-oxidizing marine archaeal communities from Monterey Bay, California, United States - M1 40m 3416 | ecosystem: Environmental > Aquatic > Marine > Intertidal zone | place: USA...
GACCTTTCACACAGCATTGGGCTCAAGGGAGCAGGGCATCGATGACTTGACCTCCAACGCTGTAGCCATCTGGGACAGAGTCATCGGGAAGCTTGAGAGAGGGTCTGGGAACATTCGGTCTTGCTTCGTCAAGACATCGATGGGACCCTCGATTAGAGTGGAGGTGATCCTGTGATTCCTAAGGTAGCAGGATGGAAGAAGGATCGAGTGTCCGAGTTGACTGAAATTTTCAGCAGCGAAGGCGTAGTGGCTGTAGTCGATGTCTCTGGCGTTCCGGCCAGTAACATGATTGACATGCGAAACACCTTGAGGGAGCGAATGAGCATCACAATGGCCAAGAAGTCGTTGATGAAGATCGCTTGGTCCAATGCTGGAAGACCCGAAAGTGAAATTGAGGCACTTCTAGATGGAGCGCATATTCCTTGCGTTGTCCACAGCGAGTCTATGAACGCGTTCGAAGTCTTTGGAGAATTGGAAAAGACTCGGCAAGGGCGTCCAGCAAAGGCCGGCGAGACATTCCCGGAAGACGTGACGGTCCCCGGTGGGCCAACAGAATTCGGGCCCGGACCAATCGTTGGAGAGTTCAACGCAGTAGGCATTCCTGCCAAGATAGACAAGGGCAAAGTAGCCATCCAGAAAGATACCACATTCCAACAGGGAGATGAAATCTCTGCTGATCTGGGGATCATGCTAGCGAAGCTGGGAATCAACCCGATTGAGATTGGCCTAATCCTGACAGGAGCAATCGAAGGAGACGACTTCTTCCATTCATCTGATCTAGATCTTGACACAGACGGTTTGAGGAACGACATAGTTTCCGCTACTTCAGGTGCTTTCAATCTGGCCTGCAATGTTAGGTGGTTCTCCTCCACTACCACTCCGACCCTTATCTCGAAGGCCTCCTCAGAGGCTCTTTCAGTTGCATTGGAGGCTGGTATTGTCAACGAAGCAACCGCCTCGGCAATACTCTCACGAGCACAAGCTCGTATGATGTCCCTAGCTGGACAATTAGATTCCTCGGCTCTTGATGAAGAGTTGCAAGCTGCTCTAGGAGCAGCATCTCAGAGTGCTGAAGTCGCCCCCTCCGAGGCGACAGATTCGGGAGATGCCGAAGAGGCTGAAGCCGATGAGGAAGAGGAGGAAGAGGATGCAGGGTTCGGTGGACTCGGCGATCTCTTCGGATGAAAAAAAAGGTGAATGAAATGGAATATGTATATGCTGCAATGTTGTTGCATTCTGCAGAAAAGGACATCGATGACAAGGCCATCAGCTCAGTGCTGAAGGCTGCAGGAGTCGAGGCTGACGGGGCTCGAGTAAAGGCCCTAGTCGCCTCACTAGGCTCCGTCGACATCGATGAGGCCATGGCGACCGCGGTCGCCGCCCCAGTGGCTTCGGCTGCTCCTGCTGCTGCTTCCGGTGGAGCTGCTGACGCTGCTCCAGCCCAGGAAGAAGCTGCTGAGGAGCCCGAGGAAGAAGCGGGCGGTTTCGAAGGTCTTGGCTCCCTATTCGGCTGAAGCAAAGATTGGAACGAATGACGCGAAGCCGCTATGGGCGAGGGCCTCGAGGATGGTCTGAGACTAATGGAGCGGATGCTTGAGATTCCGGTAAGCATAGTGCCTACTGAAGCTATCAGGGCCATGCGCATCATCGGCGAAAGTCGAGGGTGGGAGATGGCTCGCTTTGAAGAGACTACTTTAGTACAAAGATGGGCAATAATTGTGCCAATCGCAAAAAGGGCCAGAGTACTAGGCCTGAAGGTCTTGTCCGGAGAATCCGAGGGACTTGCCATTCGAACTTGGAGTTACGTGCCAGGATCTTCTGGTAGGATGTCGTTTGTTTCCTTCAGAATACCGGAGATGTTCGATGGTGATGATTGGAGAGGGTTTTTGCTCGAGTGGTCGAAAATGCTTCCAAGATGTCCATGGAAGTGGACATTCATGGAGAGGTCGGTCATTGGATACCTCCTTCCTGAATTCAGAAACTCTCGGAAGATTTTCTCCAAAGAAGGTTTGGAAATTGGCAGTTGGAAAAGTTCTGAGGATTGATGATTGCAGATTATAGAGTACAGATAGGGATAGCATTTGATATGTTGCTCTGAGAGCGAGGGGTGAATCGTCCATGGACTTCCAAGACCTTGTAGACACCCCTCAGAAGGTGAAGACGCTAGCGGGAACTCTAGTTTTCCTAGTTGCATTCCCAGTCTATTTCGAAGCACTTCCCTCACTGATAGACGATGAAATATCTGGAGGTGGTTCCTCTGGCCTTTCTGGTTCACTGAGTGTTGTCTTCGAGGAGAGTACGACCTCTCTCAGCGAATCGGTTTCTCTTGGTGATGGAGAAAGTCACGATACTTTCTTTGATCTAATGGACGAGTCAGAAATGAGCATCGGATTTGTGGAATTACAAGTCTCTTGCTTTGACAACGACGAGCCGGGTCCGGGTTTCACAGACAGTGTTGACGGAGTCAGCGATCTCAGTGATGTGGAGGGTTACTCCACCGGGGAAATAGCGGATCAGAGCGCGGATGGGGATTGCTCAGGAATGGGCAATGGTGGCTTTTCCATACGATGGGATGTCACTCCAGGATATACAGGAGAGTCCTTCACAGAGGAGGAGATGAATGAGAACGATATCAGGGAGTTGTGGAGCGACGGAGGTAATGGCAGAGGTGCATGGATTGCCACGATAACCGCTTCAATCGAAACTGATCCTATTGGTTTCGTAGACAACGATGAGGATTTTGATATCACTTGGACTGCCGTTTTCTTTGAGTTGATTATTGAGCCGACAAGCAGCTAGGTCTTTGCCTGGATACTGACTACATCCCCATCGACTAGTTCGTGTTCTGCTCCAATCACCCTTCCAGATCTAGCGTCAATGGCCCTAACAAATCCCTCTCCAAGGTCCGAATGGACCTCGAATGCGAGCCCCTTCGCAGTAGTCCCCATTTGGATCAGGATTGCATCAGGCAGGGGCTTTCCGTCACCATCGACCCAGTGGGTCTCGTCCTGAACCGGGTAGGCTACGATCCTGGATAGTTGTTCGAACACCACCTCGGAAAGCAGGCCTACAAGGCCTCCGCCATCCCAAGAAGACAATGTGCTAGAAATTGAGGAGAGGGCGGCTCTCTGCTTCTCGGAAAGTTTCTCTTCGCCGTCTGCAGTCAGTTCAAATTCTGAATCCCCAAGTTGATAGGAGATCATTCCAGAGGCTGAAGCCCGACGTAGCGCTAGTTCGGCCTCAGCACTGGTGAATACAACTCTACCACCATTCGACTCTACTTCTGCCTGCAACTCGGAGCCGAATTCTTCCAAGTTGTCTGCCTTGTTGGCAGCTACTGAGATGGGGAACATGGTCTTCCTAATGGCCGAAGACATTGCTCTTAGCTCCTCGCGCCCCCATGATTCTGGGCCTTTAGATGGCTGCATCTCTTTCTCCACCAATGAGAATCCTGCGGAAACATGATTTTCCGTGGCACCTATTCCTGTGAGCCTCTCGAGTACGTGTTCGCGAATCGCACCGGCCCCTTCGGCTTGCGCCTTTCTGGATACACGGTCCCACCCGTTCTCCACTATTCCGAGAATCCACGAGTCTAGCTCCCCGATCAGGAATCGGTGCTCTTCGATTGGTTGGGACCCTCCCGAGCCGACTGGGTTTCCCTCCAAATCAGTTGATCCTGAGACGTCGACCACCTGGATTAGTGCATCACATCTTGAGAGGTCGGAGAGGAACTGGTTCCCCCTCCCCCTGCCCTCGTGGGCTCCTGGTACCAAGCCCGCTACGTCAACTAGGGTCACTGGAACCATACGATTGAATCCGATGCAGGAACCTGAATTGGGAGAGCAAATGCTGCCTCTCCTCGGGTCGTCTACTGTGGAAGATTCTAGCCTTCCGGAGGACTCTCGGCGTTCCCTCAGAATGTAGCAAGCGCACCTCTCTTGCAATGGTATCCAAGTCACTCCCACGTTCGGATCGATTGTGGTGAATGGGTAGTTTGCTATGTCAACAGGCATCTGAGTTAGTGCAGAGAATGCTGTTGACTTCCCAACGTTCGGCTTCCCAACGAGACCTATCCTCATGCTATCCCGGTGGTGGCAGAGCCTATCGACACATTGAGTATGTGGTCGTTTCACAACTCAGTGGGACTTCCTGGCAATTCTGTACTAGATTCGGGGACCACTACTGTGTCTAGTTTGCCTTCCCTCTGAGCCAGGATCTTCCTCACGGTGGTCTCCTTGGTTAGCTTGTATGGGCTTGATATTGAAGTCGAGGAAGGGATTGGCCCCTCTGAGGCTAGAGTACCCCTGAATGATCCACTGATTATGTTCAATGAATGGTAAATCGATCCGATTACTGTCCCATAGAAGAGGACTGAACCCAACACTCTGATTCTGCTGGACATGGAGTTCTCCTCCTCGATTGAAGCTTCCAGGAGAGCCATGTCAGAGAAGTCCGCCATCATCGTGAAGACCAGCCCCGAGAATGCACCTCCTGCCATCAGCCAGAAAGCCCACCTCGAGCGGTTGACAGAAAGGACGTTCCTCCCGGAGACCTCGGGGAAGATGGAAAGTGCCGCCCCCATGGATGCAGGGACGAAAACAACCCAGACGCCCATCATGACCAAGGATGTGTGAATACCCGTCAGCTCATTGGTTCCAGTAAGATAGTCTGTGAGAACGAAAAGGCCACCAATCGAGACGGGGACGGCCATGAAGGCAGCCAGATTGATCTCTGGCATCCCAGGGGAATCTGGATTCTCAATGAACACGTCATCTCCCCTCATGGTAGCCAAAACATTGGCTGAAAGAGCGATGATAGGGATTAGAGAAAGAGCCAGGAGGAATGAGCCGGCTACGATGTCGTTCCTTGAGGGGTCGAAAGATGCGGCATCGATCCCAAGGAAGACAGATGCCATTGCTCCTTCGATAAGTCCTAATGGGTTAATTGTGAAAATTGCCCCTACCATGGTAACCGCTGCAAGTGATCTAGACCAAAGTGGATTGCCGCTCCCTCTGGAAGCACCGTATAGAATCGCACCTGACATCAACAGGAAGAGAGACGTTGGCCCGTGTATGCGAGTGACTAGCCACTGTCCTGTGCCTGAATCAAGAGGGCCGGTGATCGCCAGAACCACCACTGAAAGTGGGGCTGAAATCAATCCAATTATCATCATCCACCCCGGCAATGGCATCTTCTTGGTCCTAGAAGCTGCTGTTAGGAGCATGTTGACGATGACAGCAATGAGGGCCAGATTAGTCAGAAGGGTCGCGAGTGGCATTATCTTGATACCAACAATCTCGGGCTTGTTTGCTGCGATGAACATCACGATTACTGATAGTGTCCATACGAAAGACATCAGTGTGGCATTCTTCTCAGTGGCCAGAGTAGTCCCTCCCAGCTCGGGGACGATGTGCATTGATGATCCGATTAGGAGCATCCCTACCGAACCGTAAATGGTCACTAGGAATCCGGAGGTCAGGAGGGAACTTGAAGCGGGGTTCAGGCCCCATGAAGAAAGGCTGTGGAGTGCTTCCGGGTCATGTGAAAGCCATAGACCACAGAAAGTAATTACCGATGCAGGAATTAGCCATAGTGCCCCTTGGATTATCCACGTAGTTGCTGCAGAGCCGCGCTTCCCTTCAACGAAGTCTATTGGGGGGCCAAGTGCTTTCTCGAGCATGAACATGCTCATGCTCTTTGAAACATCGGTGAAAACCCATATCCCCCTATTGACCAGAACAAAAACAACGAGAGTGGATAACCAAAAGACGGACATTGATGTGATTATTCCCATCTTTTCACCTCACTCACTTGTTGCCTCAGTTAGCATCGTCCCCAATATGGCGAAGACGCCAATCATGGCACCTAGGATGAAGAACCAAATTCCTGAATCGAATACGCCATCAAAAACAGGAAGAACTGAGGAAATTACCGGAAGATCGCTGCTTGGGAACAGTATTCCATAAAGAATCAGGAACACCATCGTGGAAACAAAGCCCATCGCCAGCATCACCCAGGAAGACGATGGTTCGCCCTCGCCTTGGAGGAACTCTCCAATCAAAGTGGACCTGTCATCGGACAATCAATCACCCCGGAATTGTACAATTCCGACTCTACCACCGGAGATTTGCCCTTAAGCATTGGGCGTGCACAGTTTGTCAATTGACTCAAGGGGCACGAACTAGATCAGTCGGGTTTCCACGACGGAAGGTGCCAAATCCTAGTGTAACTGGGAGGTTTAGATCGTTTTCCAGCTCTGCTCTCCAGTGTGACTCACATGAGCATTCCAAGTGGTTGAACTCCTCCGGATCTCCTGATACTGAATATCTCTCGATAGCTGCTACTACCTCCGAATCACACGAGCCACAATTGTGAGCTCCCCGAATCTTTCCCCCTGCAGTTGGGTGAACGATGATTCGGCAGTTGTCTCCATCCATTTCATGATGTGCCCGCTTGATCATCTCAACCAATGACCAAAGCCATGGCGTTCTGTATTCCTTATTCCGGAAAAGCCGGTCAACTATCGTATTCTTCTGTATGTTCATTGGGTTCACGGAGACTTCGTCGGAGTATTTGGCAACGTCAACCAACCAAGAGGTAGTGTGCTTGAGTGCTTCCCCCTCTGACATGAATGGGGGCTTGAACAATAGGTATGTCTTCACACGCAAGTCATTTTCCCTCAGCATTTCGACTGCCCTATGCCATTGCTTGGTCGTGAATCCCTTATTGACGTGGAATCGTAGTACACTATCGTCGTAAGCCTCTAGTCCGATTGCCACGGTGCATCCCGGATGTCGGGCAGCAACCCATTCAATCTTCTCTGGGGTGCACATCTGAGCTTGTGCCTCTACGACAAGATGAAGCCCCATTTCTGCTGTCTCCTTTAGAACAACCTCCTGCCACTCTGGTGGATTCTCCCTATCCTCGAAGAATGTACCAGATGTATACACCTTGACCATCTTGCAACCTTCAAACTGGTTTGTTTTTTTCTTAGCATAATCCCACTGAGAAAACATATCATCCGCAGAGACGTCGTCTCTGACGTCATTGAAGTAGCCACAGAAAGTGCATCCTGACTTCCACCACCAAGCACATCCCTTGGATCTGAGGATGACAGTTGCGGCAGTGCATGGTGTCCCATCTGGGAGATTTTCTGGAGTCTTGTAAACTGTAACCGGCCTACTGGCGTCCCATGACTCTCTGAATGATATTGACTTGGGAGTGTTCTCTGGTGCCTTGACCAGATGGTGAATTTTGACGGCCTTGGAGCCGTCCCCCAATATTCCACAAGAGTTCGCCATGTTACGCGCTCTACTCTTTGCACTTGAATTGGCATGCTTATCGTAGCGTTTTCTCACTAGATGTATTGGAATACACTAAACCCCTACAATATGTCCGAGAGAAGGGTTGTCATGGGTTTTGGAACGATTGAAGGAATGAGTGATGAGAGAAACCGGTCTCTGAGAGGGTGGTACTGGTATGATTGGGCGAACCAGGCTTTCGCCCTTACCGTACTGACTGTCCTAGTGCCTCAGCTAATGTCTAGCATGTTCGAATTAGCAACTGGTGGAGGTACCGAAGTAGGCAGCATGGTAGTAACTGGAGATACTTTCTACGCGATTGTCCTAGGTGCTGCGAGTCTTTTCGTAGCCATCGTAAGCCCAGTAATCGGAGCAATAGCTGACAGGATGCCGATAAAGAAGAAGATTCTGTGGGCTTACACAATCGTAGGAGTGATTTTCACCGGAATGATGGGGGTTGCGCCACATCTTGGTTCGGGGTCGGATTACAAGTTTCTCGCATTCTGCCTAGTAATTGGAAATATTGGATTCTCTGGTGGGAATGTGATTTACTATGCATTCATGCCATACCTTGCTGAAAAGGCACAAATGGATCATGTGTCTAGTTGGGGTACTGCGTACGGATTCTTCGGCGGTTCTACAATTCTGATTGTACATCTTGTAGTCGGGGAGACCGGCTTCTTCGGGATGTCCACAAAATGGAGCCCCTGGGTACTAAGTTTCGTATTCGTGACTACTGCACTGTGGTGGCTAGGTTTTGGAATGGCTCTCTTCAGAAATACTCCAGAGCCCGAGATACCCAGACCCAAGCAGTATGATTCTGTCAAGGATGCGGTATTTGATGGGATGAGAGAGGTTAGGAAGACCTTCGGGGAAGTCAGAAAATTCAAGATTCTGGCCATATACCTCCTTTCCTTCCTTCTTTTCTTTGACGGAATTAACACAATCGGAGGAATGGCGTCAGCCTTTGGAGACTCTGTTCTGAGGATAAATCCGTCAATGAATTTCGTTTTACTGCTTATGGTGAATATCACAGCCATTCCGGCTACTGTTGTAGGGGGTAAGCTTGCAGACAAGTTTGGCACGAAGAGAGTTCTTAGTTGGTCGCTCGGCGTATATTCGGTTGTTGCAATACTTGCTGTTGGTTTCGCTCCTCTGGAGTTGGAGGATGACCATGAGAGGTACGACTTCCAGTATGACTTCGATGAGGAAAGTGGCAAGTATGGGTTGACGGTTCTATACGAAAAGGACGGTAGTGTCAAGGGTTGGGTCAGCAAGGCAGGAGATGGTGATCAGTCATTCAGAGACGCATTCTTCGAATTCATGATCCTGTCGTCTACCGATAGCGACAGATGGGGGGATGATGACGTAGTCATGGAATATCTGACAGTCGAACAGGCTAGTGGTTTGGTTGGGAAGATGGGCGATGTTAGCGATCACAGATTCTCATTCTCATTCAGGGGAGGAGATTTTGATGGAAGCAGGTCGGTTGGAGACGAGCATCCCACAATTATTGAAGGGGACTTGGTAGACTGGTGGCCAAATCTACTGAGGGACAATCTGTGGAAGCCGCTTAACTTCGGGGTTAGCCTCCAGTGGGTTCTACTTGGAATGATGGTGGGGGTCGTCATGGGAACCGCATCTGCACAAGCCCGGAGTTTGATGGTTTTCATGACTCCGAAGTCCAGAGTGAGTGAGTTCTTCGGCTTCTTCGGGTTCATTATGAAGGCTGCGGCTGTATTTGGCCCGATCGTGTATGCAATTAGTGCCGCAACAATGGGAAGTAGGATGGCAGTGGTCAGTGTATTGGTAGTGATTCTGATCGGATGGTCACTATTCCCTCTGATTGACGTGGAAGAGGGTATCAGAGTCGCAAAACAGGAAGATCTAGATGCGGGTTTCATTTCAGAGGAGGAGTAGGGTGAAGTCCTTCGAAATAGTCCAGAATGTACTCTCAGTCATTGTGATGATAATGTTCGGGGTATTGTTCGGGTTGGCGATAATGCCTTCCTATTTCCTATTCATGGAGATAGGGGAAATTACCAACGACAAGAGCGAATTAGTAGAAGCTGCAGGTTTCTGCATTAGTCTCGGCCTCGGCTACATTTTGTGGGGGGTTGTGCTCCTATTGATTTGCGGAACGATGGGGGGAATTTTCAGAATAAGGAAGGAGGAGGGCAGGTATCCACTAAGATCCTTCATTACGATCCAGTGGGCCTTCTCTTTGGTTTCCCACAGAGTTGCACAGATGTTCCTTGGATTGGTCATTCCCTCATTCCTAGCGACGATGTACTACAGAATGATGGGGGCGAAGATCGGTAGCGGAGTACAACTTAATTCGGTGAGGATTAATGATGCCTCGATGATAACTATCGGTGATGGGGTAGTGGTTGGGGGTGATGCTACGATTAACGGGCATCTTGTTGAGAGCGGGGAGATTGTCCTTGCACCAGTCATGATAGGAGACGGGGCACTCATAGGCGGGGGAAGCATAGTCCAGCCTGGTTGCAGAATTGGGAAAGGATCCGTCGTCGCTACTAGAGCGGTGCTGCCAAAGTGGACTGAGGTCCCGGAAGGCGAGGTATGGGGCGGAATCCCTGCTAGGTTCATCAAGAAGGTAGGGGAGTGAGTTACTACTCGCTCTCTGATGCCGACGAGTCTGCTTCCTCTTGGTCGTCTTCGTCCGATGACATCTCCTTTATCTCCTCGATGACGGCCTGCTTCTGAGCCTGGAACGACTCCTGCTTGGAGTGAATGTCCTTCGCCGTGGCGATGGCCCTGTCTATCATGTCGTGACGAGTCTGGATCGCCGCATTGAGGTCCTCGAAGAGTTGCATGTGCTGAACGTACCAATCGTCCCTCGCGGATAGCTCGGATTGAGCGGCTTGGTTTGACTCATCTATCTCCTCGGCCACCGTGAGCACCTGACCAAGTCTCGCCTTCTCCCTGTCGAGCAGCTCCTCTGTCTTCTCGAGTTTGTTCTCCAAGTACGGGATCTTCGTATTCGCCTTTGCTAGGTCGACTTCCATCTCGTCCTTCTGCCTGCGAAGGTTTGACAGGAGGTTGTTGATGCCCTCCTTCTCAGTCTCCTTGTCGATGAGCTCTCGGTTCAGCGTCTCGACTTGGGCCTTCATCTCGCTGATGTCGGCCTCCTGTGCCTGGTAGGCGACCAGAAGCTTGTCCAGGGCCTCCTTGTCCTTGGCAGCCTGCTGCTCTAGTTGTTGGATTGTCTGCAGGGGGTCTGCTCCGGCTGAGTCGTCTTGGCCCATCATCCTCCATAGTGCGCAGGTGACCCCGATATAACCCCGGCGGCACTTATGTCGGCGATAAACGGCTAATCATGGGTTTCCGCAAATAGCTGAGATCGTTGCTGAGAGGGCTACCGTCAGCCTCTTCGAAGAGGGGATGTGCAGTTTCTCATCAGGACCATGCGCGTTGTTCCCGGGACCGGAGGTTCCGGTGCATAGGAACATCGCTTCGGGGTACTTCCCCTGCATCATGGCCATGAACGGAATCGTCCCTCCGGTCCAGGTTGCCAGTGGAGGTAGGCCCGTCAACTCCATCGAAGCGTCATTGATCGCATCTGAGATTTTGCCCTCCAGGGGTGGTGCGTGGAATCCATCCGCACTAGAGTCTGGGGTGAAGGTCACCTCCGCCCCGTATGGTGGGTCTTCCTCCAGTATCTTCTTCGCGCTGGCTATTGCAACCTCTGAGTCCACTCCTGGGGGTATTCTGAAGCTCAGCTTCAGATCTGTGTTAGTTCGGAGTACGTTGCCCGCGACCTGCACAGACGGCATCCCATCCGCACCGATAATCGAAAGTGTTGGCTCCCAGTTCATTGCCACGATCATGTCCTCTGTTGTTTCCGAGGCCTGCCTTAGAGAGTCGACGGTTGGGAACTGATCCCATATGCTGTTTCCCACTATTCCTGCGAGTGCGGCGGCCTTTTCCCTCACCTCTTCGGGTATCTCGGCATGCATCTCGGGTACCAGTACCCTCCCGCTGCCCGAGTCTTCAACGCGATCAAGGAGAATTCGCTGTATCCTGAACGACGAGGGGATCGAGCCCCCAGAGTTCCCGGAATGGATGCCCTCGTGTGATACCTTCACCGAAAGAGTTCCAGAAACCAGTCCCCGTAGGGCCTCGGTCATCCAGACGTGATCGTAATCCGGGCCACCGCTATCCATGACGACGACCATGTCCGGGTCCCCCAACTGGTCCGTCAGTTCCTCTAGGTATGGCGGGAGATCGAATGAGCCGGATTCCTCGCAGGTCTCGATGATCATCGTGCAACGTGGATGTGGCATCCCTGCCTCTTGCAGGAGCCGGATCGAGGTGGCACACAGGTACCCCCCGTAACCATCGTCAACGGAGCCGCGACCATAGAGCCAGGGGCCCCTCCTGACGGCCTTTAGGGGGTGGAGCCCCTCTGACCACAGCTCAGGCTTCGACGGCTGCTTGTCGAGGTGGGAGTAGAATATCGCCTCGCCGGGTCCGGATCCCTCGATAGTTACCAGGAGCACGGGCGATAGGTCGTCGATCCTGTGCGTCTCGTATGACATCCCGGAGATTCCCTGCTCGTCGAGCCATTTGCAGAATAGCTCGATGGTGGCGTCCAACTCTCCTAGGTTGGCCCAATCGGGCTCGAACAGTGGGGAGAGGGCCTTTATCTCGATGAAATCAGATAGGCTTGGGAGAATCGATTGCTCCCAAATCTCATCACTTCTATCCATCAAATTTCCCAGGTCCAGCGCCATGACCCCTTCCCGGGGCGTTCACTCATGGACTCTTCTACTGGGCAATATCAGACGATGAACAGATCTCGCATCCCTGGTCGGGCGCTCTCTGGAATTTCTCGATCTCGGAGATGGGGAAATCCGATGCGAGGGACATTCTTGCAGTTCTTGATAGGGTCTCAATCAAGTCAGCCTTAGCCTCTTCGAGAAGCGCTTGTGGGTATTCGACCAGTCTACCAGTGACCCCTACCAGGATGGCCGGTGGCAGGACCTGCCTGCTTGGGAGGCCCTCGCTTGACCTATCGGATTCGGATTCCTCGAGGGCTTTGTGGTACAGTGCCATTTGCAACCTGTGCTTGCGTAGGAGTGCCTCCTCCCCCTCACAGGCAGGTCCTGTTGTTTCCTCCCCCAGAGCCTCCAATAATCCGCTTTGGGACTCGTCCAGGAGGCAGTGGGCGTCGGTTGTCTTTAGGTCGATGGCTCGGATTGTCGGCTTTCCGTTCGCATTGCTCGTGCAGAGGACGAGGTCGATCACCCCGCTCATGTCCATAGTGGTGGAATCGATTGTCACGAGGTCCTCTACTCCGTCTGGTGTCCACTTGCCCCTCCGGACGGCTTCGAAGGAAACTGGCATGGAGAGGTGGAACGGCATCTCGGTCCTGAGGCCCTCCACGCGCATTCCCTCAAACTCGGTTCCGCGAATCATCTCTCCCAGCCTGCCGTCAGAGACCCTCTGGGCCATTATCGTGGTGGCCTCCGATACCTTATCGGCATCGGCATCGGCTGGTAGGAGCTCGGAGAAAACGGTCCTGTGGATGTCTTCGTCGGTGATCCTGTCCTCTGTCTTGGTGGTCCAGGATGACGGTAGCGCTGTGCTGGGGCCATTTTCCCCGGGACCCGGGTTCCCGATGCCGATCTCGATGATCCTGTGGAAGACGTTCCCGAATGTCGCGGGGTCCACGGAGAGTACGGGCTTCGTCGTTCCGACCGCTCCGCTTCTGGCAAACATCGAATCTGGTTCTACACCTGCCCTTACCTCGAGCCAATGGCATCTGGGGCATTCGAAGTAGCCGGGCAGTTTGCTTGGTTTCACGCGAACCCTGGACGAGTATTCGGTTCTTGGGGGAATGGGTGTTGGTGGATCTGTTGTTTGGTTTCCACAGGAGGCTTGATCGATTGACTCGACTCTCTGGATTGGGGTCAAGATGTCGTTGCCGTATTCGTTTGTCTCCGGGAAGCAGTCGGGATGGTGGAGAATGGTAATGCCCGTCTTGCCACTTCCACCGAGGAATGCGTCCTCAAGCAGACTCCCCGGGTCGAGGGTCCTACTTCCCCCGTTTGCCAGAACTGGTTCCGAGTCGGCTTCCGATGGGTCTAGCCATGGCGACTCCAGTTCATCTCTCCTCCATGACCCCATTCGCAATGATTCGAGCCACATTTGCCCCAATTGGGGAGTGGTTTTGTCATAGGCCCACGGGAGCACGATGCCCTCGCCTTCCATCCACTGTGTCCCCCTAGGGGAGCCTGCGATGATTATCTTCTCTTCTGCCCTGGTTGCCGCGACGTAGAGGAGCCTCCTTGCTTCAGCATTCTTCCTAGCCCTGTGGAGGAGGGAGACGTGCTCCCAAATCGCCGATCTAGGAGTTTTTCCTTCTGCGGGCCATGGGTTGGGATGACCTGCGAACATCTCCGGGCTGACGATGAGTCTGCTGTTCTGTTCGTTCCTCATGTTGGTCTGCCTGGATGAGAAAAGGTCGGCTAGGATGACGACCTTTGCCTCGAGTCCCTTTGAGCTGTGAATCGTCATTACTTTGACTGCATTCATTGGGGGGGTTGTGGACGCCTCGATGGCCTGTGAGCTGCTCTCCCTGAGGTCTCGGAGCCTGTCGGAGAGGACTATCGGATCGCCACCGACCTCTGTGGTCAGCGTCCTGATTAGGTCGACGAACTGTTCAGCGTCCTGCCTTGAGACTTGATCCGGGTATGCGACGAGCAGGTCTGAGCGGTCAATGGTGTCCTCAAGTAGTTCTACAAGACCAGAAGAGCTGAGTTCGCGCCATCGAGATACCAATGAACGCTGCCTGTCATTGGAGCAGTTAGAAATCAGCCTGGAGAGTAAGTCCTCCCCCTTCTCCGAATTGGAGAGGAAGTCGTGCAGTTGGTTGTCGGTCATCCCGAATAGTGGCGAACGGGCCACCCATGCTGCGTTGTGCCTGGAACCTGGCCTAGCGACTAGTTGGACTAGCCCCTCCAATGCAGCGGCTGCTGGGCGTTCCAGCAATCCGCCTTCGCGGTCGACCTGTGTCGGGACTCCGAGATCATGCAGATGCCTGATTATGACGTCCCTTAGATTGACTCTGTTTGGCAGCAGTATTGTGATTTCTTCGGGCCTGACTGCGTCTTCGGGTTCGACTTCGTTCCATGAGTTATCGGGGGAATTTACCCGTAACGGGCTCCCTTCGATGAGACTCCTCACTCTAAGTGCGATGAGCATGGCTTGCCTCTCCAACCGATCAAGCGACCCCGGTCCGAAAGGATCCAGATGGACTCGCAGATCTGTGGCGGGATCGGTTGATCCGTCTGAGTCGGGTGGACATAACCACTCTATCGAGCCTGGGTTCTGCCTTTTCTCAGGGAATGAGTGGAGAGTCTGGGACGAGGCGTAGAATTCCCCTATGGAGACTAGCCTGTGCCTGTCCGAGAAGATGTCCTCCCACCATTCGTTCATCACTTCCAGAAGACCTCCTTCGGAGCGGTAGTTCACCTGAAGTGGGATCATGCCCTCCTTGCGTGCCCTGACCTCCTCCCCCGAAGGGGCTGGTAGGTCCCAGTCGGTAGAGTCGAATGGGATCCAAGCGGATAGGTCCCTGCCTCCCCTGTGCATGTACTCAGATGCGGTCGCAATGTTCGATTTGTGGTCGTTCCTCGGATCCCTGCTATGGGTCTCTTTCCTGAGAGTCGGTTTTCTGGTAAGCTCCGGTACGCTGGAGAACTCATGCACGTTGATTGACCTTAGTGACTTGGCGAAATCCAGGAATCCGGTAACTTCTGCCTGCCTGAAGGCATAGATGCTCTGCTTTACGTCTCCAACGTAACACACGGTGGGCTCCCATGGAGTGTCTGGCTTGGGAGGGTCTCCTTCTCTGAACTCCCTTGGCCCCCAGAGCCTGGATAGCAGCCTCCATTGGAGTGGGGAGTTGTCCTGAGCCTCGTCGATGATGAAGGCTCGGTACCTCCTTCTTATTTCTTCGAGGAGTTGCCGACGGCTCTCAAGGTCTGCTCGGATTGCTACCAATTTGGATGCCCATGCCCCGGCCGATTCTGGTTCTAGCTCAAGTTTGGATATTGCATCCATTGCCCTGGAGATATGATCGTCCCTCCATGGGCTGTCTTGGCTGATTGAGTCTAGTTCAGCCTGTACTGAGGGGTGGTAGAAGGTCCTGCATATCTCTGGGCAATTTGCCAGCAGCAGATCTCCTGCAAGTCTCTGAATGTCGTCGAAGTCATGTACCTCATCACGCTGCTTCAGATTCTTCATCACCCCCTGGAATCCCAGGTGGAGGAGATGTAGGTCCCTTAGGTTCTGTATCTCGGACTCCAATGAGAAGTGATGGTTCTTCTTCGGGTTGTCCAGCCGCTCAGGAATTTCGGTCGGGAGGGCACTGGATGGTGGTTCCCAGACAGGAGGCACCTCGGGGGGTTTGGACTCGTCGAGGATGATTGCTGTTCTCACGAAGTGAAGCATCATGGTTCCCAGATCATCTGACCAGATTCTCTGCAGCTCCGAAATCTTCGACTTCATCGTGGACTTATGGGATGATTTCAGATTCTTGTCCTTTATCTCGGAATAGCTCCTCACCCCCGCTGGCCAGGAGTCGGATGGGAGTTTCATTCCAGGGAAGAATTTCATCTCCTTCCCCATTAGTGTCGATGGGCTGACTATGCAAGTCAGAACGTGCCCCATCCAGCACAGCTTTTCCCATTCGCCCGGAGGTGGTCCGTTCCGGTCTAGTTCGTCCAGGGATGCCATCCGAGTCTCGGAGGACCAACCGGCTGCTGAGGGGGGCTGGAGTGATTCCTTGATTGTCTCGCAGATGTCTGACACTATCGAGTGGAGCCTCTGGGACTGATCCGATATCTCCTCTTTTTCGACAGATGACATGATCGTCGATAAGAGCCTTTTCTGGGCGAAGGAGCCGTTTTCGTCCATAATCTTGCGAGAGGACTCCTCGACGAAGACGGCTTTTCCAACTAGTGTTCTGAGTACTCTGGCCGCTGATGTCCTGCCTGCGTAGTGCCGAGCGACCCGGTCCCTCGCTGAGAGCACATCCGAGGCGATGTGGGATGGTATTCCAGCGTCCACCGCCTCTCCGATTCGATTCCTCTCACTAGCGAGTCTCCAGATTGTCCTGAGTGCGGTCTCGATCAAAATCGTCCTTGATGCATCCGACACGTTCTCCCGGCTCAGTGCGTCTCCGAGCTTTCCGCGATATGGAGAGACCAATTGGGATAGGAAGGAGTCTATCGTTCCGATTGGCGCATCTTCTAGGAGAGTGAGTAACTGCTCGACGAATCCTTGGCTCTTGACCCTCGGATCGAACCTGTTATTTCCGTCATCGCCCAATGGGCCGGGCTTGATTCTAGAGATTGCGTTGCGGAGGCGATCTTTCATCTCGTCTGCGGCCCTGTTTGTGAATGTGAGGAGGACGACTTCGCTTGGGAGCAGGCCGCTCCATTCTTCGAGGTTGATCCTCTCCGATGCGGGTGCTGTGACCATCCCCCCTCCTGTGCTGGAAGGCCTTGCTGGCTTGGGAAGGAGCCTAGTTGCCCGTTGATCCGTGGCGAGGTAGTGCTCTATGACTCGATCGACGATTGTGCTCGTCTTGCCAGTGCCGGCGCCTGCGTCGATGACGATGTGCGAATCGAGGTTGAGGGCCATGCGCTGGGCCGTGTTTAGCCGAATCAGAATGATCCCTCCATCCTGACATTGCATGTTTCTCTAACGGGGCAGTAGCCACAGACTCCTGGTGATGGCGTTGGGTGGACCTTGCCCGAGTTTGCGTTCGAGGCTACCTTGAGGGCTACTGAGAGTCTCTGTGCCATCCATGATCTGAAGTGATCACTTTGGGACTTCTCATCCTCGTCGGGGAATCTGTGTGTTGTGCTTGTGATTGATGACCTTGTCCCAATGTTGAGTCCCTTATGCTGCTCCGAGTATTGGTTTGATACCTCCAGGAGGTGGTCTGAGTTGTGTCCGAACACGGATATGCCCGCTGCAAGGACTAGGTCACCCGGGTGGGCTTCCTCCCATGCACGGGCATAGACCGCCAATTGCAGTTCTTCGAGTAGTCCCTTGTAGTGCCGATTCCTATGAATGGGTGACTCCGAGGTCTTGATGTCCCTGATAGCGATTATTCTCTTTGGCCTCCATCCCGTACCATGGACTCTGATTGGTGCGACGCTGTCGTCCCCGTCATTGTCGACCCACTTCCCGGAGGCCGGGTCGAGTGGTAGTAGGTCTACTCGATCTATCCACCCCCTGACCTTGATGGGCTCGTTATCGCCGTATCCGGAGAGTTCCTTTGGGAGCGAGATGTCTACGTTGTTTGAGCCTTCTTTCCCAATCATCCACTCTATGGATATGGGGGCCGAGTCGGCAATCTGCAGTTCTGCTGAGACGATGCTCCCGACCCTACCGACAGGAGGCGTCGGGGAAGGGTCTGAGAGCCAGCTGCTCCACTCCTGTCTGGACATTCCGGTCAACGATCTCAGACGCTGTGTGGAGACTGCGTCTGATCTCTCCAGCCAAGGGGCCCTCGAATCTAGAGACTCCAGTGCTATCTTCATCATCTCATTCGGATTCAAGCCTGATTTCCCGACGCTCGAATACCCCGATTCTCCATCGAAAGTTCGTTCCTCGCTAGTTGGGAAATCCAGGATATTTGCGATGATGTCGTGATGGACATTGTGAAGCAATTCCCCATAGGTCCTGTTGTCGATGTCCTCACCTTGCAGTTCTTCCCTTCCTGCATCCAATTCCCTCGAGAGCCAGCCACTCCTAGGGCACCTCAGCCAGGTCTGGAGTCTGGTTGGCGACCAGACGGGGACATCCAGTGACATCCCCTCTGAGTGCCCGTTTCTGGAGTCGTTCACTGATGATCCGCTTGGAGAAGGGTTTAGCGGCCTCGGGTCTATCGAGAGGGATTGTTTCCCTCCTGATAGGCCCCCCACGATTGGCCACCTCCGATTGATTCGGGGGTTTTCGACACCAGGAGGGTTCCTTCCGTGGAATTTTAGTCCCTCGATGGAGAATATGTGCTCTCCAGCATCTTCCGGCAGATACCCATCCTCATCGGCGATTGAGGGTTGTCTTCTTTCGCGATCCCTCTGGATGTGGGAGTCGATTGGAATCGAGATCGCGCTAGGATTGATTGGGGGCTTGGATGGATATCGTGACTCCCTGATTCGCAAGCCATCGTCCTGCCTGGAATCCCTTGGGGAGGCGAATGCAATGGAGAACTGGTAATCTCCCTCCTCGATTCCCTCGACATCGGAGTCGCGGGCCCATTCCCTGATAGGTGCGGATGGGGGGGCCGTTTCATCCATGCTCGGATCAAGGATTATCACTTCTGGTGAGGAATGCAAGATGTGCTGCAGGCTGTGCCTGGCGTCCCTGATCGGGGAATCGGGCCTGAGGATGCCTAGTGAATGTCGTTCCTCCTCGCCAAGGAACGGCGTCTTGGGGACCCTTAGGTCCCATGAGGAGCTGGAAAGGTTCGCCATGACCATCAGATCTGAGGTGCATCCAAGAGCCTCGCGCGGACTTAGCACTGAGACGTTCCCGGAGAAGTTCGGGCCACCTGGGACTGCAGACGATTGCTCGGCTAGCGAGGTTAGTTCTTCCACCCAATCGGACCCAAGTGTTGGGCCACTCTGTCCTGATCTTCGCTGCATCTCCCTTAGGACCTCCCGGTCACTAACCAGTGCGTGGACTGCGGCAGCTGGGGAGAGTCCCTGCCCCCGGTAGATCTGCATCTCAGAATCGAGGTCGATTAGGGACAGGGTGTTATTCAGCCATTGATCCCCATCCAGAGCGATATTCGGCAGAGGGAGCTCGGAGCCCGTGTAGCACCCGACTGGCTGCCCGAGATCCCGTACCAGTTCCCTATCCGGGCCCCGGAGGAGTGGGAATAGGGAGTTAGCCAAGCAGAGAAGCCACCATTGTGTCGCTTCCTTTGATGGTCCGTCCCTCTCGTCGGAAGGTGGTCGCGAGAGGGTTTCAATCCACTTGAGGAGAGCTCCTGGGCCTCCGAGGACGTGTTCATTCCTCGCTAGTTTTGTGAGTAACTCGGAGTCCGCGGAAGGTGAAATCTCGGAGTCTTTTGGGTGCTCGGAAGTAATCTCAAACGGAGTGATTGAGCTCTGTAGGGAAAGTGCCCTCAGATTCTCTAGCGAGAATGCATCAGGGCCATGAGCAAGGCTTGCGAGTCGCAATATCCAGTGTCCAATGGGATGGGACGAAGGTGGCTCTCTCCTCCTCTCTAGGCAAATTCCGATTCCGCCGAGTTGCTGCTCCCATCTGTGTCTGTTTTTCTCGACCGCGGGATCGATGATGATTATCTCCGAGTCACCCCTAGTGAGCCTCTCTGAGACCAGTCGTGTCGTGACTTCGAAAGAGTGGGCCTCTCTCCTGAGAAGGATCCTGGTGACTTCCGATGGGACTGCCTTTGCAGTAGTCCTGCCACCGGGAACCCAGTTCGGGAGGTCATGCGGATCCTTGACGGGGTGCTCATCGACGAGGAGGCTGCCGTGATGCCCGAGTCGGAAATTTCCCGGATGAGCGAGTTGGTGGATTGGACTGTGCGTTGACAGGGATAGGAGCATCTCGGTATGGGATCGACATAGGGTCGGTGAGTGGTCAAGCATGATTATGCCATCTATGTCAGAGACCGTGAATGGGGTGATGCCGCTCTCCAATGAGTCGATGATGCGGCCGACTGCCATATCAGGGTGGGTGAATCTTAGTTTCTCCTCCAGGCGTTCTATGACCCTTCTGAAGGTCACTATACCGGGTCCTTGCCACCTACTGACCGCCATCTCCCTGGAAAGCTGGTAGTGTAGTTCGGCTAGGGCCTCGGTCTTTCCCTTCCCCCACCTCATGTCCGGCAGTGGGTTGATGAGCGGGAATCCTAGTCTTGCCGCTTCCCTCTTACACTCGCTGTGAATAACGGACAGCAACGGGCCGTCATTGGAGAGGACTCGCGGCATCCTGAGGTCCGCGACCAGTGATGAGATGAGGGACTCGATCGTGTGGTGCAGAGTACGGTCCACTGCTCCTCGGAGGCCTATTGAGGAGAGCAGTTGCATTCTGGATTTCTCTGTGGGATAGACTACCAGTATCCTCCCGTGTAGGTTCGTGTCTGTGCTTTCTTCGCCCAAAGACTGGCGCTTGATCTGGTCCCTGAGCCACTCTGGCATTGGCCCTCTTGGGACCCTCTCGCTGGTCACACAATGTTCCCTTGTCGCCAACATGTCACCCCCGAGCATTGTCCATGCTCGGGGGTGGTTATTCAACCCAACTGTTGGTGCTCATTGCGATGTCTCGGAATCCCTGTAGCGCCTGGGTACCAGAGCAGCGAGCATGCATAGCAGCGTGGATAATGCTGGAGCAGGGAGGGAGTTTCCGCCATTGGAGGCGCTGTGAGTTGTCCAATCCACCACCAGGATAACGGACATGTCATCTCCATCCCAGGGGCTGGGTGGATCAAGGAGTATCGAGGATGTGGTCTGTGATCCAATTTTGACTGCCTCATGGAGGACATGGCTGTAGTTTTCCTTGCCGTTGCTTCCCTCTGGGAAGTGTGCAGTTTTCTCAACGAACATCAACCAGCTGCTTGCTCCCCATTCTTCCACCTCGGACCATAGGTCGATGTCCCACTGGAAGGAGAAAAGTTCGGGATTGGCGGTATCCTGTCTAATGGACAGGGACAGTGTCCCGTTATCTCCGAAAGGATGGTTTGATCCGAGTGCAAGTGCGGTCGAATAGTCGGTGAGCAGGCTGTTTGACTTGGTGCTGATGCCCGTGTACATCCTCTCGCCATCGAACACATTGGATGGTGCGGATCTTTCGGTTCCGGTAACTTGGATGGTCCTCCCGTCAGATGACTGGTAAGACCTCTCGGTGGATAGTAGTGAGCCGTTTCCGTATGTTTCAACCCAACGTGAATCGGTGGAGTTGCTTCCGAATGGGTCCCTGGTCTCGTAGAGGAATCTGTGGTAGTGTATCCTTGTAACCTCACCATTCATTCCGAGGGTTTCGACCGCCTCATCCAAGGCCCTTTCCGTCTTGATGCAATTAGTGCACCAAGTGGCTGTGTAGACCTCGACGACCATGGGCATTTGAATTACAGAAAGGATTGCCGATTCATCGGTCGTGGTGTTGTTCAAGCCAATGGAAATTCCACCAATTGTGCCTCCCGATGTCCCCTTATCGTCGAATACCTGGGCTTCATCCCAGAGGCTGCCACTGCTCGCTGAAGCCTGAATCGGCAATAGGATGATCGCAGTCAGGAGGACTGCCACTAGACGCCTCACGTCCGACTCGAGATGGACGGGTTATTGAACGCTTACGGGTCATTGTGAGGCTTCGAAGGCCTCTATGGCCCTGTCGATGTCCTCATCAGTGATGTGGAGATGCGTTACAGCCCTGACTATGGAGTCTGTTTCCTCGCTCACGTCCACGCCACGGCCAGCCAGCCTGCTGGCCACCTTCTTCGCGCTGCCTTCGTCGCATTGCACGTAGACCATGTTGGATTGGACTGCCTCCAGTTCGACAGAGAAAGAGCTCATTCTGCTGATGGCCTCTGCGAGCCTCGATGCTCGGATGTGGTCCTCCGATAGTCGTTCTATGTTGTTCTCCAAGGCATGAATCCCTGCAGCAGCGAGTATTCCTGACTGCCTCATCCCCCCTCCGAAGGTTTTCCTCCACCGGTGAGATCGGGAGATTGTTTCTCGATCTCCGACTAGAACCGAACCGACTGGTGCGCCTAGGCCCTTGGACAGGCAAACGGAGATGGTATCGAAATCCCTGACCATCCGAGCAGGGTCCGTGCCACTACCAATCACGGCATTGAACAGTCGTGCGCCATCTAAATGGGCTCGGCAATCGTTCTCATGGGCTACTTTGCATATCCCGTCCAGGGCTTCCTGCTGGTAAATCGACCCGCCTCCGACGTTGGCAGTGTTCTCCGCGCATACCAATTTACAATCGGGGAAATGGGAATTGCTGCCGGCAGTCTTCCTAATCGCTGCTTGGACGCCCTCAGGTGACATCTGCCCCCAGTCTCCGTCTACTAACGAGATGGAGCACCCGGCTAGAGATGCATACGCGCCTGATTCCCATAGGTAGATGTGGCTCTTGCGATGGGTGACTATCTCATCTCCATGGTTTGTTTGGGATTTTATTGCAATGTTGTTCGACATGGTCCCCGAGGGGACGAAGAGGGATGCATCCTTTCCCAGCATCCCGGCGACCATTTCCTGGAGTTGTATCACTGTGGGATCGTCCCCCCAGACATCATCCCCGACTGCGGCCCTTGACATCGCCTCTCTCATTGGCTGCGTTGGTTGGGTTACCGTGTCACTACGCAAGTCTACTCGGTCCCCGGGATAGTCCCTCATGGGACTTGCTGGAGGGGCGTTTCACATAACTGGTGTGCCTTAGTTGGAATTACTTCCTCATGTCCTCTGAGTACATGTATGCCTTACCACGCCCACCACCGCTGGTTTTCTTCTTGTTTGCTATGTAGAGGATAGCCATGGTTCCGAGTACGATTGATGGGACCCCGAACATCAGAATGGTCATCCATATCGGCCTCTCGATGTCAACGCACCCGGACTGGCCGCTGAGTTCCTGATTGGTCCCGGAAGGACATGCCTTTTGTTCGGTTGCGCCCGCCTCTGAGACGTAGTTGTCCGGATCCGCTGGGAGGCATGCAATCCTGCCCTCGTCTGATTGGTATGTCCCTGGTTGGCAGGGGTTTTGGGATATCGCAGCTGAAGACGGGACGAAGTTCCCAGGGTCTGCAGGCACGCACGTTTCTGCACCCTCTCCTGGCTGGTAGCTTCCTGCCTTGCAGGTTGTCTGTGACATGGCCCCCTCCTCAGGTACGTGATTCCCTGGTGAAGCAGAGAGGCAGGAGTCCTGCCCTCCGAAAGACTGGTACTTGCCCTTGGGACAGGGATTCTGGCTGGTTGAGCCCATTGAATCGACGTAGTTTCCGGGGGATGCGGTTTCGCATGACGATTGACCGGGTTGAGATTGGAAGGTACCTGCTTCACACTGAGTCTGCGAAGATGCCCCTGACTGGTTCACGTAGTTCCCAGGAGATGCCTCGATGCAGTTGGTTTGGCCCCCTGGTTGGTACTTCCCTTCAGGGCAGGCGGATGTTGTCGATCCGTCTGGGCTAGCAACTTGTCCCGGTGGGGGGGTCTCGCATCCTGAGGACCCGGTTGCTGACTGGAACTGTCCGGGCGGACAGGGAGTAGCCCCCGTGGCGCCGTCCAAGTCGACGTAGTACCCCGGCTCAGCGAGAGTGCAAGAAGCCTGCCCGGGTTCGGATGAGTACGTCCCATTGGCGCATTGGGTCTGTGATGCTGCCCCTGCAGTAGAATAGTATCCTGGATCGGTGAGGATACACGAGTTCTGCCCAGAATCCGGCTGATAGCTCCCGGCTTGGCATGGATCCTGGTCGGCCGAACCCTCTGTTTCTGTGAAGTATCC
>Ga0315315_10001181_pt1 | contig 23805 bp, 19 predicted proteins | sample M140m3416metaG_FD_203699 | JGI IMG/M metagenome (GOLD analysis project Ga0315315, IMG submission 203699) | Ammonia-oxidizing marine archaeal communities from Monterey Bay, California, United States - M1 40m 3416 | ecosystem: Environmental > Aquatic > Marine > Intertidal zone | place: USA...
GTCCGAATACTTATGAGCAACGTCAAGGAGGACCTTCGTCAACTCGATGAAATTATCATCAGTAAGCCTGAAATGACCGAGAGGGTCCCCTAGCCTAGAATCAAAACCGGCCGATATCAGAACAAGGTCAGGTTTAAATTTTTTCATTGCATCCATGAAGTCTTCACTGAAAAAAGGTCCCAACTCCTTGAACCCTGAACCGGCGGGCATGGGCCGATTCATAGTTGATCCTTCACCTTTATCTTTACCGGTCTCATTGTGTGCACCAGTGCCTGGGTACCATGGTGACTGATGGATACTAAAATAAAAGACCGAACCGTCATCATAAAAAATGTCCTGAGTCCCATTACCATGATGAACGTCCCAATCAATAATAGCCACCTTCTCGACCCCGTGCTTGGATTGGGCGTAACGGGCAGCAACGGCCACATTATTAAAAATGCAGAAACCCATTCCACGATCCGCAGTGGCATGATGGCCTGGGGGTCGAACCGCACAAAATGCATTGTTACACTTTTTATCAAAAACGTTATCGATTGCGTTGAGCACTGAACCTGTAGCCTGCAACGCTACCTTGAATGATTCCTTGCCTACGTTCGTGTCACCCGTACTTAACTCTTTTTTACCTTCGGAAATATCCTTCCTCACGGTGTCTAAATACTGAGCAGTGTGGGAGCCTAGGATCTCGGAATCTGTCGCATCCCTCAGATCAATTTTTAAACACTTCTCAGGAATGCCACCCTCATTAAGAGCCTCAGTAATGGCGCGGTACCGGGCCACCGATTCTGGATGGCCAGGGCCAGTGTCATGACGTTTGAATACCGGATCCAGTAGTAGAGCAGTCTTTGCCATATTCAGATTCTAATTCAAAATCATAGAACTGACCAGAATGATCCTCAAAGCCTAGCAGAATCGCTTGCACATGAGCATCTTAAACCGGATAGTGCTCATCGTTTACAAGAGAAGTGGAAGAAAAAGGAAAACAACTGCGAATTGGTCTTGCCGGTCTAGGTAACGTCGGAACCGGCGTGTACAAGAACCTGCTCAAGAATCAGGAGCTGTTGAGTGAGAGAACCGGAACGACTCTCGTGGTAACAAAGATTGCGGTAAGGGACATTAACCGGAAACGGGACATCGAAGTCCCTAAAGAACTAATCACCTCGGACTGGAACGAATTAATCGAAGACCCTAACATCGATGTCATTGTGGAGTTGATCGGAGGCGTGGACGAAGCCTTCAAGCTAATCAGCGGAGCGCTAAATGCAAAGAAGGCCGTCGTCACAGGAAATAAAGCAGTGCTCGCAGAACGTGGTAAGGAATTGATTGAGCTTTCAGAAAAACAAAATGCTCCACTCTACTGTGAGGCAGCCGTTGCAGGAGGGATACCAATCATCAAAGCGGTAAAGGAAGCACTCATTGGGAACAGGATAGGATCGATCTACGGAATCATCAATGGGACCTCCAACTATATTCTAACAAGAATGAACTCGGCAGGCATTGAATTCTCTGAAGCCCTCGAAGAGGCAACAAAAAAGGGATACGCCGAAGCCGACCCTTCGTTGGATATTAATGGTTGGGACGCTGGTCATAAGGCCATCATTCTCGGATGGTTATCATATGGGCAATGGCTGAGGACAGAAGAGGTTTCGGTGATGGGCATCGAGGACGTTTCCTTGGACGATGTCGCCTTCGCAAATGATTTAGGATATGAGATCAAGCTGCTAGGAGTTATAAGGCAAGCAGACAACGATGAACGTATTGAGGTCCGAGTCTCTCCCAATCTGATCCCTAAAGACCATATCCTTTCCTCAGTGGACGGGGTCTTTAACGCAGTCGCCGTGCACGGCGACGTGGTAGGGGAAACATTATTCTACGGAAGCGGAGCTGGACAGGACGCGACTTCGAGTGCCGTGATCAGCGATCTGGCCGACGCAGCGGAAAATATTAATAATCGGGTAGGATGCACTGGATTTGTACCAAAAGGAGAGTTCGGCACTGTGCTGCCGCTTTCTGAAACGATCTCACAATACTACTTGCGATTGAGCGTTGCTGATAGGCCAGGTGTACTTGCAAAAATCGCAACCATTACGGCAAATAATGATGTGGGAATACTTTCAGTAATTCAACCTGAGCCGGAATCATCCACAGAGCACATTCCTCTTGTACTGCTCCTGCATGATGCCAGTTACGGAACCGTTCAGACCGCACTTAAATCCATACTGGAACTCGACACGGTAGAGCCTGAACACACACTCCTACGCGTGGAAACATTGGAACAATAAACCATTTAACAGCCTTGCGATTCCTTTCGACAAGAGGTTCGGCTCCTCCGCTTAATTTTACTGATGCGTTTGCCGCAGGACTCGCACCGGACGGAGGGCTCTATGTTCCAGAAAGGCTCCCATCGATTCAAGGACTCCTAGAAAAAGGGCCTACGCGGTACCCTGAACTGGCAGCAGAATTCTTTCAATTGTTCGACGATGATCATTCAGCAGAACAGATCAATGAACTCTTCGAAAAATCATACTCAAGTTTTGAAGATCCTGAAAACGCAGCACCACTGATCGAACTGAACAATGACACATACGTGCTAGAACTATTTCATGGACCAACGTTCGCTTTCAAAGATTTTGGACTTCAGCTCGTTGGCAACATGTTCGAAGAACAAATAGCAAGAACAGGAAAATCAATTAACGTCCTAGGAGCAACTTCAGGGGACACGGGATCAGCAGCCATTCATGGTCTCGCTGACAAGGAAGGTGCCCGAGTCTTTGTCCTGTATCCGGATGGAAGAATTTCAGATATCCAAGAACGCCAAATGACGTGCACCGGATCTGATAACATTTTTCCTATAGCCATTGAAGGATCTTTCGATGACGCACAAAGGATAGTGAAGGACCTTTTCGAAGACCTCAATTTTAAGGAAAGGGCCCGTCTCTCAGCAGTGAATTCCATTAATCTGGCCAGAATATTAGCCCAATGCATTTATTACATTCACGCATACATGCAATTACCCGATAAGAGTAAGGGGCATGTACGTTACGTTGTGCCAACCGGTAACTTTGGCAACGTTCTGGCCGGATGGTTAGCCGGCCAGATGGGATTGCCAGCCAAACAGTTCACAGTCGCAACGAACCAAAACGATTTACTGTTCCGTTTATTTACGGAAGGCATTTACGAGCCGAGAACAGTGAACCCGTCTCTCGCACCTTCGATGGACATTCAGGTCGCATCAAACTTTGAACGTTTTCTTTACTATCATCTCGAAGGAGAGGGCCAAAGCACCTCAGAGATAATGAAAGAAATCAAAAAAGGAAACGAAGTTGTCATCCCCCAATTCAATGCAGGAGAATTCTCTGCTACCCGAACCGATGATGAGGGCATCATTGAAAATATACGTAAAACCAAGGATCAGTTTAATTATGTGCCGGATCCTCACACGGCCTGCTGCTTTAATGAAGTGGCAAATAATCAGACAACGATCATACTAGCCACGGCCCATCCGGCCAAGTTTCCAGAAACAATTAACGAAGCAATCAATGAGAGCCCAACGCATCCTAACCTCGAAAAACTCAGGGAACGCACTCCTAAAAAAGAAAAATTACCCGCAAATACAGATGCAATTAGAGAATATCTGGAAGAGAATATTTTACAATAAGACTCACTTTAGCACTTTAATATTTTGAATTATTGTCAATAGTTGCCAGTCAATTTTAATTAGAACGGGACTTGTCACTCATAGTACAGAAATACGGAGGCACTTCAGTGGGTAACACTGAAAGGATTAATAATGTCGCCAAGCGAATCCTTGAAACTCAAAAGGCAGGGCATCAGGTCGTGGCTGTGGTCTCTGCAATGGCCGGAGTCACTAATAGGCTCATTGAAATGGCGAATGAGGTGTCACCAGACCATGAGCCTACGGACCGTGAAATGGATGTTCTCTTAGCTACAGGGGAGCAAACGACAATCGCTCTGACCTCGATGGCAATTAATGCTATGGGAGGCAAAGCCATCTCATTGACCGGAGCACAGGCAGGGATCGTTACGGACGGAGACCACACTAAAGCAAGAATTTCAAACATCACACCTGACGAAGTTCATCGACTCCTCGATGAAAACCACATCGTTATTCTGGCCGGTTTTCAGGGCAGGAGCCCAGACGGCCGCATCACAACGCTCGGTCGTGGAGGTTCGGACCTGACAGCTATTGCAATGGCAGCGGCTATAGATGCTGACCTGTGCCAGATACTCACTGACGTTGATGGGGTCTACACCTGTGACCCGCGCGTAGTGCCTGATGCTCGGAAAATTAATGAAATTTCGTATGATGAAATGCTGGAAATGGCTTCATCCGGCTCTAAGGTAATGCAGTCAAGATCCGTTGAGTTTGCCAAAAAGTTTGGCGTTAAGTTTGAAGTAAAAAGCAGTCTAAATGAAAACCCAGGAACAATCGTGACAGAAGAACACCCTAAAATGGAATCCGTGGTTGTTCGCGGAGTAAGTATCGAGCGAGAACAGGCAAAGGTAACCATTGAGAATGTTTCCGATGAGCCGGGAGTCGCAGCAAAAATATTTCATGCCATTTCCGATTCTGGTGTCGTGATCGACATGATTGTACAGAACGTCTCGAAAACGAACCACACTGACATCTCATTCACCTTGCATCGATCCGATCTAAAAAAAGCAAAACAAACGATCGAACCTATTCTTAAGGATCTTGGTAATGAATCCTCCATCGAAACGACTGACGGGATTGGCAAACTGAGCGTAGTCGGAATTGGAATGCGCTCTCATTCTGGAGTCGCAGCTCAAATGTTTGCTGCACTTGCAAAGAATGGTATCAATATTCAAATGATATCAACCTCAGAAATAAAAACTGCAGTCATCATCAAAGAAGAGGACCTTGAGCAATCGGCTAACATAGTCCACACTGCCTTCAACCTTTAGTAACTCATCAGCTCAATACATTTTTAATTTATAATTCCCCCAGCAAAACCCAACCTCAGCCACTTAACCTAATCACATCTAGAAAACATTGTACAAGAGTCTCTTAATCATCCTTGGGATAATTTATTTGGCACCTCATGGGTTCAGTAAAAAGAAAATTGGGTACTTGCCTGAACCTTCAAAAAAAGATACGGAAATTATTCTCCGTATACAGATATTTCTTGATGGGAAAATGTTCGGACCCGGCAAGATTGACGGCCAAATGGGACAATTCACCCGCAAGGCAGTTGCCCATTACAATTTCGGATACGATCTGAAATATGATAACTATTATAAGGTGATCAATGAATCAAATGCGGCCATCGACGAACTCTTTACTACTTACACTATCAAAGAGAAAGATTTCAATTTTGTCGGGGAAGTCTCTTTCGAACCTTCTGAGCAGGCAGAAATTGATTATCTCTACTACAGATCAATCCTTGAATTTGCAGCAGAACGTTTTCACTCTGATGAAAAATATCTCACGAAAATAAACCCTGAAATAGATTGGGAAAAGGTAGCTACAGACACCGTCATTAAGGTTCCTAACGTGACTCCGTTTAGAATTGAAGACGTGAAAAAAGACAAGTCATTTCAACGGGAAAGAAAACTTAGTAAAAGACTAGTCATCGTAGATACGACTCAAAAGCTTGTAGCCATATGGGAAAAAAAGAAGATCCTTGCTACGTTTCCTATAACTCCGGGAAAAGAAAAGTTCATTCACCGCGGCGACTGGGTCATTCAAAATATGATCACTACCCCAACGTTTAGATGGGATCAGAGCATGCTGGAGACAGGGAAACGCAGCAACGAAGCTCACCTGCTTCCACCGGGCCCAAACAGCCCAATAGGAATTTTCTGGGCAGGACTAAACAAGGGAGGAATCGGTCTGCATGGGACCTCCTCTCCACACACGATTGGCCGGTCCAGAAGTGCCGGCTGTGTGAGGCTGGCCAATTGGGACGTTGTCCGCCTTTCGGACCTAGTGAGACCCGGAGCAAAAGTAGAAATGCGCTAACTGGCCTTATTTAACCGCGCTTTTTCCATGGTTGGGAAGTCTTAGATACGGGCCTTCTCTGTTTCTTAGATAGAAGATCAGTCCCTTCAGCAAAATCATGCCAAACCTTTATGAGTTCATTCCTCACTTCCGGCTCGGACTTGGAAAGGTCTTTCAGTTCGGTCCGGTCGGCGATCATATCATAAAGCTCCCAAGGCCCGCCTCGAGCCGAAACTACTTTCCATTTCCCTTTCCGAATTGCACGATTATTACCGAAATGAAAATAAAGAAACTCATGATCTTCCCTCTTCTCTCCCTTAAGAATAGGCAACAATGATTTTCCCATTAATTTTGAATTCGAATTCTTCTCCGGGTAATCTGCCCCTGCCAGATCAATGCACGTAGGCATAAAATCAACGAGATGTCCTACCTGGTCAGTGATGGAACCTTTCTTTGTCTTTAAGCCCTTGGGCCAGTGAACTATCATCGGGCTACTTATTCCACCCTCGTGTTGGTTCTGCTTGTACCAACGAAAAGGCGTATTACCCGCGTGCGCCCATCCCGTATCGTATGTCCAATAACTCTCAGGGTCCCACGGCATCTTATCAGCTCCTCGGGTCCGCTCAAAGGGACAAGCTCCATTGTCAGAACAGAACATAAATAATGTATTTTCAAAAACACCAATCTGTTTGAGCTTTTCAACGAGTTTCCCAATTCCCTGATCCATTCGATCAACCATCCCTGCATAAGCGGCCATACGAAAATCTTCCCAGTCCTTTTCTTTATCAGTCAGACCATTCCAAGGCCTAACGTTCTGAGGCCTAGGACTTAAAGGCCAGTCTTTATTTATCAACCCTAGATCAATTTGCCTAGCATAACGCTTCTTGCGTAACTGATCCCATCCTCCCGCGTACTTTCCCCGGTATTTCATAACTTCCTTCTTAGGTGCCTGAAGCGGGTAATGTGGTGCATTGTAAGCGAGGTACAAAAAGAATGGCTTGTCCTTATCCTTCTTCAGACTTTCGTTCACAAAACGAACGGCATAGTCCGTGTTCGCGTCTGTCGTATAAAATCCTTCCTTTGGAACGTCAAATTTCTCACCATCAAGACGAAACGAATCATCGCCAGTGAAGAAATTAGTAGCACCACTCAAATGACCAAAGTATCGACTGAACCCTTTATCAGTCGGCTCCTTGTCTAGGTGCCACTTCCCTACCATCAATGTCTGATATCCTGCGGGCCTTAGCACCTCAGCAATAGTCGGCCCATTGGAAAGTTTTGCAGAGCCTGCCTGCCCGCAATATTTTCCTGTCAATAAATCCACCCTAGAAGAATGGCACTTGGCCGTATTATAAAACTGAGAAAAACGAAGACCGTTCTCTGCCAAACTGTCCAATACTGGAGTCTTAATCTCACCTCCATAACATCCCAGATCTGCAAATCCAAGATCATCGGCCATGATGAGAACAATGTTGGGCCTTTCAGCTGCATCTAAAATATATGACCATGCACAGCAAGGAAGGAGAAGAATTAGCAGGAAAATTTTTCTTATAAGATAGGTCATGAGATATTAATTTTTTAGAAGCAAATTCAGTGAATGAAATCTTAACCAAATAAAAAGGGTATTAAAGATGTGAGTTTATTACTTGGCGTAACCAATTTGAAGCATTAGATAATAAGTTCTACTAGATGATTCGCTTTCAAAGCCTAACTCGCAACATAGAAATTGGAGCGAATTGTTACCTTCTTAGCTTAGGGGGTAAGCGAATTCTAATTGATTCAGGAATGCACCCCAAAGCAGAATCAAAGGATGCCTTACCTCAGTTCGACCGAATCCTAGATGAGCCCTTAGATGCGGCCATTCTTTCCCACGCACATCTGGACCATTCAGGATCCTTGCCCGTAATCCAAAGACATTACCCAGAAATGCCGGTCTTCATGAGTGAGGCTACTGATGCACTAGCCCAGGCACTCCTGCACAATTCGGTGAATGTAATGACATCCAAAAGGGAAGAACTTGGAATTAATGAATATCCTTTATTCACCCACCGTGAAATTCACAAAGTAAACAAACAATGGCATCCGAGAAGGAACGGTAAAAAATTTGAATTACATGAGACCGGAGGCGCCTCCTGCACTTTTTATGACGCCGGCCATGTCATGGGTGCGGTCGGATCCCTCTTTGAATTTTCCGGGAAAAAAATAATGTATACGGGGGACGTTCATTTTGAGAATCAGAGCATTCTTAAGGGGGCCGACTTTCCGCAGGAAAAAATTGACGTTCTCATCTTAGAATGTACCCGAGGCGGAGCTGCACGTGATCCGGAATATTCCAGATGGTCTGAAGCGGAACGCCTCGCATTAAGCATGGAAGAATGTCTCGAAGGGAAGGGTTCAGTAATGATCCCTCTATTTGCGATGGGAAGGACCCAAGAGACAATCATGATGCTCTACGAACTTCAAAGAGCCAGAAAATTAAGAAAGACTTCATTCCTGATAGGTGGGCTCAGCATCAAAATGACTAAGATATATGACCGATTCTCAAATCGCATTAGACGCAACCATAAAGGACTCAACCTGATGCGCGTGAAAGGCTTATTATCTACTCCAAAGTCGAGGGGAGAACTTCCAAAACTAGAACAGGGAAACGTTTATACATTGTCTAGCGGAATGATGACAGAGAAGACCATGTCAAACAGACTAGCTCAACAGTTCATCGCCAACCCCCGTAACCTTGTCGCCTGCGTCGGATATGCCGATCCCGATTCACCAATGGCAAGACTTATTGGATCAGAAAGAGGAGAAGAGGTCCTCTTGGATTCAAAAAAGGATCCCGTCAAACGTCAATGCTCAGTTCAAAACTTTGACTTCAGCGGGCACGCCTCGAGAGAAAGTTTAATTGAATATGCAGAATCAGTTCACCCTAAAAAAATTATCCTAGTGCACGGTGACCAAGGGGCCATCGAATGGATGAAGCAAAGACTGGGTCAGCGTTTACCGGAAACAGAAGTCATCATTCCTGACCCTGGAAAAGAAATAGACTTAGAATAATTTTCTAACCTCTCTATTCTTCGGAGAGCTTGTCCTCGACTGCCTTTAGCCGAGACAACATATTCGGGAGCCTCCTTGGAAAAACCATTTCTTTTCTGACCCTCTCAATCGGACCAGCAGGGAATCCAGAATAGAATGCAGGCTTACCAGGCTCTCCACCCGCCAAACTCTTCGTCGCTCCGGTCCTCGCAACGAGCACAACGTTGGAACCGATCTCTATGTGCCCGGCAACACCTACCTGAGCTGCCATTGTCACGTTATCTCCAATCTTACAGCTTCCTCCTATGGCCGTATCGGCAACAAAAATACAATTCTTACCTATGATCACGTTGTGCGCTACCTGGACTAAGTTATCAAATTTGCTTCCTTGACCTATCAAGGTCTTTCCGAAACGGCCACGGTCTATTGTGCAATTTGCTCCGATTTCGACATCATCTTCGATGACCACGTAGCCAAAGTGTTCAATCTTTTGATGCGCTGATCCATCATATTCAAACCCAAAACCATCAGAGCCAATGATACTCCCTCCATGCACGATCACACGTTTTCCGATCCGTGAACGATCATAAATCACAACGTTTGGATAAAAGTAACCATTCTCGCCCACTTCGACGTTGGCACCTATAATGACTCCGGCACTAATCGTAGCGCCTTCCCCTATCTTTGTTCCCGCCCCAATGACAACGTTCGGCCCTACACTGACAGTGGCAGGATCCATTTGAACGTCCTCAGCAATGACTGCACTAGGATGAATACCTTTCTCATGTGAATTTAATTTTGAAGCGTACAGCTCCTTGGCAATTTCATTAAATGCAATGGATGGGCTCTTAACTTTAATGAGAGGAACATGGGCAACCTCTTCATCAAACCCTGAGGGAACTAAAACGGCAGCTGCCTTAGTCGATTTCAGGTCATTCAAGTAACGACCATCATGATAAAAAGATAATTCTTCCGGGCCGGCCTCCGAAAGAGAAGCGAGACCCCTTATCCCAATTTCCTCTTGGGCAGGGTTAATGACTTCAGCTTCAAGATTAGCTATTATGTCGCAAAGTTTAATCTGCACGGGTTGGAGGTTTTCCTCCTTCTATTAACGATGCACCCCACTCAAGGAGAAGGGGCATTCTTGTTCAATACTCCAATGAGTTCTTTACTAAAATCAACTGCGTCTTTGGAATGCAGGAGAAAAGGAATGCCTCGCGTTCCAAGGCCCGACTTATCAAAGACGATGTCATAATTCTTCTTTTTGGCCATATCGCCTACAGCGTCTTGTATCTCTTCGATCAAAGCTTTGCGCTTTCTGTCAACTTCTGTGAGCAGCATTCTCTGCCTCCTGTCTGAGAGCTCCTTCTTCTCACGCTCAAGAGCACGTGCCTTCGACGCTACCTCTTGTGCCTCTTTCTGCTTCGTCTTTCGAAGCTCTTCACCGATTGCAGGGTCTTTAATTTCTGTTGCCAATTTCTGATAACTATCCAATAGCTTTTTATAATCGTTATTGATCGTCTCTAGCTCTTTCTTGGCCGCTTCTTTTTGCTCATTCACAACCTTATCCGCATCCTTTGTCTTATAATATTCGGCAAAGACTCGGTTCATATCAACGATCCCAATCTTCATTCCCTGCGCAAAGGCACCGGACATCATGAAGGCTAGACTAATTATAACAGCTGGAAGATAGAAGGCAGATTTGGTCATAACAATGAAAGGAGAATCCTACACAATAGTTCGATTTTCAAGAGAAATACTCGGTTCAGCAATGTCCTTTTCAAAGGGTATGATAAGTTCGCGCTGAAAATTAGCGGAACTGATAACCCATATTGAACTGGAACCTCATCTTATCCTCTACCCATTCGTTTGTTTGCATAGGCCAGGCCACATCTAACCGGATCGGGCCCATCGGCAGGTAAAGGTCCAGTCCAATACCATAATCAGACAAATAGTCTCCTCCAAAGTCCCACGCATCGTTGGAAAGGATTCCTCCATCATAGAAAACATGGCCTCTAAACTTCTTTAGATTGAGCAATGGAAAACTGTACTCCGCAGTAAAATAAGCTGCTGTCCTTCCACCTAATGGCTCTCCCTGTTCGTCGCGGAGCGCCGGACTACTCGCCTCACGATACTCATATCCTCGCAGGCTACGGGCACCTCCCAAGAACTCACGCTCAAAAATCGGAACATTATCATCACCGTCAACACTACGGTACTGCCCATTAATGCTTAAAATAGTATCAAAGGGTAAGAGGAAATATTTAGATCCTGAAAGCTGAACTCCATAAGTTTCCACATCACCAAAGGAAACATCAGTACCAAGAGATATTCGGTGACCTCGTCTGGTCAGGTACTGACTGTCTGTAGTGTTTATCACATAATTCACTGCGAAGAGCGCGCGATCATATTCGCCCTCTTCCTGCTTGAGGGTATTACTTGAATCTGAATCCACATCAATCTCATAATTCTCCAGGCTGGCCTTGAACGAAAGTGACGTGTATTCACCGAGCGGCCTACGCAAACTCATATAGGCTCCGCCAATGGTCTGATCGTACTTATCAGAAAGATATAGGAGATCCCTAAAATAGAGGCCCGTTCCAAGTGCAAGCTTCTTATCAAAGAGCCACGGCTGAGTATAATCGAACTGAAAGTCCTTCCGTCTCCTACCATACTGCACTCCAAGACGAATCTTTTCACCGCCACCCACGTGCGGCTTGCCGAATAATCTGAAATTTGTCTGAACGATGTCCATGAATCCGACCAAGTTATCAATCGAACTGAACCCGGCGCCAAAGTTCACCGTGCCTGTCGATTTCTCTCTAACTTCAATACTAATGTCTGTGTGGTCAGGCGTTGCAGAGTCAGTCGGAGTCACGTTGACACCTTCAAAGAATCCTAATCCCATGAGACGGTTGCGGCTCACTTCTAACCTCGTTTCATTGTATACATCCCCAGGAGCGAGGGCCAGTTCACGACGAATAACCTTATCGAGAGTCCGGTCATTACCACTGATGTTGATCAATTCGACCGTTGATTGAACGCCTTCTGAAACTGCGTATTCGATATCAACCATGGTCTCTGAAGAGCTGTCAACGCGGGGAGAAATACGCACATTTGAATAACCATTGTCCGCGTAATACCTCCGCAATCCGACCAAGTCAGTACTGATGCCTTCGGAAGAATATACGGCACCTTCCCTCATCTCTAGTAGGGGCAGAACATCCTTCTGCGACACGGCCTTTATTCCTGAAACAGAAACCTTATTTACTGTGAACCTGTTCCCCTCATTAATATGAATGACAAGATCCACCTTATCACCTGCAGGCTCACGTACTACCTCAGTCACACGTGCATTTATGTAACCTTGGTTACGATAATATTCCTCAACCCTAACAACATCCTCTTCTAGTTCAGCAGAATCAATGCCCCGGTTCTTTTTGAAAACATTATACGCACGACTGGCCTTCACATGCATCTGTCCCGAGAGGACCCGATCAGAAATGGATTCGTTACCAAAAAATTTAACCTTGTTGAGCCTTTCCAAAACTCCCTCATCAACGACAAATGTGACCCTCGAAAATCCAGGCCTCTCGGCACCTCCAACCTTATAGGTAATACCCACATTGGAAAATCCCTTTTTCTTATACAATGCCTCCAAGTTCACTCGAGCCGTCTCTAGAAGCGTATCATCAAAGGCTTCACCAATTTCAAGTTCCGTCTCCTTGCGTAATTTATTAGTGGCCAAAGAATTTCCTATGAAAGAAACCTCCCCCAAAATGGCACGTGTACGGACCAGAAATATAACACGAACACCACCTTCATTTGGCTCGGTCAAAACCCTAACATTATCCACTAAACCACTCGAATACAGATTCTTGATATCCTCTTCGACCTTCATCGCATCCAGTTCGCTACCCACTTTGCTACGTATCTGAGTACTAAGAGCAGCCTGATCTACTGTTGGGGCCCCGGCATACTGAATAGAAATATCAGTGATATTCTCAGCGCGCAGAACTGACTGACCAAGTACTAGAAAAATGAAAATGAACGCGGCCGAGATTAATTGCCTAATATGAAATGTCATTATGGTATTCAGAGTATCTTATTGAAGGTCAGTGGGATTATGGACAAATGGCTCGGCTTGATTCAAGCCATTTATCAGATAATACATAAAAGTTAATTGTTTTTCTTTCGTCTTCTTTGGATAACTTACGAATCGTAAATCTAATCCATAATTTGACATAATTAGCTTATTATAACCCAATTAAGATATTAATGGCTCGGTTTTTGTTTAATATAATTAGCTGGCTTAATGGTAAAGTTTATAAAATATTGTTAATATTAATTAATTTTTGTTCGCTTCAAGTGATATTAATGGGAAAAATCAAATAAATCGTGCAGGAGAATTTTTACACAGAAGCCACTGAAGCCCCAGAAACTGACTTTGATATCTCTTTGAGACCACCAGAACTGACGGAGTTTTTTGGGCAAGAGAAAGTCAAAGAGCGGATTTCCCTAATGATAGAAGCCGCTCAGCAGAGGGAAGATGTTTTGGCTCATATCCTTTTATCTGGGCCACCTGGCCTAGGCAAAACTACTTTGGCACATATTATCGCCTCCGCTACCGGATCCCAATTGCATTCAACGAGTGGACCCCAAATTGAAAAGGCTGGGGACCTAGCTGGAATACTCACTAACCTTAAGAGGGGTGACGTTCTATTCATTGATGAAATCCATAGGCTTCACCCAGCCATCGAAGAGTATCTGTACCCGGCAATGGAAGACTATCGGTTGGATATCATTATTGATCAGGGCCCCAATGCGAGGACCATCGAACTCTCATTACCAAGATTCACTTTGGTAGGAGCAACGACTCGTGCCGGAATGCTGACTGCCCCTCTCAGATCCAGGTTCACGATGACCAACCGTCTCGATTACTACACGGCTGAAGAACTGACCAAGATAGTGAGCAGGTCAGCTGAACTGCTCAAAGTTGAAATCGAATCAGGCGGAGCATTAGAAATTGCATCCCGTTCGAGAGGAACTCCGAGAGTTGCCAATTCATTATTGCGGTGGGTCCGGGACTTCGCTCAAGTCAAAGCGAATGGAATCATCACTCAGGAAGTCGCAGACGGGGGCCTCAAAATGATCGACATTGATGATGATGGTCTCGATGAAATGGATAAGAGAATACTCGAGTCCCTGATCTACAAGTTTGATGGCGGACCCGTGGGTCTAAATTCATTGGCCGTCGCGGTCGGCGAGGACTCCTCAACGATCGAAGAAGTTTACGAGCCTTACCTCGTCATGCAGGGAATGCTGGCCAGGACCCCTAGGGGTCGAGTAGCAATGAGACGCTCTTATGAAAAACTGGGAATCGCTGCACCGAGTAACGTTTCAGGGACCGATCCTGAACTGGGTTTGGATTGATAACCTCTGTCCTCGCGCTTACACGCATTCAGTGTTCGGCCTTACTGAACAAACGCGCTAGAAACACTTCACTTTCACTATACCGACATGAATAGAATTTCAGTCCCTCTAATTCTTCTATCTCTTAGTCTGATTCTTAACTTTTCAGTCAAGGGAGCCGCTCCTAATATACTATTTATCTTTGCCGATGACTGGGGCTGGGCCGATCTTAGCTGTCATGGTCACCCCTATGTGAAAACCCCAAATATCGATAGGTTAGCTAAAGAGGGCACAGACTTTCATCGATTCACTGTGGCCAGTGGCGTCTGCTCTCCTAGCCGAACTGCGGTGATGACTGGTCATTTCCCTGCACGCTACAATATTAATGGTCATTTTGCTTGGGTTCCAAGTAATGCTAGGAGAAACATGCCTGATTGGCTCAATCCAGAAGCGCCTCTCCTATCTAGGTTTCTCAAGAATGCCGGTTATGCGACTGCTCATTTCGGCAAATGGCATCTTGCCAATGATATGATTCCTGACTCTCCATTGCCGAGCCGGTACGGCTTTGATACTTATGGAGCCTTTAACTGCTCAGGCAAGCAAATGCCAGTGCATGAGGATGCTAAAAATACTATAGCATTTATTGAAAAAAGTAATCGTGCTGGAAAGCCCTTCTTTGTGAACCTGTGGCTTCATGAACCTCATACTCCATTCCATACTGTAGAAAAATATCGCAAGCAATTTCCCAATTTAAAAGAAAAAGATAATATTTATGCTTCGGTACTGGCACATGCCGATGATCGTATAGGTGAGGTGTTGGATACACTGGACCGATTGAAGCTCACAGAAAATACATTAGTCATTTTCAGTTCGGACAATGGGCCGGCCAGAGCACTTCCTGGCACTGCGTTAAAATCGATGCACGACACAGCAACGGGTGATGGATTTAATATTGCTGCTGCAAAAGGCATTACTGGTGGACGCAAAGGATACAAAGCCGCGCTATTTGAAGGCGGCGTAGGGGTTCCCTTCATCGCACGGTGGCCTAAAAATATAACAGCAGGGAAAGTAGATAAGACATCTATCCTTTCTGCCGTGGATCTGCTTCCAACTTTCTGTGAAATCGCAGGAGCAAAGCTCCCAGAGTCCTACAGACCTGATGGAATTAGCCAAGTGTCAGCTCTGAAAGGAAAGGGCCAAGAACTTCGTCAAAAACCAATCTTCTGGAAAGCGGTCTCTCCCTGGCCGGCTAGAAAATCAAAACCTGATCACTGGGTCTCCTATGCAGTGTTGAGCGGAAAATGGAAAATGGTAACTAATCGAAATTCTCAATATGTCGAACTGTATGATTTAGTCACTGATCCATTTGAAAAGAATGACCTAAAAGGAAAATATCAAGACAAGGTAAAACAACTAAAGAAAATGTTAACTGAGTGGCAAGAATCTCTCCCAAAAGAGCCGACCGGTAATGTCTTTTCAAAACTACGTGAGAAAAAATGAGATCATAGATCGATCGCTTTACCCTCTTCAACAGAAACCTCGATCGCCTCAATAATTTTCTGCGCTGTAACAGCATCATCAAGGTTCGAAAGTGGTGCCCGGTCACGCTCAATGCATTGCTCTATAAAATACCGAACAGTATTAAGTATCGAGTAATGATAGGCTGAATAAGTGTGAGAATGAACGACCGCTTTCTTGTTCTGCACCCAATCAGCATGGCTAAAACGCGTCGATCCCGCAGTCCCTATCAATTTTATCTTAAATGTCCAGTTATCATCGGCATGATCATCAGCGGCAAAGCTGGCCTGAAGATGAGCCAATGCGCCCCCCTCAAGTTCCAGAATAGCCATCGCTAAATTTTCTTTGGCAACGGTCCCGTCATTAATCGTAGAAGCCATCGCCATCGCCTTCTTGGGCTTCCCTCCAAGGAAAGATGTAAGATAAGCGTGATGCGTTAGAATTTGCCTGATAACGCCTGGATATCGCTGAGCCACTTCTTCGGGATGGTGAATGTTATAGAAAACATAAATGGCCACCAAGTCGCCAAGCTTACCCGAGTCCAAGAGTTCACGGGTGCGGATCACGCTATCCTCATACAAATAATTATGTACCGGCACACAGAGCTTCCCCGATTCGTTAGCCACGGCCTTAATTTTTTCGATCTCATTAATGTTAGAGCTGACCGGCTTTTCAAGTAGGACATGTTTCCCTGCGCGGAGAGCACTCACCGCACACTCACAATGATCCTCTAATGGTGTCAGGACAAAGACCGCATCAATTGCAGGATCAGCCAATAACGACTCTGCCGAATCATAGGCATTGCATTTGTACTGAAGGGACTTCTCCTGAGACCTTTTCTTATCAATGTCAAATAGACCCACTAATTCGGCACCTTCACATCCCTGAACACCCGCAGCATGTAAATCAGCGATATCACCAGCACCATAAAAACCAACCCTAGTTATCACAATTGAAAGATTTGTTATGGCTTACCTATGCCGAGTTGAAATTCAAAATACTCAGGACCCAGTTCAGCGAGCGGTTCTTTTAACTTCTCTATGTCATCCTTAGCAGCATGAATTTCCAGACGCAATAAATCAGAGATACCTAATGCCTCACCAATTATAGGACCAACATTATCAGCGTGAGCCAGTAATCCTTCGGCCCCATCATATGCCTCACGGCAATGAATCACATCACCTGACATCGTAAAATCATACCACAAACAGCCATCCTCCTTTGCCGTCGCTTCGACGAACCGATCGAGAAGTTTTCTGAACTCCTCCATTTTCCCAGGATGAACTTTAAAATAAGGGTGAATACTGACTACTTTGCTCATATCTATTTTTTGAACAAGTATTGATCTCTGGTCAAGCCCGAGGATTCACTCTAAGTGAAATTACCAAAGAATTTAAATTTCATACATTTATTACTACCATTGCACCACAATGAATGCGTAGCATCATGACAGACATGCGAAAATTCATAATAATCACTTTAGCCATTGCGTTCAGTACTCTTAACAGCTTCGCACGCAAACCTAATATCATCTTTATCCTTGCCGATGATCTGGGCTATAATGAGCTCGGATGCTTTGGACAGAAATGGATCAAAACACCACACATTGATCGGCTCGCCAAAGAAGGGATTAAATTCACCCAACACTATTCTGGGCAGGCAGTCTGCGCGCCTTGCCGTTGCGTGCTCATGACAGGAAAACATCCTGGCCATGCATACATAAGAGATAATGGGGACCCTAAGGACGGCTCCACAAAGCATTTTCCTTTCCCGGGACAGAATCCAATTCCAGATGCCGAAATTACAATCGCAGAAATTCTAAAGACCGAGGGCTACACGACCGCAGCCATCGGCAAGTGGGGACTCGGCCATTTCGGATCTAGCGGAGATCCTAACAAACAAGGTTTTGATCTGTTCTTTGGTTATAATTGCCAGCGACATGCCCATAATCATTTTCCCAGGTTCTTGTGGAGAAATAATAAAAAAGTTCAGTTACCCGGAAATGACAGGAAACTCGACGGAAAGATTCACTCTCAAGACGCATTCACCGAGGAAGCTTTGAGCTTCATTAAGCAAAACAAAGAGGATCCATTTTTCCTTTACCTTCCATTCGCTATTCCTCACCTCAGCATTCAAACAACGGAAAAGTGGCTGAACGAATATAAGAAGGTGATCCCGGAAGAAGAGTACACTCACAAGGGTTACCTTAAGCATCCTTTCCCACGCGCAGGATACGCGGCAATGATTACACAAATGGATGACTCTGTCGGACAAGTCCACTCACTAGTCAAAGAGTTAGGACTGGATAATGATACCCTGATCGTTTTCACGTCTGACAATGGACCAACCTTCAATCGACTCGGGGGTTCTGATTCTGATTTTTTCAAGAGTGCCGGCGTCTTTAAGGGACTCAAAGGGAGCCTCTATGAGGGTGGAATCAGAGTCCCCACAATCGTTCGGTGGCCGGGAAAAATAAAACCTGGGACCATTAGTGACCATGTCAGTGCTTTCTGGGACTGGATGCCGACACTCTCTGAAATTGCAGGAACCAAGGCACCCGATGTTACGGATGGCATCTCATTAGTACCCTCTCTCCTCGGCAAGAAGCAGAAACCTCATGAATTTTTATATTGGGAGTTCCCATCTTATGGGAGCCAGCAAGCTGTCAGGTTAGGGAATTGGAAAGGAATCAGGCAAAAGATATCCAAAGCAAAGACGACCGCTGACATTAAAACTGAACTCTATAATCTCGAACTGGATCCCGGAGAAACTAAGAATGTCGCTGATCTTAATCCAAAAATACTGGAAAAAATTGAATTGATCATGGTCAAGGAACATGTACCCAGTGAGCTCTTCCCCATCCTCCCTGAAGAACGTCTCAGGGCACGTAAAAAAAAATTAAATAAGTCCAACTAATGGGCACAGTAAAACCTAAGCGTACCTGGGTTGAAATTGATCCGAACGCTCTTAGAACAAATCTCGGTCATGCCCGTGAAATGGCAGGAGGTGCCGATGTCATGGCCGTAGTCAAGGCTGACGCGTATGGGCATGGATTTTCCGAAACGATAAAGGCACTCGATTCAGAGGTCAGTGCCTTTGGCGTTGCAACTCTAAACGAAGCGTTGGCCGTCATGTCAGTGACGCAACAGACCACAGACATCATGGTACTTGGGGCCCTCTTGCCCGATGAACGTGAAGATGCGCTCAGCGCCGGACTGCACGTCACAATTTCAAGCCTAGGAGAAGCAGAAGAATATAATAAAATTGGGCAAGAGATAGGTTCTCAGGTCAAATCTCATCTCGTATTGGATACTGGAATGGGGCGTCTCGGATTCACTGATAAGGATTTCATTTCTGAATTCCCTCAAATATCCTCTCTACCAAATATTAAAATTGAAGGAATCGCCACCCACTTTCCCTGCTCTGACCGGGACTTCGAATTCACCAAAAACCAAATTAAAAAATTTGAAACAATTATCAAAGAATCAAAATTAAAAGCGCGCTGGACCCATCTTGCTAACAGTGCAGGAGTAATTAATTTTGGAAATGCGGGCGGCAACATGATACGCCCCGGGCTAATGCTTTATGGAATTTCCCCAACACTCGATCCGAATCAAAACCTAAGGCCTGCCATGGAATGGAAGACTCGAATAACTCAGGTAAGGAAATTGCCTCCAGGATCTGGGATCAGTTATGGTCAAACATTCGTTACTGATATGACTACTCTAGTCGCAACGGTCGCGGTAGGTTATGGGGATGGTTATCCAAGATCAGTTTCCGGAAATGGTGCGGAAGTGGCCATTCAGGGAAAACGTTGCCCGGTACTCGGCAAAGTTACGATGGACATGATAATGATCGATGTGAGTGAACTGACTTCGTTACCCAGTCCGGGTGACGAAGTGACCCTGCTCGGAGGGCAAATGGCAGAACCTATCACAGCTACAGAATTAGCTTCAAAGGCTGGGACGATCCCTTGGGAAATTCTCACAGGAATTTCTCCAAGGGTAGAGCGCCTCATTCGCTCATAAAAGAAAGATAGATTCGCAAGAAAATCAGGGCTAAATTCAAAAGTAATCATAGATACCAAGTGTTCCAAATCATCTTCAATGAAATCAGCGCGGCCGAAATTTCGAGCCTCAGCACCATTGTTCAGCTCGAGCTTCTCAATGAATTCAAAGTCGAGCCAGATGATCTAGAAAAAGCCAGTAACGAAAGCCCCTTCGGCATCATCGAAAGGGATGGCACAAAGTTATATAGGTACAGATCCAAAGACTACAGAATTTATTTCGAAGTGATAGATAATAGCGTCATCGTCCACCGCGTATTACATAAGAATACACTTAAAGACTTTCTATTCAGATCAAAGTTACCAGTTTCAGAAGACAAGGCGCTCGGTGAATCAAAGCATTTCTGGTCAATGATCGAAGAAGGCGAAAAGGCAAGGCGATTATAATTACACACATCAATTAAAAGAACCATCACAAGAGTCAATGCAATGACCCTTGAAAATTTACTCAACAACGAAGACGAGCGGATCCGGCGTTTTCCAATAGCAAAGGAAAAGATTTTCTTAGGCCATGCCGCAGTCACCGCTCTGCCTCAGTGTGCCGCTGAATCGATGGCACAATACGCGCACTCTAGCAGCAAGGATCATCAGGAATTTCCTGAATTCATTGAAACAATGAATGATACTAGACGCTTAGCAGCGGACCTGATCGGAGCAAAATCTTCAGAGATTGCTCTCCTAGGTCCAACCTCATTAGGTCTTAGTCTATTTGCAAACGGGATCGAATGGAGCGCCGGTGATGAGGTCATTTGCTATCAAGATGATTACCCAGCAAACGTTTATCCTTGGGTCGAACTTCAACGCAAAGGGGTCAAAACCAAATTCCTTGAACCAGAAGAGCCTGGAGCCATTACTCCTGAATTGGTCGAATCATCGATCGGGCCCACAACACGCCTCGTTGCACTTGCAAGTTGTCATTATCTTACAGGCTATCGGATCGACATTGACTCAATAGGAAAAATGCTCAAAGAACGTGGAATACTCTTTGCTTTGGACGGCATACAAACCTGCGGTGCCTTTCCTACTCCCGTGCAAAATGTTGATTTCATGAGCTGCGATGCCCATAAGTGGCTGCTCGGCCCAATGGCGATAGGAATCGTTTACGTAAAACAAGAAAACTTCGAAATACTAAGACCTACACTCCTCGGAGCATGGAATGTTCATTCTCCGGATTATATTGCTCAGGAAAAAATTAAATTCCACCCAACGGCCAGACGCTACGAACCTGGCGTTTTAAATGCCTCCGGAATCGTGGGCTTTAAAGCCGTACTGAAACTCATCGAAGAATTTGGGATGGAAAACATTTCATCACAGCTTTTAAAGCTAAAATCTTATCTCATTGACAAGCTAGAACCACTCGGATTCTCCATTAATGGGCCCAAAATCGGCCATAATGCTTCATCAATTACTACATTTAAGCCGTCAGAGGGAAATGCATTGGCAATATTCGATAAACTCAATAAAGAAGGAATTATATGCTCATGCAGGAAAGACCGCTCAGGTGAGCAATTCCTGCGATTTAGCCCTCATTTCTATAATACGGAAACAGAAATTGACCGTACCATAGAAATTTTAGCACTCGGCATTAATTCCTAGGGCTTGACTCTGGAACAGATAAGGAGGATCTAATATACAAAATCATCGGTAAATCACCTAAGGCCCATGCCAGTCACAAGAAGAAATCGTAAATCTGAGGAAGAAAAACCTCCAAACTCAACAATTGATCTAGATAAGATCAAAGAACTGATCAAGCTCATGGAAGACCATGAATTGACAGCCTTTGAGCTGGAGGATGCCGGATTCAAAGTTCGGCTCGAAAAGGGTGGTTCACAGGAACAAATAATAGCACCTATCGCGGCCCCAGAACCAGCAGCAGAAAAAATCGTTGCTGAAGATACAGAACAAATAACATCTCCAATGGTCGGGACCTTCTATAAGTCACCCTCACCAGACGCTGACGCATTTGTCAAAGTAGGTGACGCAGTCGATGAAGGAACAGTAGTCTGCATCATAGAAGCGATGAAGGTAATGAACCAAATCAAAGCCGAGAAGTCCGGCGTCATACAACGCATACTTGTAGATGACGCGTCCCCGGTCGAATTCGGCCAGGGCCTCTTCGTAATAGCCTAAGAATAAAAAAGGCTCGATTCGAGAATAGAATGTTCAAAAAGGTCCTCGTTGCCAATCGCGGTGAAATCGCTCTCCGTATAATCCGTGCATGTAAAGAGCTCGGAGTCAGGAGTGTTGCCGTATATTCAGAGGCTGACATTGATTCAATGCACGTTCAACTCGCTGACGAAGCAATCTGCATTGGGCCTGGACCTAGCGCGGAAAGTTATCTAAAAGCTAACCGCATCATAAGCGCCGCAGAAGTTGCCAACGTGGATGCTATCCACCCAGGTTACGGGTTCCTCTCAGAAAATCCCGACTTTGCTGAGATCTGTGAAAGCTGTAAAATTAAATTTATAGGTCCCTCAGCTAAGGTCATTTCAAGAATGGGAGACAAGAATGAAGCGAGAGCTACTGCCAAAAAGTTTAAAGTTCCAGTGACTCCAGGGACTGAAGGGACGGTCAGTAATGTACAGGAAGCTAGAGAAGAAGCTGAAAAGATAGGATATCCTGTCATGATCAAAGCCTCTGCCGGTGGAGGCGGTAAAGGGATGCGCTCATGCTTCAACGAAGCGAACCTTGAATCGAGTTTCCAAAATGCCCGCAATGAGGCAGAAAAAGCCTTTGGAAATGGGGATGTCTACATTGAAAAACTCATCCTCAATCCACATCACATCGAGTTTCAAATAGTAGCCGACTCGCATGGAAACGTTGTTCATCTAGGCGAGCGTGACTGTTCTCTACAGAGAAGGAACCAGAAGATCATTGAAGAAGCGCCATCACCTTTGCTTAATAAAAATAAAAGTCTGAGGAAAAAAATGGGGGAAGCGTCAGTCCGGTTAGTCAAAAAGATTGGTTACGAAAATTGTGGCACGATCGAATACCTTGTAGATGAAAGTGGTGACTTCTACTTCATGGAAATGAATACAAGAATTCAGGTCGAGCATCCGATCACTGAAGAAATTAACGGATGCGACCTTATAAAAGAGCAAATCAGAATTGCCGCCGGTGAAAAGCTCAGTGAGCACGTTCAAAACAACAATCCCCGCCAACACTCAATTGAGTGTCGCATCAATGCTGAGGATCCTTACAATAACTTTACACCGAGCCCGGGAAAAATTGATTTTTGGTTTCAGCCAGGTGGTCGAGGCGTCAGAGTAGATACTCACGTTTACTCAGGATATCAGGTTCCTCCATTTTACGATTCCATGATAGCCAAGCTGATTGTAACAGGAGCGACCCGTGAAATAGCTATCGACAGAATGCAAAGAGCATTAAATGAATTTTTAATTGAGGGAATCAAAACCACGATTCCATTCCAAGACGCGATCATTAAGAACTCTGATTTCCGTAGTGGAAACTATAACATTGGTTGGGTCGAGGCCTTCTTGAACGATCTTAAATAGAATCATCGGTCCTATCAGAGCTACAATCACTACTCAATCGTGAAGCTGTATTCGATACTGGACCTTGGTTACATTGACGAAGAAGACATAGCCATCAAAGCTGAATTAATTTGCGATTCAGGGATCAGCATGCTTCAGCTCAGAGCAAAAAATCATGATCCCGAAAGGATCCTAGAAATGGCTAAAGTCATTAGGCCCATCTGTTCAAAGTACGAAGTCCCATTCATCATCAATGATTACCCTGAAATTGCCGCCGAAGTCAGTGCTGACGGAGTCCATAT
>Ga0315315_10001184_pt1 | contig 23777 bp, 12 predicted proteins | sample M140m3416metaG_FD_203699 | JGI IMG/M metagenome (GOLD analysis project Ga0315315, IMG submission 203699) | Ammonia-oxidizing marine archaeal communities from Monterey Bay, California, United States - M1 40m 3416 | ecosystem: Environmental > Aquatic > Marine > Intertidal zone | place: USA...
TACTGATGATTTGATCACCACTTTGCATTCCTGACTCTGCTGCTGGAGAATTAGCTCGCACTATTTCGATAACAGGGCGTCCATTGATAGGGTCGGTTGTAGAATATCCAATGCCAAGAAGCCCAGGCCGGAGTGTTTCACCTTTTTTTAAACGAGGTAGCAGAGGTGCTATGTCATGCATGGGTACAGCAAAGCCGACGCCTGAGTCGTACAGCTCGGTTCCCGTTTCCATACCTGCAGTATCAGCTAGTAGTGGTGCAATGATGCCAAGAACATGTCCCTGAATGTCAAGGAGGGGTCCGCCATAATTTACCGGTGATATGGCCGCATCTGTTTGGATAGCCCTGCTCCAGCATCGGTCAACTGCTGAAACAATGCCTATGGCTACACTCGGTTCATAGGGATCCCACACTCGCCCAACAGCAAGAGCCCATTCTCCTTGTTGGATAGATTCTTGAGTAGCAAATTGAGGTTCGGCAAGTGGTGCTTTTGGATTGCACTTGAGCAATACAAGGCGTCGATTGAGATCACGCCCCACGACTCGACCAACAAGTCGTTCGAGCGGTTGTTTTGTTGTTTGTCGGTCTGGCGGAAGAGTGACGACAACTTCTTTTATATCAGGAGGGACCGCGAATTCAGTCGTGAGGATCCAGCCTTCAGAACCAACGACCAGACCACTTGATGGCCCCGCTGTCGGCGTTGCATCTTGTCCTGCTTTGAGAGCAGCAACTGAAAGGCCGCTCGCTTCTACTCGAACGACAGATTGTGCAATTGTGCGCACGGCAGTTTGAAACGCTGTTTGTTCAGCGAGTGCTGGTTCAGGCGGTTCGGCAAGAGCGGAACAGTGAAAATTCAGTGAGGCAACGCAAAGCAGCCATGTTGTAAGACTGAAACAGTACGAGGGCATATATCCCAGCGGTCCGTTCATTCCGGGGGTCCATTCATTCGGTCACCTTTTCCTGATGGGTTCAGCAATGGAGGGAATCAATCCAAGGTCTATTAAGACAATGCTTCCATTTCGTACAACGCTCAGTTGAATTGGGTCGCCGGGAATCAGGCGGGAGAGTTCCTCGCGAAGCCCTCGCTGCGATGTAACAGTGCGATTTCCAATAGCAACGACGAGATCATCAATCTGTAAACCAGAATCTGCAGCGAGTGTATCTCGTGTTACGGCTTCCACGAACGGTGGTGTGAGGTTGAGTAGGTCTGGAACAAGTATTAGGCCAAGTGACTGGAGGTCAAAGTCCAGAGATTGTTTTTGGTCGGGAAGTGCTTGTACAGTCTGTCCACTGAGAATCATCTCGAGACCGATTGCAAGTTCGTTCGCTGGAATTGCATAACTCAGCCATGTTGCATTTTGAGAAGATCGTAGCTCTTTTCCGAGCATACCAATGAAAAGTCCCTGCCATGTCACGAGGCAGCCACCCGGCGAACCGGGATTGTTTGTCGTGCAGTCGAGTATGTAAACATCTCCACGGTAGGCAGCCTCATGGGAGCCTCGACGGGCACGAAGTGGAACCTGAGCTGCAATAACGCCATGCTGAACACTCACTCGCTCATCCCCGACTGCTACACCAAAAAGGTTCGATAAAGCCAGCACGCGGGTGCCAACGGCTTGCCGAGGAGAGTCAGGAGAAAGTTTGAAATATGGAAGGTCATCTCCATCAATTTTTAGAACTGCTAACTCCCGGCGTAGGTCAACGCCAACGAGGCTTGCTGTGTAGCGGCGACCGTCATCGAGAACACAATCAATCGCCTCTGAGTCTATTGCTGTACTTAGCACTGTAATGATATGGCCTGACGAAGAGACAAGTATTCCTGTCTGGTATGACTCTAGGCCTCGGATCCCGCCTGCTCCATAGAGTTTTGTGACACGGCTCGCAGCATCGACGCTCACTGCAGTGACATCACCACATCTCGCTGAGGTCGGACAGTAAGCAAGTACTGCAACAGCCAGCGTGACAAAAAGTTCAAGCGATTTCGAGCGACAGCACGTGTTACGCAAAGTTATAGTACCCATTAGGTTTTCTATGTTCCCACATCAAAAATGAATGTAGCGAATCGGCCACCGTCGTTAGTGACGGTCAAATGGGTTGGCTGCCAGTACGGGCCGCGATCACCAAGTCCCTTGAAATAAAGGTCACATGACGTGGAGGAGGAGCCGAGGAAAAAAGTAACTTGAATGACGTTGCCGAATGAATCGACAAAAAACCTCGCTCGGCAGCTACTCGTTGTCAGTTCAAGAACATCAGCTAGCTGAGTTGTTGTTGTAGAATAAAGAGGCTGTTGGCCCCAGTATGTCATTCTTCCACCAAGGTTTTTTGATCCTTTAAGCAGTAGGCGTCGCCACATAGTAAGCGCAGCGAGCATGCCGCCCGAGCCTGGAGGGCTGGCATCGAATCCGGCTTCAGCAGCGAGGCCTGCGTCAGCAACGGCCTGTTCCCAACGAGATATTCCCGTCGGCAGAGAAATTTTTGCAGACTGGTCGTTGAGTTCAATTGTAAACGAGCCACCTGCTTCGAGGTGTCCTTGATATCGCCACGTACTCTCTTGGTTTTCTAATGAGAGCTTTCTTTGCTCGAGAGTCTGCTGGACTCGTTCGAGCTCAATGCGATTAAAGAAAAAGTTTGCATAGCCAAAACGACGTTCATAGAATTTTTTAATTGTATCTGGAAGGTCTTTAAGTTCAGGGGCTAACGGGTTTGGCTTCGGTTTGTTGTCAGGTTTATTCTGTGCTGAAGGTTTTCCGCGACGGCCTGCCATAAGTTCATTGAGCATTGCAGGTGTATGTACTCCTGCGAGTTCGACAAATATTTCAGTCGGTCGTCCCTCCCGACGGTAGATGACGGGAATTCGCCAGCCAGCGGGTAGAGTTCCAAGAATATTTTTGAAACTATTCACGCTACGGACATTTTTTCCGGCAAGCTCAATGATCTCGTCGTCGATCCGAAGTCCTTTTCTCCATGTGTCTGAAGATTCAAGAATGTCAGAGACAACAACACGTCCATCAGCACTCGTTGCGACCGTTGCGGCAAGCGTTGCGTGGTCTGCAAGATGGCCCCCCTTGAGTATTCCAAGGAAGTTCCGCACCTGATTCGCAGAAATGGCGTACCCTGCCCCAACGTTTATTCTTCCACGTTTCTCAAATGAGGCACGGCCATTAATTCCAATGAGATCTCCACTAGCATTAAAAAGCCCCCCTCCTGAATTGCCAGGGTTGATGGCAGCGTCAACTTGGAGGCAGTCAGCGTATTCCAAGAGGGTACCAGCCGGAAATTGATAACGGTGTACGCCTGAGACGATACCAGCGCTCACTGATGGTTGGAGGTCTGTCGCTAGTAAGAATGGGTTGCCAATAGTGTAGCAGGTGTCACCCACAGAAACCGTATCACTGTCGGCTATAGAAGCATAAGGAAATGTGTCTTTGCCTAGTAGTCTGATAACTGCTAGGTCACCTGTGGGGTCAAGTCCAACGAGAACAGCATCATAAATTTTGCCATCATTCAGCCCACATCGCATGGCAATTCCTGCTGGCTGAACAACGTGAAAGTTTGTGAGGGCGTAGCCATCGGGGCTAATGAGTACGCCTGAACCACCTCCAGAACTACCAGCAAAGATTGAAACCGAAGTTTTCGCGGCAGTTGCAATTGTGCGGATGCGTTCCTGTTGAGCTACCAAGACCTGAGTGAACGTGTCGTTGTCAGCGGAGAGTCCAGCTGGTTGGTGTATTGTGAAAAATCCTATCAACAGTACCGGCAACATTACCGGGTTACGACAGACTGTTTTTCTTGTGCTGTGTGGGCTTGGTGGCTGTTGCATAGTGGATTATCGCTCGATTCTTGGTTTTTCGATTTGAATCGGGCCGCTCAATAGAGAAACAGACGTTTTTTCATTCGCTGTATGAAGGGGTTTTTTGAGGAAGTCAACAATTATTTTCAGTTGCGTTCCGCCTGTAAGAGGTATGTCAACAGCTAGTGGGCCGTTGTTTTCCCCCGACTTCATGGGGTTGCCAACGACCCCTTGGAATACTTCGGTATTGTCAACTTGAATCATAACGATAGTCGGTGAGGTGGAATTCTTCTCCGGAGAAAAGCTGGCTTGGAAGCGACTTGAGTCGGGAGGAATGCTCCAGGTGATTTCAGTCCGTGGGTGTGTGAGTAGTGCCGGAACAGATTTATCCTGATCGTCGTCTGTTAGCGAGATTCGTCGTGGAGCGAAGTACTCTAGAAGTGTCGGGTCTTTTGCGAGTCCACCAAAGTAGGGGTCAGTTTGTGAGTTTGCAGGTGCCCGACGGGTAAGGTCAATAAGCCGTCCGAAAGAGTAGTCGATCGATGAAAGCGCATCTGCAGGCAAGCAGGTTGTGACATCCTTTTTTGTTGAGGCAAATGTAATGTTCCAGCATCGTTGAGTTTCATTCCAGCTGATTTGACGGCATCTGATTGTGCCTCGGGGCGATGTTAAAAGAATCTCCTGAGGGTTAGGTTCGATCTCTTCTCCGGGCCTCCTACCAGGCTGGAGCCAGCAAATACCGGCTATTTTTTTTCGTGATACGGGTATTGTTTCACCGTCGAGTAGCACAATGATATTGTCCTGTGTGACCTCAGTAATTGCGCATTCGATGAACTGCCAGGCGTCATCACGTTTTACGACAACGATGTCCGCGACTGGGTTTTCAGGAAGCTCTTCCAGCCATTCGCTCGCGTTGAGTATGCCTGCTTTGGTTTTTTGGAAGCCTACCCAGTGAATTGAGCTTCGTGGTAGTTCGAGCACGCTGTCCTCAATTGTAAGCAAAGCTTTCGAATCATCTGTTGAGATGGTATCGACCAAGAGGTATGAGCCATTGAGAAGGCCAATCATAAAGCCTTCAGGTTTGCCAGGTCGTGACACGAGGGCTATTTCTCGAATCAAAGAAACTTTTACATCTCTTCGAGCCGGAAGGACTATAGCGTCATCAGAAATACTGATGCTTTTGCTGTTCAGGCTTGTAAGTTTCCCTTTTACTATTTCTCCGCTCGAACAGATGATTGTTACGCTCGGTGATGTGCTCTCTTGAGCCTTTGCAGGTGCCCAGAGAATCATGAAGGTAACGATCGTCGTAATGACAACGGAATGCATCCTGCCCATTGTCTTGTAGGCCTGGTGGAATATTGGCAGGGATCGATACGGTCTTTGTTTTTTTCGGGAAAAAACTGCCACTACATTTGGTCCATTCTTCTTATTGCTTTCCTGTTGCCAGCCGCTTGAAGTACTGTTCAATCGCCTCTCGGTAGTGTGCCGGATAATCTCTTCCGATCTGTTGCAAGGCATCCTCTCTCTCTCTCGGTGGAAGGTCGCCCCATCCCTCAGTGTCACTGAGGTCTCTTTTTTTTACCTCGCCTCGGCCTTTACCGCCAGCCAGCTGGCTGTCTTCCATTGGACGTCCGTCAGACATGTTGCCACCAGCACTACCGGCACCTCCAGATGACTGCTGTTCTTTCTGGTCCTCGAGTTTTTTTATGAGTTTATCAAGTGACTCGATGACTCCATTTTGCACCGCCTGTACTTTAGGGCCGGCATGCCCGCGTTCAAGCCTTTTCGTGACATCTTTCATTCGTCGGGATATATGGTCAAGGGAATCTTCCTCGAGAGAAGCGATGTCATTTTCTATCAATAACGCAAGCTGTCGATATCGAACTGGCAGCTCTTTTTCACGTTCGAGCAGTTGAGAGACACTCTCAGCGGCTTCTTCTATTTTTAAGAGCCAGTAATCACAGGCAGCTCTACAGAACAGTAAACTCGTTGGGTCGACGCTCGTCTCAAGGGGTAGGCCTTGGAGTAGCGGTGCTGCCTCATCGTAACGACCGAGCCGTAGCAATTCTCGGGCAGTCCACAGTCGAATAGTATCAGCAGCAAAAGCATCATCTTTGGTCTGGGCGAGTTCTTCCTGTAGGCGAGCAATCTCGATTGGATGCGTAGAGCGTATGTCCGTAAGGAGCTTGTTGAATTGTTTTCGAACAGTACCAATCACCTTCATGAGGCGATCGAGGGTGTCCGCTTCGTCGCGCGTAAATGTTTTTATGACCGCCATGACTTCAGGGGTTGTCTCCGGCTGCTTCTGGAGCCAATCGGTTGCCCGTTTGTTGTTTTCAGCGTCGGTTGGTTGGCTCCAGCTTGCCCGGCGAGAAAGTTCATCCTGCGGGTTGATGTCTTCGATTAAATCCTCTGTATGTGTCGTGGATTCAGCGTGCGTATGAGCTAAATATGCCCACTGAAGAGGAATGCAGAGGCCGATAATCGCTACAGCATTTCGTACCGTTTCAATAAGTCGCATGGTTCGGTCTCCGTGTGAACGAAAGGCGGTAGCATTGTGTAGTTGATGAGGCACGTGAGAGACACTCTCAAAATTATACGATGAATCGGTGTTGGATGACTCGGTCTTGTTTGAATTGCTCTGTGCGGGTCCAGTTACTCGGTGCGGCCAGTCGCGATGTCATGAGCTGCTCGCTCTACCCTTTCTTGCCGCTGTGCCAATCTTCCGAGTGCGGCAATTAATTCGGCCTCTGAGGCCTGTTCAGATCCCTTGTTTAGTAATGCAGAGAACCGGGATGTTTTTCCATTCACCCGAGTTTGCAGGATTCGAAGCATTTTAAGCTCTGCGATGTTATCAACGAGAGGCTGTTCACCAGGCTTTGCCGGGCGACCACGCGCTTGCCCCTGTTGCTGCCTATCTTGTTGTTCGCGTTCTGCACGTTCAAGGGCAGAAAGAAGCTCCTCAAGACTTACTACCAAGTCCTCGATTATTCCATGAGTGAATTGACTGTAGTCACTTTCCTTTAAGCGACCTGCGGCCATGGTAGAGTCTTCTCTGATTTGCTGAAGAGCCTCTGGTATCGCAACGGCGGATCCGTCGTCTCGAACAAGGGTCAACGCTCTCGTAATGGTGGCAGTGATAACATTTTGCTCCGATCCAAGCCGGGTAGATTCGAGTTCTTGTTCTCTTTGTGTGCGTTCAGCTGCATTATTTCTTAGTTGCTGGATACCTCGCAGAATCATGCGCTCCGCTCTGAGCATGTCTCGTATTCGAGCCTCTAGCTTAACGAGGAGGCGTTCAATCTCTTCTTCACGGAGTTGTCGAAGGATTTCTTCGAGTTCCGCTCGGGCAGCTTCTAGTTCAGCAAGCGCTTCTTCCTGGTCTTCACGAGCAGCTTTAGGTTGCACATTATTGAGTTTTTCCTTCGCTTTTTGCATGCGTGAACGAGCTGACTCAAGTCTTTTGTTTGTCCGGAGTGCTCGGGAAACTTCATCGTTTCCCTGAGGTTCCTGCTGGCTATTCTCTTGCTCGGCGGAATCACCTTGCTGGTCCTGACCATTACTTTTTTTCCCACTTTTTTCTCCCCCCTTTCCTTCCCCTTTTTCTTCTAGGGGCTGCTCTCCTGGTGGCCGTCCGGGAGCACCGTCGAGCGGTGTCTCGGGTTGAGGTGCATCATCTGGTTTGGTATCAAGTTTCAAACCAGCGGCATTCTCTGCCTCTCTGCGAAAATCATCAACATCTTTCGCGAGCGATTGCGTGTCATCTTCAAGAGCATTTTGTTTTTCTGTGAGACTCTTAGGGTCACCTCCGGCTTCGGTTGCCCCTTCGAGACCCATTTGCTGAGCAATGAGAGTGTTGATTCGTCCAAGAAACTCTTTGACTTTTTTCTTTGAGTCAGTAACGGTCTTTCGGGACTCTCCGGACTCCAGTACGGCAAGCAGTTCACGTAAGCGGTCGATAGCAGCATCTTGTCCGGTACCTGCTTTTAATAGCTGTCCGCTCTCCAGCAGTTCGACAATTGTGTCGAGTCGATCAGCCACTTCAAGTTCTCTTGCTTGTTCAAATGCCGACCGAAGAGTGGCTGCTCTGCGTGGGTCAGTTGTGTCAAGGAGATCAGCGAGCCGTAGGAACGTAGACTCTAGTTCTCGCATTCTCTGGCTGATTGCACGTTCTTTTTCGGCAAGTTGTGAGTTCGGCGGTGGGGCAGCTTCCTGCGTCCATCCTGGTAATGGTGCAGAAATAGTCATTGCTATCATTCCGCCCAACGTAAGGGTAAGCCTTGCAATGCATGGTCGGTCGATATTTTGTTGACTTTGAATCAGCATCTCAACTACAGCCTTAGAGTCCTTTCAGCACATCACGAGCACGTTGCTTCTGTTGCTTGCTTGTTTCCCCACGAATTGATTGCTGTTGCTCAATAAGATTTCGAAGGGAGTCAATGACTTCATTATAGGTTTCTAGTTCGATCATCTTATCAAGCACGGCTCGCATCTGTTCAAGACAGGCATCCGCCATTCGGATAAGTTGCTTTGCGTCTACAGTGTTTTCTGAGCTGTAAGCTGCAAGGCGTAGTTGCTCGAGTGGTCCTTCGATGATTGTTTCTAAAGGCATCACAATCTGACTGAGAAGGCGAGCTTTGAGTTGTTGAGTAAGAAGCCCATTGTTGAATAATTCATTTGAGATGCCACGGAATGATCCGGCGATTTCAGTGGTCTCTCCATTTGCTTTTGAAGTGGCTTCAGCAATTCGTGAGGTTATTACTTTATTATCATCCTTCTCTGCATCTGCGTCAGATGCTACTCGGTCTCGTTTTTGTTGAAAGTCTGCGATCAGGCTTTCGAAACGACGACGTAGAATAATTTCTCTGGCCTCAAGCATCGCAAGAAGAACCTCGGGTGACACTACTCGAAGTCGCCAAGGATCTGTCACAGTTGTTTGGGGTCCGCTGGCAAGGCCGCAATAATCGTTTGCAGAAACAACCAGTTCAAGTTCGTCACCCACTTTGGCAGGAAGTGAGTCGGCGTGAATGCGGACAGAAGGTTCCTTCGTGAGATTGAGTACAGTTGATGATTGCGTGGGTAATGACATCGACACGGTTTGTGTGGTGTTCGTAATGGCTTCGGCCTGATCTGTGGATGCAATACGACGGAGTGAGACCGCCGCTTCTGCAAGCCCATAGTCATCTTCGATTTTTCCTGTGATGGGAATGCTTGAGGAGGCAGTGATGACTGATGAGATACTGTCCGGCGTCACTTCAACTTTTGGAGGTTGGTCAGGCCGAGATATTATTTGGAAGCGGATGGGTTTTTGGCTGGTTATTCCGGTGGTGTCTGTGAACTGAATTTCTAGGATGGAGTCGTTAAGTATTGGGCCGAGTGTTCCAGCGAGGCTTTCTGGTGGTTCGCTCTGAGGTTTCTGCTGATTCTTTGATGTGATTCCTGGAGGCGTTGCTTCAATTTGAGCGACGATGAAATCCTGCTCTGCGGCTAAGTTTGTAGTGCCTGCCGCATTTTTATTTATTTGTTGCTTTGCAGGTAGCGATCTAATGATTGCTTTGGATAACGGTTTCGACGCCTCCGCAGTGATCGAAAGCGTGCTGCCCGTTGGTACTTCAACAAGTCGTGTTGCTGCAAGTGGTCGTGGTTCACCACCGATATACGAAGGAGGCGTAATCATTAAAGCAAGTTGTTTCAATGACGGAGGTTCGACTATTTCGAGGCGTAAATCTCGAATTCTTCCATCACCACCTCGAATATTGATGGTGAGGTCTTCCTTTGGGCTTTTAATAGTGTGCGTAAAAAGTTGGCTTCTCTCTTCGGCTGACCCGCGAGTTCCCATGCGGTGCGCCGTCCAGCCATTGGCTCCTATGTATTGGAGTTCTACGAATTTCGGTAAATCTCCAGTCGATTGAGCGGTGACAAGTATTTCGGAGTCTGCTCCTCGTGGGACTCGTCGAACACCATTAGGAAAGTTTGCAACAGTAAGAGTTACCTGTCGTGGCCACGGGGTGTCACGAAACAATAACATTCTTTGTGTCCACGTCTCGCGGACAGTTGGTAGCAAAATGAATGCGGCGATCATTGTGCCGGTAGAAAAGCCGCTTAATCCCGCTTTTCGAAGAAGTTGCGCTCGCCGAAAAAGACGGCCCATTGTTATTTTTCTGATAGAAGCGGCAGCAATCGACGTTGTACGGTCTAGGAGCGTGGGATCGATTTCTCGTGCAGGCACGCCGGTGTTACCAAGACGGAGTTCGATCGCCGTTGAAAGACTGTCCTGCAGTTCTGGGTGCGTCCGTTCGATCAGTAGCGCGAGTTGTTCGTCGTGTAGAGGTGTACGTAGCCTCAGGAAAAGTTTGTTCACAAGCACAAACACCACCCAGAGGCAGAGGACTCCTGCGGCAACTATCCGCACTTCTACCGGAGGTTCAATAAGCCAGTCGAGGAGTAATGTCAGCCAGAACCATGCCGCGATGGAGAACCCAATGGATGAAAATGCCTCAAGTAGAATCCACCGTCGGGCACGTTTGCGTACACGTTGAAGAAGTTGGGAAAGCCTGTGGTTGTCTGTGGATAGTTGTTCATTACTTGGTAACTGCTTGATAAGAGCAGGTTCGGTGTTCAGCGGAGTAGTTGTAGCAATCATAATAATTGACTCTGGAGTCGGTCTGCCGAGCAAATCGCTCAAGCGAGTTTTGCCAGTCTCCTTAAAATCCATTCACTAGACAGGAGGACGATTCCAATACCGAGTAGGAGTGTGTTCAGGGTCTTCTTGAATGCCTTGTCATTTTCACCAATTTCGTATTCTGTTCGAGAACGATCCTTCAGCATGGAAACTATTTTCGTGGTATCAGTTTCGCTCAGCGTTTCTCCGAGTGGGAACCATGCTGAGCCACCGGTAGTTGTGGCAATTTGACTCAAAGTCTTCCGTTGAAGTTTTGGCTGAATAAGTTCACGGTCTGGTAATGTCGCTTGAATTCTGCGGACTGTCTGTTCCCGTTGGGCGTCATCCATAGTAAGAATAATCTGCCAGCTTCCCTCACTGGTTACAACAAAACTTCCCTGGAGTCCACCGGCTCGAACTGGATCTGAGGCAACGGGCACTGTGATGCGCTGCCCGTCTGGAGTGATGACTTCGAGCTTTGGTTGAGCGCCTGCTGTAGTCTCCATGATACGCGCAGTCACTGACTCTCCAACTGGGTAACGATCCCTTTCAAGTATTAGTCGGCCACGACTTGATCCTCGTAAAAGTCGTCCTTGAGCAACGTGTCGAACCATTTGCGTGACCAGCCGTTCGTGAGCTGTGGGGTCCACAGCGCGGATCCGCCAAAGCTCACCACTTCCTGCGTAGAAGACTGTGCCTGATCCATAGAGTTGGCCGGCAAGATAGATGGGCCCTTCTCGGCTCATTTCAAACCCGTCATTTCGTCCTATTCTGGCATACACCGTAGCTCCTGGTTTTGCGACCGCTGTGTCGAAGCACGCATAAACACCAGGGAATTCACTCCAAATAGTCTGGCTGGCAATGGGGTTTGTAGAGAGCCATAAAAACTCACTGTCGTTCCCATCAGGACTGAAGCGGAGTGGTAGTGGGTCAGTTGCTGCGAGTTGCGGTGCAAGAAGAATCTGCTCGCCACGGCGAAGTTCTACAGGGTGGAGGTTTCGGATTGATTCGAAACGTCGGTTCGTAAGCCATTGTTGCATGAAGACGTTGCCAGCAACGAATAGAAGGCCTCCAGAGTCCTCACTCACCCAGCGTTCAAGGCGAGCGATGGACGCAGGGTCTAAATCGTCCCAGTTATAGTCGATCGCAACAACAACGTCATATTCATCAATCGCTTCACTACTTGCCGGAAAGCTGTCGAGGACTTTGCGTGCGTCTTGTGATATACCAGACGGCGCAGAATTGAGAAGTACATCAACAGCGAAACTTTGATCTCGCTGAAGAACATTTCGCAAGAAACGGTATTCACGACTTGGTCCACCAGAGAGTAGTAATACCTGAGTTTTGCTATCTACAACTTCAATGTCGGCAGCTTCTAAATTATCGCCAGAATTACTGTCTGCTGTGGGGGGAATTACACGGATTGCAAGGACACGACTTCCGGGAGTTTCAAGACCGTCGAGGTCAAACCGTACTGCTAAGAGTTCACCATCTGCAGCAAGTTGAACTTCAGTCGTATCAATAACGCGACCACCAGGGGTTTCGTTTGAAGAAGTACCGAGCATTGCCTCAGCCTCAGCCTCAAGAAGTTCCACTTGAGCAATCTCACCTTCAAGGCCTTGGCTTTGGAGATAGCCAGTGATACTAAAACTGTCTCCGGGGAAAATGCGTGGTGGAGAAAGCAGGTCAGCCACGCGTACATTCGCAGGTAATTGTTCCGAGCCAAGTCCTATGACGTACACTTCTGTCGGCGTGTCAGCAACTTTTGATGCGGCTTGTGTGGGGTCGATTCCAGCATTGTTTCCACCGTCAGTGAGCACGATAATGCCACTGAGTGATTCATCCGGCTCACCTTGTAGAACGTTTAGAAGAGCATCACCAAGACGGGTTTCTGATCCCTGCGGAAGAAGTTTTTCTTGCCAATTCGGAACATCATCTGTCGTGTTGTCTTGGGGTGACTGACTTTCTTGAGGAAGCAATGCAATTTTTTGAGAGTTCGTTGAAAAATTCCACACCGACACTTCGTGTGTATTGCGGAGAGAACTCAAGAAGTCACTGTTTTGAAGTATGTTGCTGGCGACCTTAGCGCGACTTGTGGATGCATCTGACTGTTTCTTTAAAGTAATCGTGGAATCAGTGTTGGCCGCTAACGTCATGCTAGCGCTTCCATCAACGAGGACAGCCACTTTCGAGGGGAATGTAATTTCATGCTCTGCTGTTCGTCTCATGTCGAGTAATCCAAGTAGAAGTATCGACCATGCGAAAATTCGCAAGAAAGCCAAGGGCACGCCTTTCCAGCGGGGTATCTCAGCAGCGTCGTGGTGATATATCCACAAGACCGCCCCGATTACTGTTGCAACACACGCAACGAGAACAGGCATGTGCCACCATTCAGAAAAGCCATCAAGGAGACCGCTGGAGATTCGGTACTCAATACGCTCTGCCACACAAAATGGAGTTGGCACTCTCGTGTTGAGAATCAAACGTATCATCGTTGGGTGGAAGAGGTTTATGAGTCTAGGTTTTCTGTTTAGGTTCTATGTGCTCTGTGGTAGCTCACGGAGTAGCTAAGTAATTGTTCACAGAGAAGGATAATCAGTAAAAAGAGAAGCACTGGCTGAACAAGAGAAGAGCTACCACGATTTTCATTCGTAGGCTTAAGGCTGTCAGCACGATCGTATAGGAACGAGATACCAGGCAAAGATTCAGGGAGTTCAGTAGCCAACAGTCGCTCAAGGTTGCCCTCGGTGGGATTGATGTTTACAGCCCCAGTCCATTCTTGCCGTACTCCTGCAACAGTTTGCCAGCTAGCTTTGTATACTCCTGGTTCAAGTGTGTTGTTCATGACAGCCACAAGATTGCCATTCTGGTTCATTGATGCAATCTCATGCACGAATCGATTTTCCGGGGGTAAAAGAAAATCGACATCAACTCGATCAATGCCCTGCTCGAGATCTATTTCAATTGACTGTCCAACAAGTATTGCTTTGTATTGTCGTCGTAGTCGAGCTAGATGCCTTTCAAGTTCCAGTATGACGACTACCCAGCTGGGGTTATTACGAGCCCAATTATTCCATGTCGGTGCAGCTGTGGAGAGGAACGCAACTCCCATGCCTTTGCCAAATGGCTTTTCGACAGCAAGAAAACTTTTGTTTCTCAGTGAAAGAAGGCGGCGAAGACCACTGTCAGCAGGAGGCTGATAGGTGCGTTCAACTGCCATGTAGCGATCAATATTCACAGCGTCGAGAAAAGGGTTTCGTCGGCCGCTCAAAATAGCAACAACGGGATGGTCTTCAGCGGTAATGTCAGGTGCGTTTGGGTTCTGCTGGTCCTTGAGAAGGTCCACAGCACCAGCGAGTGGAACAGGGAATAGTCCTTGCCCGTCGCGAAACATCGATCCATTGATTGCTCGATAATCTGTGTTTGGTCCTACGAAAAAAACGACTCCGCCACCATTCTGTGCGTAGTCTTCAAGTGGTCTTATTGCTGCGGCATCGAGGCGTGGTACGTCGAGTAGCCAAACAGAATCAAATGAATTGAGGTCGAGTGTGGTAAGGGCTCTTGGTGGTTCGATGCGCGGCCGTAGGCCTGTTGCTGCACTGGTGCCAGGATTGAGTGCCGTTGTGAGGTAAAACGAATCATCGTCAAGGCTGTTCCGATTACTGGTTGTTGTGATTACAAGAACTTCGGCTTCTTCTACTACCTCTACGGTGGCGGATCGGTCGTTATCAAGAGATAGCCGGTCTGCTGGCAATTGAACTTGAACCGTGTGCCTGCCAGTATTCTGGAATCGAGATTCAAATTGTATTGTGGCAATATCACCGGGTGGAATCGGATCTATCTGCACACCGGGTCGATCGAGAAGGTCTTCTTGAATAGCAAGTGACACTTGTTGCGAGGGTGATGACGAGTAATTACGAACAGTAACTTCCCATGGAAGCAGGACGTTGGCGACAGGAGTACCGCCGATCATTTCAATGCGTTCGACCACCAGGTTTGGTCTCGATATGGTGGGCAGAATATTCGCGTCAGATTCAGCTGTGGCCGTGTCGACGATGTGGATTTCAATACCTTTGTCTGCGAGGGGTTTGAGCGCCTCGGCGATGTCGGCAGACATAGTCCAGTCACTTTTCCTCAGGTCAGTGAGTAGCCAGAGGACGCCAGATCCATCATCGCCTGAAAAGAGTGGTGTGATATTACGAATTGCGGGAGTAATTTGTGTCGTGTTAGCTGATGGCTGAAGCTTTTTGACACTGACGCGAGCTGAGTCGACATTTTTCGGAGTGATGATTTCTGTGTAAATGTCGAATCGGCTTCCTTCGGACTCTTTTTCGGAAGATTCGGAAGAGGTGCTCGACTCCTTGTCGTTTGATTGTGTCAGTATCGAAACGCGTCCAAGCGAGAAGTCCTGTTGTCCTGGTGTCGATACAAGTTCTTCAAGTAATCGTTCGATCATCGTGCAGGCACGGCTCATCGCGGTTGTTAGAGGCACACTATGCGAGATTTCGGTTTTGAGCACTTCACCCATTGAGTAGCTGTCGTCAAGAAGCACAACGTGCCTCGTTCGGCTGCTGCCAAGTATGCTGCCCAGCTTTGTCACCCAGCGAGGTTGTGCGAAGAGCAGAACAAGGCCCACAATCGCTAAAACTCGGAGCAATAAGAGCAGAAGTTGTCTTAAAAGAATCCGCGTGCGGTATTTTCGTTGGCTTGCGAGCAGAAACTCCATGGCTGGCCAGCGAACAATACGATGCCGCAGCAAGTTGATGAGATGTATGACAATAGGCGCTGCAGCTAACGGCAGCCCCCACCACAGTAGCGTTATGAAGTCAAATGAAGGCATCGTTATGACTTTTACTCACTGTGGGAATTCGAGGTATACATGAAATGTGGTCTACGATCGGCCACGTGTCTTCGATCGTCTGGATAAAAAGTTGACAAGGGTTTTGTCGACAGCCTGGCTTGTTCTTACAAGTTGATAGTCACATTGAGAAGTAGCGGATCGATGACGGACTTCTCCGAGAAATTGTTTCATCGCTTGAAGGTAACCATCTCGTAAAGCGCGAGGGTTGCAGCTAACCTCACCACCCAGTTCGAGTCCTTCAAAGCGTGTGGGGCCATCAAAAGGAAAGTCCAATTCATCATCGTCCAGTATGTGACATATAGCAACATCATGGCCTCTTTGTCTCAGAAACTGGAGGCCCTTATAGAGTGCGTCTCTTTCACCGAATAAGTCTGAAAAAATGATCACGAGACCTCGTCGTGGCAGGTTCTCAGCAAGGTTACGAAGGACGGCATGAAAATCAGAGCAACGTTTCTGACGAGGTTTCTCCAGTCCAGCGATAAGGCTACTGAGATGTGATCTATTCGTGCGAGCCGGTACACTGGTTCGAACCTGTTCGTCAAAAACAGAAGCACCGACGGCATCTCCTTGAGAAAGCCCAAGCCATGCGAGACTTATCGCAAGAGTGGCAGCGTAGTCGTACTTTGTCAGTCCCTGCGTCTGGTCAAAACGAGGCGGGATATAATCCATGCTGGCCGATCCATCAACAAGTAGAAAGAGGCGAAGGTTTGTCTCATTCTCGTATTCCTTGACGTAGAATCTGTCTTGCCGTCCCCAGACTTTCCAGTCAACGCGTCTAAGATCATCCCCACGGGTGTATTCACGATGTTGCAGAAACTCGACAGAGTTTCCTTTGTACGGGCTTTTGTGCATGCCCGTAAGAACACCTTCTACAACCGCTCGAGCTCGTAGGTCGAGTCGATCAATACGAGCGAGTACCTCAGGAGGCAAATATTGTCTGGAAGCGGGGGTCACGCGTCAGTTCATCCTCGTGGGCGGGGGTTGTCTCAATGAGTTTTTCAATAATGGCGTCCGCCGAGACACCCTCACTTTCTGCGGCAAAGCCGACAACAATTCGATGTCGTAGTACCGGGGCGGCAAGGGACTGAACGTCCTCAATTGTTACATGTGGTCTCCCTTGGAGAAGGGCCCTGGCTTTGCAGCCTAGGATCAGGTTTTGAACAGCGCGTGGGCCAGCACCCCAGGCAAGTTGGTCAGAAACGAAATCGGGAACACCCTCAGCACCAACACGTGTTTGCCGAACAATCGCCAGTGCATAGCGAGCAATATGATCACTCAGGGGAACTTCCCGAACACTTTTTTGGAGTGCGATAATTTCCTGTGCCGTGAGTACGGGTTCAACTTCGGTAGCGTGGTTTCCTGTTGTTCGCTGAGCAATCTCGAACTCTTCAGAAAAGGACGGGTACTGGACAAAGACTTTGAACATGAAACGATCCTGCTGTGCTTCAGGCAGTGGGTACGTGCCTTCTTGCTCAATAGGGTTTTGTGTTGCAAGAACAAAGAACGGGTCGGTGAGTTTGTGTTGCGTACGGCCGACGCTCACCTGGCGTTCTTGCATAGCTTCGAGCAAAGCAGATTGAGTTTTTGGTGGAGTTCTGTTTATCTCGTCAGCAAGAATCACGTTTGCGAACAACGGGCCTTCAAGAAAACGTAGGTTTCGGCTTCCACTGCTTCGATCTTCTTCTAGAACCTCTGTACCAATGATGTCTGCCGGCATAAGGTCGGGAGTGAATTGAATTCTACTAAAGGCCAAGTCAAGGGTTTTTGCGAGCGTGCTAATAAGCAAAGTTTTTGCAAGCCCAGGCACACCCTCAAGTAAACAGTGTCCTTGAGAAAAAAGACAAATAAGTAATTCATCAATGACGTGTTGTTGGCCAACAATGACTCGGGAAAGCTGTTCAACAATCTTTTCGTGAGCATTGTGTAGCCGGTCAGTAGTTAGTTGAAGTTGAGGTTCGGACGGCATTCACGACTCCAGAGACATTTTCGAGGGTTTGCATTGCGTTAGATAAAAACGAACGAACATTCAAATGATACTCCCTAATGGCCGGTGGAACCAACTGCCTGTTCACGACATGCGTCTCGGCGGTGCAAGATGCTCACCAGGACCTCCTAACGCTGGTAGATCGGAAGCATCCCGGCATTAAGTTGGAGAATCGTAAGGTTTGTAGAAGTTGTGTAAACAGGTCCAATATAGCCCTGCTGCCAGAATACTCCTGCGCGATCTTTTGTTGCCTCTGCGACTAATCGCTTTTCGATTTGACGTCGATAGTCAGACCACTTTTGGCCACCTTCTCGATACATTACTTGCGAATAGTAGTAGTGGGCGTAGTGCCAATGACCAAACCCAGCATTCGCAATGTTTCCGAGATGCTTTTCCGCATAGGTCAGCATTCGAGGAACATGTGTGTCGTCATACTCGCCAGCATTAAATAGGCATGCGATAGCCGCAGCCGAAATCGCTGGGCGGCCTCCACCTCCTTTCGAACTGTATTGAACACCTCCGTCTGGCATAGTGCACTTATGGATGTATGCAATAGCTCGGTCGATTGTCTCTCTGGGAACCGAAATGCCTGCATTACGACAGCCTCGAAGCCCCTGTACCTGTGTGATTGTTGTTGATCCCTCATCGAAATCGTTCCCGTCCTTAGCGCTCACGTATCCCCAGCCCCCGTCCTTCGTTTGTGCTCGCCCCGAGAATTCTACAGCGCTCTCAAGCACTTTGATGACTTCGTTTCGTCGAGCAAGGTCTTCTTCTTCACCAAGGACCTGTGATAAAAAAAGCATTGAAAATCCATGGCCGTATGTGTAGCGGTCATCTGTTTTCGGGTCACCGATGAGGCCATTTGGGCGGGAACGACTCACGAGGTAATCGACCGCCTTTGCTATAGAGTCAGCATGTTTGCCTTGAGTTGGGGTAGAGCCTTCAAGAAGTAGAGCTGTCCCCGCAAGTGCTGTCATCGCGGTTGGATACCGTCCTTCGTTGGCCGTCCAGTTGCCACGTCTTGACTGATTTGCTGCGAGCCAGTCGAGGCCGCCTTCGACAGCCTCCTGTACATTGATCGAGGCTGCGTGAGTGGTATCAAGGTGCCACTCGGATAATTCGACGGTAATGAGAAGTAACGATGTCAGCACTGCCAATACCGTTTTTCGGTCGATTCCTGCTTTCGTATTCCGAAAGTTGTTGTTCATTTTTTGAGTTTCTTGCGATTGCATGAAAAAGGACGTGGGCGGCACCGTTACGAGTGCTTTGGTACAAGAAGATTTATTGGCCAATGATTGCTCTTTCAATCCAAAATTTCAGTTCACTGAGAACGTCTGTGTAGACAAGAGGTTCCTGCTCAGCACGGAAGGGTTCTGTGTCGTCGCCGGATAGCCCAGTAAAGTGCAATGTGATTTTTGGAACATTTCCGCCCATTTGTCGTCGGCTGACTATTCTCATTTCGACAGACGAACTCACGGCATCGCCAATAATGTTCAAGTCAGCTGTGTTTTCAGTCTGAGGCGACTCAAGTTGTATTTTGTCGTCGAGGTACAGCATTGCACCAGTTCGTTTGTCGATGCAGAGGATGCTTAAACGGTAGCGTCCCCTTCCCTGCCCTACTGACGTGTTTGTCATGCGCAACCGGCGACCAAATATGAGTGTCGGTAGGCCAGTGGGCTGAGGGCTTTGAATGATGTGCCGCTGGATAGTAGCCGGTCGCGGCCACATCATGTCGCCAGTGAGTTTGCTCAGTGACCAGACAGTTGAGGATTCAGCTCTCTCTAGCCCTGACCCAGCACCAAACCGTTCTACCGCATCAATTCCACGAAAGCGTTTTTCATCACCCATGGTTGTGTTTCGGCTTGCGAACAATATGTAGCGGTCTTGCCAAGGGAGGCATCGAAGTTCCCGGAACCTTGTGGGCATTTCTTCAAGTGTTGTTGTAAACTTTGTTTGCCCGCTCGCAACATCGATAGCAGTTAACTGGCCGTCCAGTGTTATCGCTAAAAATATATTGTCCTCGGTAATAACCCCACGTGTCGTCGCTGGGCATTCGCAAATTGTACGGTGGCTCTTGTCTGTAATGTCAACGACGGCGAGTTGTAGCCTGTTTTCTTTATTAGACTTCGTTGGCTGCACGATAAGAAGATTTCTTCCGGCGATAGCAAGCCTGTTCTGTCGGGCAGGAAGGTCATGGGACGCAATTTTGTGGCCGTCTGTCATCGACAGAATCTGCGAGTTTTTGCCATCGCGGGTGGTGATGCAGAGCACCTCATTATCACCAAATATTTCTGTTCGTAGAGGAATGTTGCGTCGTCTCCATAGGACGTTGCCAGTTCGTATGTCACAGATTTCAAGAGATCTGCCGGAAATTATCGGGACGCCTGTTTGATGAGGAATTCCGATACGAAATGTGGGTATTCTTTGGATTTGATGGTTGCTCAATTCGACCGCAACTTTTGACTTCAGTGGTAATGGGCCAAGAGGTCGCAGGAGTCGTTCGGTAGTGCCTGTAGGAGTTTGGGTTACAAAGGGTCGTCGTGGTTGAACGAGGCTGTCATCTGTTTTCGCCCAGAGCAGGCGGTGTTCACCATCGGCCGGTTCACAAACCTCAAAAGCGGTAAGAGAGTGGCTATTCTGAAGGAGCAGTATGCGATCAATGAGGAATGCTGACGTTGATCGTAGGCGAAAATAGCTTGTGAGGTGTGGGTGCTTTGCTCCCTCAATTTCGATCGAGATAGCATCGCCGATTGGTGTGCCGAATTGGTCATGAAGAATAATGCTTCTGCCCGTATGCTCAAGTGTTGCGCCGGGGAAGCCAGAATTCTTGGCATGAACTATTTTGATTTGTGTTGATTTACTGAGGATATTCGCTGCTGCAGATGCTTCTTGGCTTTGCGTGACTTCTACTTTTCCGATTGGCCATGTGTCGCGTACAAAGTTGTCTGGTGAGACTATTTGTGCCAGAGGGTTTTTCGCCAATTTCGAACGACTGATGTCGTTCGCTGTAAGCAGTTGGAGCTGAAGGAGAAGATTCTGTCTTGCTATGCCTGTTAACCCAACAAGTTCTGCACGCAGTGTCTTTCTGAGAATGTTGGTGGCTTTGTCTTTCAAGGGACGGTTGCCGAATCTGTCTATAAAAGTTTCTAAGGCAAAGCGACGTGTTTCGAGGTCAGGAATTCTTTCCGCCTTGTCTAGAGAACCTTTTTCTTCTTGATCAATTTTATGACGTAGTTCTTGTGGTGTTGATCCGTCAGCAGTAATTTCCTGGGATTGAAGAATTTGCTTAAGTTTTCTTTGGAACCAACGGCTCGATCCAATCCAAAGCGAAGAGTCCTCACGGTCGTGAATTAAGTTTTCATCTTCTGATAGTTCTAGGCTCGCTAATTGAAGGTAGTTTTGGCATACGTCCCAAGCTTTGATGGGCTTGCGTGCTTCGAGAAATCCGTCGATCGCGAGCCTGCGGATACTCGCCGCCATTTGCTGTGATGGTGCCAGCTCGACGCCTTCCGACCACGAGGCACCAGCACCATCAAAATCATTTTTCAGCGCAAATTCAATCGCTTGGCTGACTGTTGCAGCAGACGGCTTGGGGCCTTCGGGTCCATGTACACGTCGAATATCCTTTAAGCCCTCGGCTGTATTTCCTTTGGATAGGTTCAACTCTCCTCGCCAATGGAGAGCCCATGGATCAGTCGAATCATTCTGGAACGCCGTTTCAATGTTCCGCTCGAGATCAGCGGTCTGGTGGTACACGTCAAGGAAGTCGAGCCCTTGTGATATGACCTCACCACGATATGAGACGAGGTTACCAGGAAGTGCAGACCCTCGTCCGAGAGAAGTTGCGACGAGCGTGCCGTTTGAAAGGTCTATTTCAGTGACGGCAGGAGCGTTCGTTGGAACATAAAGACGCTTGTTGGAGAGAATGCCCCGACCACAAATGATTTCATCATTGAGCCCAACGGCTCGCTTCCAGATTGTTTTTCCATCATCAAGTGAAATGGCTGCAACTTCTTTTTGTCCGAGTGCGATAACCGTACGGTCGACAATGCCAGCAACATTTACGAAATCAGTACGTGGCGATTGCCAGAGGGCTTCACCGGTCCGGATGTTCACGCAATGTAAAAATTCTGAGCCAGCTGGTGTGAGAATTACTTTGTTTCCAGAAATAGTTGGTAGTGCGTCAAGCCATCTGCCCCCGCTGGTGTTACTTTCTCCGGCGGCCTTGACTTGCAATCCAGCCATACCACCTGCAAAGCCTGGCATTCTCAGTTGGATGCCGTTTGCGAGTCGTCGAACGTCATCTGGTTTTGGAACGTTGAACCGGTATGCCCAGCGAAGCGTGCGAGCGGCTAGATCAACGGCAATTGCTGCACCAGCGCCGGTTGGGCAGACAAGAGTGCCTTCAGCAAAGGCAGGTGAGAGCCCGAGTTGTTTCCGATCATTGCGGTTCGTAATATCGTATTCGACGTCAATCTCGGCTAGTGGTTGTGACCATAGAGTGTCGCCGGTGGCAGCTAGTAATACGTCAAGCCGTATTTGCTGTCGTTCTTCAACCAGCACATAAAGCTCATTGCCAAGCGGCAATGGGCTTCCGAGAAACCAGCGAGCCTTTGGGCTTTCGTTTTTTCGTGGGAGCTGCCAGCGGATTTGTCCTTCTTGAGTGATGTCATAGGCAACGAGCCGGTTGTTGTTTCCGAAATCACGTGAACGTCCAGGTTGCCGCAAACGTTCTCGAGAGGTTTGAAGCACGTCTTGCTCAACAGCAAACACAAGTTCTCCGTCACTTGAAAGCGTTGAAGAAGTCGAATCGTAGAAAAGCCCGTCAAGTGGATGCGCGCTACGTTCCTCAAACTCGTTCGGATCGTTGTCAGCAATTGCTGAATTCGCTAATCGCCCTTCTATCCACATTCTTTTCCCAGACTCGAAATCAATTGCCATGACACCTGCCCGTGATTGAACAAGGATTGAATTGCCAACGGCGAGTGGTGTGCCTGCAGGGAGGATGGGAAGTCCTTGCTCAGTGAGCAAATCACTTCTTTGCTTGAGGAGACGCTGCTCCTGCGGATGCAGTGTAAGAGGTACCCTGAAACGAGGGACCAAAAGCGGTCGGTCGCATGGCCTTATGGGATTTCGGTCGGGTCTTCCTCGACTCATCCTCCAGTTTTCTGATGTGAGAGCCTTTTTGGTATCTGATCCAGATGTAGCTCCTGTCAATTTAGCAATGAGGAGTTGGTCACGCAGAAGATCTTGTTCAGGTAGGAGTTCACCACCGAGTCGTGCCGAACCTTTGACGTCTTTGAGGAGTCGTTGAGCCTTCGTTTTCTTATGTGGGTCTATTGCAATCGTTGTTGCTGCCTGCATGAGTTTGAATGTTGGAAGCAATGCGTCAGGAAGATTTGTCATCGGGCCGGTAGCGATTCGTTCCAGCCATGCCTCTGCCGCGAGCGGCTGACCCGATTCAAGGAACCTTGCCGCGGTAAGGATTGCGGAACGATGCCCGGCTTCAGTGTGAAACCACCGTCTTGCAACGGCAATGATTGCTTCGTTGTTATTCTCACTCAGAGCTGTTCGGAGTGCGCGATCTGCACGTGTTCTGAATTGAAGTTGATATGCCTTACTGCCTGCTTCAGGGAGCTTGCCAATAAGTTCTGTCACCAGCGTTTTCATGCTACGACGAGTTTGTTCACTTGCGCTATCCCCCTCTAGGAAAACATCTTGTTCGGCGGTCAACATTTCATCAAGGAGTGCAGTCGCATCTGCCATTCGGCCTCCAGCAATGAGTCGCTGAGCTTGGTCAAATTGGCGTTCACGAAGTCGTTCACTTGGCAGATATACGCCGTTGCTTACAACAATTTCTTCCGGTGGTGCTTCAGAAGAATCATCAGCTCGTACGAGGGAAAAAAATGCGTCCCGAAAAGAGTGAGTAATATTCGGAATACGGATTCCAAGAACGAGGAGACCACACAAAGCGAACGTAGCAACGCAGCAGAGGTGTGCAGAAGTCTGTGGTCGACGCCGAGCGTTTTCAATTTTTTTTTGTGAAGTCACGATGATTCCATCTACGTCTTTCATGAACTTGCTCCACAATCGGGCCTTCTGCACGTGGAGTTGACATGGTTCATGTTCATTATTGCAGCAGAGGCCTGTTTGTGTCTGTTTTCTGAACATGCTGAAGGTCTCATTCAAAATGCAGCAGGTGTCCTCAATGTCGAAGTTCGATGGCAGTTCGCCCCTTCAGCGAGGGGTTTCTTGTTGGCAAGTACCCAAAAAATAGTGATTTTTTGGCTAATTACATAAAAAAACACTGTTTTCCCTTGCATTTTTACGGGTAATGCCTCTAATCGACGCCGCAAGCGGCCGTTTTCGGTCGAGCACCGAAATGCGGTCGGGGTTATTTGCCGCACAAAACTTTTCTCGTACGGGAGGCACGAACGATAATGGCGAAAAAGACTGGAAGTAAGCCAATGACAAAGACTGAG
>Ga0315315_10001185_pt1 | contig 23761 bp, 17 predicted proteins | sample M140m3416metaG_FD_203699 | JGI IMG/M metagenome (GOLD analysis project Ga0315315, IMG submission 203699) | Ammonia-oxidizing marine archaeal communities from Monterey Bay, California, United States - M1 40m 3416 | ecosystem: Environmental > Aquatic > Marine > Intertidal zone | place: USA...
TCAATGCCAAGTTCTCGACAGGCACGAATGACACGAAGTGCAATCTCGCCACGATTTGCGATCAGGATTCGATTGAACATGGTTTCCCTGAATGTTGAATTATCGAGCCAAGAAACAATGGCTCACGAAAGCTATGTCGAGAATACTTGCGACACGTAAAAAGGACTCATCATAAGAAGAATCTGTTTTAAGCACCTGGGTCGACTTTGATGAGTGGTTGGCCAAACTCGACAGGCGCACCGTTTTCAACAAGTATGGAAACGATCTGTCCAGAAACACCTGCTGGAATCTCATTGAAAACCTTCATGGCCTCTACAATGCATACTGTTTTCTCAGGTCCAATACGGTCACCAACCTTTGCGAATGGAGGTGCGTCTGGACTTGATGCTAAGTAAAACGTTCCAACCATTGGGCTTTTGACCACAATCATACGAGCCTCTTCAGCCGATTCTGCTGGAGCAGCGGGCTGAGCGGGGGCGGCTTGAGCAACTGGTGGAGCAACTGCGGGAGCGGAGTACGATGCGACTTCACCGCCTCTCTTGATTCTTACAGCGCTATCCGCGTGCTTCAAATCGATCTCGGTAAGATCGTTCTCCTGCATCAGAGAAATAAGTTTGCGAATTTTGCGAACATCGAAGACGTCGAATGATTGTTGGGACCCACTCATGGTGTCCATTTCTCCTCAGGAGGCCGGAGGTTAGTAAAAGTATTTGTTCTGACTAGAAAAAGTATCGGCAAATCAGCAAACCCAATTCGACCGAAATGTACGGAAACGGCCCGTAATCGGGCCAAAGGTAGCCATTTTGGCCCGTTTTCGTCAAGTTAGGGACAAGTTCCTCGTCTCTTATGTACTGATTTCTCTTGTTTTCGGAAGGGGCCTTCATGGCAGATTGCTCTGGAAATTCATGCCACAAAATTCCGGAAGGCCTACCGAAGTTGCCGGTTCGGCTCAGGGAATCCAGCAAATTTGACTACGGTCGTGTGGTTGTTGTGGCCGGGAGCCGAGGAATGGCTGGAGCCGCCGCGCTTTCCTCGATGGCGGCTCTAAGAGGCGGCGCTGGACTCGTCGAGGCAGTCGTTCCGGAATCGATTCAGGCAACGGTGGCTGGGTTTGACCCGTGCGTTATGACGCACGGTCTTCCAGAAGATGGTGCTGGTCGGTTTTCATTCTCAGCATTATCTGAAATTCATGGCCGTTGCCGGAAGGCGGACGCGGTCGCTCTTGGTCCAGGACTTGGTCGTAGTGACGATCTTGTAAAGATTGTTCAGGATCTTTGGCAGCAGTTACCAATGCCGGCGGTTGTTGATGCAGACGCATTGTGGGCACTTGCACACGATGCGGACTGGCAAAAAGTTGAACCTGCTGGGCCAAGGGTTCTTACACCTCATGCCGGCGAGCTTGCACGTCTTCTCGGTCAGAACCCGTCACGGGAAAAGAAGCAGGAGCGTGCGGAGTTAGAAGCCGCAGCTGCAATTCTTGCTAGAAAGTCAAAGTCAGTGCTTGTCTTCAAAGGGCCAGCCTCATTAATAACAGATGGCACGATGAGCATTCACAATGAAACAGGTAATCCAGGCATGGCGACCGCCGGAACGGGTGATGTTCTTACGGGTGTTCTTGCTGCCTTGCTTGCCCAACAACTCAGTCCTTTCGACGCTGCCCGACTTGGTGCATGGATTCACGGGGCGGCAGGTGACGAAGCGGTTGATCGAAACGGTGAGTGTTCTATGACTGCCCGTGACCTCCTGAACTGTTTGTACACACAAACAAGACGATGTGTCTCGAGGCGTACCAAACCATCTTGTTGAGACCTGTCGCAAGATATGTTTTACGAGCAGACAAGCGCAGTGGCTAGCGGCATGACTCCGTCAATCTCGGCGAGCCATACACGAGTCCCGTCTGAGGGCCTGATTCTATGTCCCCCGGTAAATGAGCCAAAAGCAGGAAGAGTAAGCGTTGTGCCAGTCGTCAAAAAACAACGGCACGTCAGCCGATCTCCGCTGGTGCCCTTGATGGTAACGGTTGGATGAACATGGCCAGCAATTGTGAAGGAACCAGGCTGTGCGCCGGAATGACTTTGATGATCATGGACAAAGCGAAAAGGTGGCTCAATAATTTCTTCTTCGCACCGTTTGATGCCAATTTCATAAGGTTGAAATTTTTTTCCAAGAGACTGTTCGTGATTGCCGAGAACGAGAACAACGTCCGTGTTCTGCGATTGACGAATCTGCATGCAAAATGCAGAGAACTCATCAAGCACGTGCTCTGTGCATCCCGAACGAGCATGAAACAGATCGCCTGTGATCAGAAGTCGCCGTGCCCTACATGTCTGTACGATGTCGGTGAGTCGCTGAAGGTCGTGTTGTGCCAACCCCTCAGGAATCGGCATGCCGGCATGTCGGAATGTTGCTGCTTTCCCGAGATGGATGTCTGAGCAGACAACAGTTGATGTTTTTGGAAGAAATGCTGCTCTCCCGGGAAGCAGAACAATGTCCGCGTCCATGGGCAGGTTTCCGCTTTCAGTGATGGCAATCTGGATGTCTTGTGTGTCTCGGACGGGAGGCGATGACGATGAATGTTTTTGTGTCATATGCGTGCTGCGTGCTCGAGTTCTTCAGCCATTTGCATAATTCGTTGACGCCAATTCTGGGTTGTGAGGCGTGACTGAATCTGTTCCGCCCAGATTGGAAATGCGAGTGGTGAAAGCCTCGGGGTATCAACGACCACGATCTCTTTCTTCGCGATTGCGTGAAGTGATTCAGAAAGTCGCTGGAATTCAAACTGATTTTCCAGTACTTCTCGACGAGCCTGTTCAAGAAGTAGGTTCTCAGTGTCGTATTCACTCAGAACATCAAAAATAAGACCAGCAGATGCCTGCGTTTGTTTTGCTGATCGCGTTCCTCCTTGAATCAGGCCGGCGACACGAGCAATTTCTCGAAATTGTCGTTTTGCCATTTCGGTTCCATTGAGGCATGCAAAGAGATCTTCAAGCAGTTGGCCGGGTTTGAAAAGTTGTCGAAAGTCGCGTGCATCCAGTTTCAGTTGTTTGGCTCCAGAAAGCTCAAATCCCCAATCATTGGCTGCAAGTGTCAGCGTGCTCGGTGTCTTGTTTGCAATTCTCCAGGCAAGTAAAGCGGCCAGACCCTCATGAACAAGTCGTCCTTCGAAAGGGAAAATAAAGAGATGGTGTCCATCTCGGCTGCGGGCCCGTTCGATTAGAAGCGTGTCATCCGTAGGCAAGCGGCTCCATGTGGCTTGCGTTGTGATAAGTGGTGCAATGGCTGCCGTTTCAGGAGGCAGCGGAGGTGCAGATGAGTCCTGTCGGCTCTCTCCAGCTAAACGAACCTGTTCAAGCACCGCTGCGGACAGAAGTGTCGAAAGAGGCATCCGTCCACCATTCCATCGAGGAACTTGCAGTCCATGGCTTCCTCGGGATCGTTTGACCCAGGCTGTGAGTCCATCAAAACGAAACAGTGTGAGTGGTCGTCCAGCAAAAAGAAACCGATCTCCGGTGTTCAGGCGGCTGATGAAGGATTCTTCGACGGTGCCGAGTCGGCCACCACGACACCATTTGACCTCGACAGTTGCATTCGATGTAATTGTGCCGATGTTCATTCGGTGTCGACGAGCCAGAGCGGGGCTGGCAATGTACCATCGCCCAAATCGTTCTTTGATTCGGCAGTAGTCAGGGTAAGCGGAAAGAGCATGTCCACCGCGAGCGGCAAAGTCGAGTGCCCACTGCCAGGATTGGTCGTCGAGATTGGCAAACGCGACCGTTTCCTTCACTTCTTTATACAGGTCGTGCTCGCGAAAGCCTCCACTGCATGCCACTGTCACGATGTGCTGTGATAAACAGTCAAGAGCATTGGTGAGAGGACGTCGGGGTTCAACGGAACCAGCTGAGGCAGCCAATCGCGCGGCAGCACATTCAATAAGTTCCAAGGCATGAGTTGGGATGCAGATAAGTCGGCCAACTGCACCTGGCGCATGACCGCTTCTGCCAGCCCGCTGAAGAATTCGCGCAATTCCTTTTGGGCTTCCGATCTGAAGGACCTGTTCGACAGGGCCGAAATCAACACCAAGATCAAGGCTTGATGTGGCAACAACACATTTGAGTGATCCATCGCGAAGACCTGCTTCAGCAGTATTGCGTAGTTCACGATCAACGGAACCGTGATGAAGCGCTAGTTTGTCTTTCCAGTCTGGTCTGGCTTCTTGGATTGCGTCGTACCAGCGCTCAGCCTGAGAGCGTGTATTTGTGAATGCAAGAGTTGTTTTCGCGGACTCAATTGCTTCAACAACTTGTGGGAGGAGCCGTAAGCCCATGTGCCCTGCCCATGGAAATCGTTCAATCGGGTCAGGAATAATCGTCGAGAACTCAAGTTTTCGTGGTGTATTTGCTTGTATTAATTGAGCATGGTCACACCGGGTTGGCCCAACAAGCGTGGCAACGGCTTCATCAAGATTTGCTAAGGTTGCTGATAGTCCCCAGGTGATCACTCCGGGACGAATGGCCCGTAGCCTCGATAATGCAAGTTCAGTCTGAACGCCCCGCTTCGTTCCAAGAAGTTCGTGCCATTCATCGACGATGACGGTGTCAAGATCTGCAAAAATTTCTTGGCTGTCTTCGAGTGACAATAAAATAGAAAGTGATTCAGGAGTGGTAATAAGAGCCTCGGGCCAATTCTGTCGGAGGCGGCGACGGTCAGCAGCCGATGTGTCACCAGTGCGGGTGCCGACCTGCCAGTGGGAGCCAAGCATTTCAGTCAGGTCTGCCAGCGGCTCTTCAAGAGCACGGGCGGTGTCCGTCGCCAGAGCACGTAGTGGAGTGATCCAGATAATTCGGATGCCGGTTTTCATGTCATGCGTGGGTAGAGCAGAGCTACGACACAATGCACCAAACCATGCTGCAAGTGTTTTTCCTGTACCTGTTGGGGCGTGGAGAAGGCCGTTTCTTCCTGCTCCCATCGCTTGCCACGTCTCTCGCTGGAAATCAAACGGCGTTTGATTGCGATTTTTAAACCATTGTTCGCATGTCACACCAAGAGTGGCCATCTCAACAACTGGTTTTGGAGTTGGAGCATTTTTGTTTTGAGACGAACGGTTTTTGCCTGACGGTAGCTGCCGTTGAGGAAGTGTGGTTTCAGATGCTCGGGTCATAGTTTTATTTGACTTGGGTGCCAGATACTTGCTGTTGGCCAGTTGCTTGTGCGAGAAGTGATTTCAAATCACTGAGTGTTGCGGCTTCATGAGGAAGTTTGTCACGTCTCCATCTCGCTATTCGTGGGAAGCGAACAGCTATTCCTGACTTATGACGTGTTGATCTCGATACATTTTCAAAAGCTAACTGAAATACAAGCGTTGGTTGTACGACCCGAACTGGACCATGTCGTTCAATCGTGGTGCTTCGAATGATCTTGTCAATTTCAATAAGTTCTTTGTCCGATAGTCCACTATAGGCTTTTGCGACAGTGACAAGTTGATCTCCGTCCCAGACACCAAGCGTATAGTCGGTGTGAAGCCCGGCACGGCGGCCGTGCCCCGCTTGGGCATAATGAAGCACAGCATCAATTTCAAGCGGCTCTACTTTCCATTTCCACCAATCTCCGCGGGGTCGTCCATGTGCGTAGTTGCTTGCGATTCGTTTGAGCATGAGCCCTTCAACACCACGTTGGCGGGCTTGTTGACGGGCGAGAGTGAGTTCGTCCCATGATTGACCATCAACAAGAGGAGAGTGAAACATTCTGATGTCACTTCTGGTAGAAGGATTGTGGTGAAGTTTGGCTGGCCCGCCAGACGATGCTGGTTTTTCTTGAAAAGCCGATGGCACGATAGTGAGAAGTTTCCTTCGGCGAAGAGAAAGTGGCTCTGATCGAATATCCTTTCCCTGAGTTTCAAGCAGGTCGTACGCAACAAAGACCGCTGGGATTTCAGTACGAATCTTTTTGCCGGCACGTTTACGGCTTGCCCTTCTCGACAGCATTGAAAAGGGAAGGAGATTGTTCGGGTGGGCTGCAAGCAGTTCCCCGTCGAGAACAGTGCCATCAGGAAGATGTTCTGCAGCCTCTACAATTTCGGGGAAGGCATCGTTCATCCGTTCTTCGCCTCGGCTCCAGATTGAGATTCCAGCAGATCTTCGCACAACCTGAGCCCGCATGCCGTCCCACTTCCATTCGGCTTGCCAGTCCGCAGTAGAGCCGAGTTCCTGAGGTTCACAACGTATCGGTGAGGCAAGAAAGAATGGGTACGGGCGGAGGCTGTCAGCGGACGTAGGCTTTGGTGAAATAAGTGACTGAAAGTCCTCTGCAGTCTCGATTGTTGCGGCCATCATTCGTTCGGCAAGCACTGCTGGCTCCAAACCAGACATTTCTGCGAGTGCTCGTGCAACTAACGTTCTCGATACGCCAACGCGGCAGCCTCCAGTTAACAGTTTGTGCCAGACAATTCGTTCATGGGGCGTCAACCGTTTCCATGTTTCCTCAACGACCTGTCGTTTATGGCTGTCCGGCTTTCCCTTGAGTCCACGTATTGTTTCTTCGAAGCAACGAGAGAGCGATAGCGGTTCAGTGCTGTGGTTCTGGTTACCCGATTCATCTGTAGGTTGGTCCGGTAAGATGAGGGCGAGTGTCTCGGCAAGGTCGCCAACGTGAACATAGCTTTCTTCAACTAACCAGAGCGGAAGTTCGGCGAATTCTGCAGCCCACGCTCTGAGTAATCGTGTCGATACAGCCCGCAGTTGTTTGGCTCCACACAGCACTCTCAGTCCACATGCAGCGTCTTCAGGAGGAGCCGACACAAAGTACTCTTTCAGAGCCTCAATCTTTTGGTTTGTGCTGGTAGTGCCATCCAGTTTCCAATACAGATCAGAGAAGCGTTTCATTGGGCAGCCTCTGCATCTTTGTTGTCAGTATTGGTAGGTTCACGAGTGATTGCCTTAAGCTCTGGGGCATCTTCGTCTGTGTCACCATCATCAGGATTGATTTCACCAACAAAACGTGTTGCAAGTACCTCGGCATTGAATCCTTGTTCCGTAAGCAATCGTGCGACTATGTCTGTAAAACCGTGAGTAACAAGGACTCGTTGTGCACCTGAAGATTGAACCGCCTGCATAAGGTCTGGATAGTCCACGTGGTCAGACAGGATGAAACCCTTTGGAATCCCACGTCGTCGACGGACGCCACGAAGAAGCATCCAGCCAGATACCATGGCAATAGATGTCTCGCCAAAGCGATTGATCCAGGTTGTCGCTGCAGCACTTGGCGGAGCGATAACAATTCCACGCCCTCCGCCTATTTTTCGGCTATGCGGTGGTATTCGATTTATCGGTGGAAGTCGTACGCCGCTTGCCCGATAGGCTTCAACAAGTTTCATCACGGCCCCATGTCCATATATTGGTCCGATTGATGGATCGAGTAATGAGGCAAGCCGCTGTGCCTTGCCAAGTGCATACGCCAACAGCACGCTGGTACGACCAGAGTCGGCATTTGCTTTCCACCATGTATTTATTTCATGCGCAACTGTTTCTGGAGCAGGCCAACGGTACACAGGTAGACCAAAGGTGCTTTCCGTTACAAAAACATCACATGGAACGGACTCAAAACAGTCACATGTCGAATCATTCTGGAGTTTGTAATCACCAGTTACGACCCAGGTTACACCCCGGTGACTCACTCGAACTTGTGAGGAACCCAAAAGATGGCCTGCTGGATGGAGCGAAATATCAACTCCATTGATAGAAATATGCTCGTTATATTTAAGAGTATCGATGACTGCCTGGCTGCCCATGCGGGTACGTAAGACATGCTTGCCAGGTGCAGCGCAAAGGTAACGATCACTGCCCTGCCGAGCATGATCGGCGTGGGCGTGGGTGATTACGGCATGCGATACTGGTCGCCAGGGGTCGATATAAAAATTACCGACCGCGCAGAAGAGTCCGTTGGGCGTGATTTCAAGAAGATCAGGCACGGTGAGTTGAGCCTCCTGTCAGGTGGCTCACTGATTTCCGTCCTGTTCAGCGATATGCTGCATTGCCAACAGCCGGGAATCGATAGCCACCGAATCCAAATGGAGCGTAGCGTGGCCAGTCGCCTTGGGCGACCCCCGGCTCTGTTCCGTACATTTTCCACGTCGGCGTCCGCGGTATCGTCGGCGGAACATAATAGCGAGGCCGGCCCTCAATTCCAGTGACATATGGGCTTGCCCCCGGTTTGTAAGGTGCCTGATTTCTGGGAGTTCGAGAATTCTGGTAGCTCGAGGATTTTGTCTTCCTCCAGCGAGCAGCTTCAGCGGATGAAGCAATGCAGGCAGTCGTCAGGAGTGTAAGAATCACAAAAGATGGTTTTTTAAAATTCATGGTTTCTTGACGCCAGAAGGACGGAAATCGAATCAGTCAGAGTTTCAGAAAAAACGAGTCTGTCTAACTCTACTCGGTTAAAGATGCCAGAGGGCTGAAGGTTCAAAAAATAAATCCCTACGGGGCCGGTCGTATGGTTTATCTGTTTTATGAGGACACCCCGCGAGCATGCATGTCTGCGAGAGCATGCATGTCTGATTGGTTTCGTGTTCCTGATGGTCAGTCACTTGATCACGCGTCCTCTTTTTGTGGCCCAGCCCACCGAATCCGCACAGGCATGTCGAACGCCTTCTCAAAAAGATCAGTTCTTCGCTCTGCGCCCCAGATGTCAACTTGAGGGTTGGCGTCAGACACGACAACAAGATTTGCACCATCATTATCAATACTGGCGAGTACATCTTTCACTTGCTGCGATCGACTTCGATCGAGGCCCCCAGCGAGTCGTAAGATTGCCGCCATGCTCCGAACCCGTTGTTGGTCCTCAGAGGAAAGTCGTGAAAAGTTCTGATGTTTTTTCTTAGGGAATGCTCCACGATGATAGCGAGCGATGTTTGCAATCATTTCAAGATCTGGCCCTAATATTCCTGGTAGTCGACTGTTCCGTATGAGGTGGTAGCTGTGCTTGTGGTGTTGGTCATAGTTAATGACATACCCAACATCTTGCAGCCGCGCGGCTGTTTCAAGAAGTTTTCGGTCAGTTGGAAGAAGCTTGAGTGGTGAGGCAAGTTGGTCGTAAATTCTTCCAGCTAATGCCGCAACAGTCCGACCATGCTCCAATTCACCAGAGCATGCCTCTGCAAGCCGTTCAATGGCCCGTTCACTTTCAGCAGGATCGTTTGTCTCCCCGCCAAAGTACTCGTCCACCATCTCGCGGATGAGCCCGTCTCGAACTCCTCGGGTATGTACCAGGATCGTATTGACTCGAAATCGTTTGAGCAGACCATCAATAATCGAGAGACCGGCAATAATGATATCAGCCCTGTCAGATGACATGCCTGCCATTGATTTACGCGATCGAAGCGACATTTTCTTGAGTTGATCAAGAAGATGCCGAAGCTCTGCGTGGGAAACCTTGTAGCCAGCGACCGGGATGTCGGCCTCCTTCTTAGAGGCCATGACCAACTCTGCGAGGGTTGTAAAGGTGCCACCGGAGCCAACAAGGAAATGGGGTGCAAACAGAGGCCGGCTCGTTTCGCGCTTAAGGCATCCCGTAATTTCTTTGTCGAGCTTAATAAGCCCTTGCTGAAATTCGACGCCTTCAGCCCTGCTTCCAATTCCACATCGTTCTGTAAGCCTCACAGCACCAAGCGGTGTGGAAAAAATAGATTCCACCAGCGATCCGGTGGCGAAGACAACTTCTGTGCTGCCGCCTCCGATATCAGCAATGACAATATTTTTTCCATTCAGGTCGAAGGCATGCTGTACGCTGGAGAAGGCAAGTCGAGCCTCTCGTTCTCCAGAGATAACTTCAACATTGAGGCCAACTTCCTTTTGTATTCGCCGGCAAAACTCGGATCCATTCGTGGCTTCACGAACAGCACATGTGGCAATCGTACGCAGTGCTGAAACCTGATATCCAGCAGCGATTTGCTTGAATGTCGCAAGAGCCTCAAGGGTTCTGGCCATCGCATCGTCATCAAGCCGTCCGTCAGAGGAGATGCTGCGAGCGAGTCGTGTCGGTTCCCGTTCCTCGTCGAGTATTCGGTAACTACTTCCTCGAAATACCTCAGCAACCAGAAGTCGTACACTGTTACTGCCGATATCAATCCCGGCTAGGCGGCTTGCCATCTCTGTGTTGAGGTAGATTTGTTTTTGATCAGGTGGGCTGGTCATTGAAGCTTCAACTCGAAAGAAAAAATTCACTCTCAGGTTTTTCTATCATACTCGGAGGGCCATTGCCGCTAATTGGGTTGCACTTCTAGTTCGTATGATTTCAACTCATGCTAACTCACACCAATTTACCGCTTTCTGTAATTTTCACACGTGACACGAACATTTTCAGGAACTGTCTTTAGTAACCGCGAGGGTGTAACGTTGCCTGAAAATGGCTGCGGGATCACAGTTGGAAACTTTGACGGTGTACATCTTGGGCACCGGGAAATTGTGGCGAGGCTGATCAGTTTGGTTCAGCCGCGGGGCCTGCCGTCCATCGCGTTGACGTTTGATCCCCATCCTGCAGAGTTGCTTCACCCAGGGCTTGCGAGACGTTTTTTAACAACGACACGACGTCGTGCAGAACTTCTGCTCTCCCTGGGCTTAGATGCAGTGTTTGTTCTCAATACGACACCAGAGTTATTAAATCTCTCGGCCGAAGAATTCTATAGCGAGGTGCTCTGTCGGCGTTTTCATCCGGCTGCTATTGCTGAGGGAGAGGATTTCCATTTTGGGCACAATCGACAGGGGACGTTATCAGATCTGCAGCGCTGGGCTGATAGAGATTCCATTGCGTTGACAACCGTCACGCCTGTACAGATTGCTGGGACTGCCGTGTCGAGTTCGAGGATTCGTGGTTTGTTAGAAGAAGGAAATGTGGCAGACGCGAATGATTTACTTGTTTTTCCATACAGGGTAGAGGGGCAGGTTGTGGAAGGGCAAAGACGTGGCAAGGCCCTTGGTTTCCCGACAGCAAATCTTGGGAACGTGCACACGTTGGTTCCTCATGACGGTGTCTACGCTGGAGTGGCTACGACAGCTTCTGGTGCCCGGTATGGGGCAGCAATTCATATAGGCAAAAACCTCACGTTCAGCGCTACGGAAAGGACTATAGAAGTTCATCTACTTGGCTTCATGGGTGATATTTACGGCCAATTGCTGCAGGTAGAATTTTTTCAACGCCTGCGGTCAACCGAAAAATTTGATGGAGTTGAGGCACTCAGAGAGCAACTTCATGCGGATGTTGTGCACGTCGAATCCATGTCCCGGCTGAATGTAGGAAAACCGCAGACTCAAGGAGTTTCACTCTCTTCAACACGTTTTTCCGGGTAAACTAACAAAACTAGTTTTTGTAAAAATGTCCGAAGTTGGCTGCGTCCGTGTTTCACTCAAAGGAAAATTCCATGCGCCTCGATTGGTCTGCGTTTCTCAAAGTTCTTGATGAGTCAGAGCGAGTTGTGCTCACAAGTCATGTTCGGCCTGACTGTGATGCGCTTGGTAGCGAGTTAGGAATGGCTGGGATTCTCGAGGCCGTGGGCAAGGATGTCCGTATCGTCAACGCGCAGGAGACGCCAGCCAATCTTCTGTGGATTGATCCCCAGCATAAATTGGAGTCATTAGCGAAAGGTGTTACACCAGTTGATCTCGATGATCGTGATCTGCTCATCGTTCTTGATACCAGTGCATGGGCGCAGCTTGGGGCAATGGGAGAGGTGCTTAAGCGACGGCGGGAACGTGTGGTCGTTGTTGACCATCATGTGAGTGAAGATGATCTTTCGGATCGTTGGTTTAAAGATACAACAGCTGAAGCCACGGCACGAATTGTGTATGAAATTGGTCTTCGTTTACGAGTTCCCCTCACTGAGTCGATTGCAACGCCACTGTACGCCGGTCTCTCAACCGATACCGGGGGGTTTCGTTTTCCATCTGCAAGCGGTGAGACATTTCGTGTCGCTGCTCGTCTTGTTGATGCGGGCGCGAGTCCACCATTTATTTACCGAGAGCTTTTTGAGCAAGATACGCTTGCTCGACTCCATCTGGTTGGCCGAACACTTGCCGGAGCACGGACCTTCAACGATGGAAACTGCATCCTTTCGACAGTTCGTCAGTCCGACATTAAAGAGGTCGGTGCCTCACCAGCTGATACCGAGGATCTTATCAACCTGACTCTTGCAGTGAAGGGGACACAGGTTGCCGCAATTATGATTGAGCAGCCTGATAAGAGGGTGAAACTCAGCTTTCGGAGTCGTGGTGCTGCTGACTGCAGCGCCCTCGCCGGGCACTTTGGCGGCGGCGGCCATAAAGCAGCAGCTGGAGCGATTGCCACAGGGGCATTCGACGAGATTGAGAAGCAGGTAACAGACGCTGTTGATGCCGCGTGGCATGCTCTTCAGCCCGCGTGAACTTGTGCTTCTCAGCAAGTTTCCGTTGGATGACTCGGACAATACTTACATGTCAAAGGATAGACTATTTGTAATGGTGTATCCTCACCAACATTATAGAAATAAAGAGATTTGCGAATGGAGGTCCGGGCGTGGCTGCGGAATCACATCAAGAACTAACTGATAAGAAGACAGAGCGGCGGAGTTTTCTGACTGGTGCTCTAGCGATGCTGTGCGGAGGTCTTGCGACAGTTCCACCTTTGGGTGCTGCCCTGTGGGCGTTCTTCGATCCCCTACGTCGCTCATCGGGTGCAGCTACTTTCCTTCCACTGACTGATCTCACAAATATTCCTGCAGATGGTCAGCCTCGGCAATTTCCAGTGATCGCTGATCGAGTTGACGCATGGACAGGATTCAAAGCCGAACCGATTGGAGCAGTCTATGTAAAAAGAGACGAGGGGAGTGATCGCGTGGAGGCTCTTTCCGCCACATGCCCCCATGCCGGCTGCTTTGTTGAATTAGATAAGGCAGCAGGGTGTTTCCGCTGCCCATGTCATAACAGCAGTTTTACTCTTGATGGTGGTATTGTTGCACCAAGCCCAAGCCCTCGGTCAATGGATAGTCTTGAATGCGAGGTGAACAAGTCAGGTGCGGTATCTGTGAAGTGGCAGAATTTTTATTCAGGTACTGAAGAGAAGGTAGCGCGAGAATGACAGAGCCTCAGAGTCCTGACGCATCTGCGGATGCTCCCGTGTCAGCGAGCACACGCGGGCTTGGTGATTGGCTTGATAGCCGAACAGGCTATCGAGCCCTTATCCAAAGTGCACTTTACGAACGAGTTCCAGGTGGGGCTCGTTGGCGCTACGTATGGGGAAGTACCCTTGTTTTCGCCTTCATGACGCAAGTGATTACCGGTTTGGTGCTTTGGGCGAGTTACTCAGCCAGCGCACAAACTGCTTGGGAAAGCGTCTATTTCATCCAGTACGAAATGACAGGAGGATGGCTCCTTCGAGGTATTCATCACGTGATGGCTCAGGCAATGATTGTATTGCTGGCTCTCCATGTCATGCAGGTTGTGATTGACGGCGCGTATCGAGCTCCGCGTGAAGTGAACTTTTGGTTGGGTCTTGTTTTGATGACATTGGTTCTCGGTATGGCGCTTACAGGGTACCTTTTGCCGTGGGATCAGAAAGGTTATTGGGCGACACGCGTTGCTACCAATTTGGCAGGTCTTGTTCCATTTATCGGGCCATCGATCCAGCAACTTGTTGTAGGCGGTCCTGACTATGGCCACCACACACTTACAAGGTTCTTTGCATTACATGCGGGATTTTTGCCGGCAACGTTGGTTCTCTTTCTTGTCTTGCATCTTTCACTGTTTCGCAAACATGGCCTGCATGCCAAGCAACCAATCACTCGTCCCGATGCAATGTTTTGGCCAGATCAGGTGCTCAAAGATGCGGTTGCGATGCTTGCTGTGATGGCAGTTGTTCTGGGAGTGATTCTCCTGCCAGCGTTGCGAGCAATTCTTGCAGGGGAACCAATCGTTTCCGGTCATCTTGGAGCAGAACTTGGTGCGCCGGCCGATCCTTCCGAACCGTATGCTGCCGCCCGACCGGAATGGTACTTTCTTTTTCTGTTCCAATTTCTCAAGGTTTTTGAGGGCTGGGGGGCGACGGGTGAATTCCTTGGAGCCATTGTCGTGCCGGGAGCGACGTTGGGTGTAATGTTTCTTATGCCAATTTTGGGTCAGTGGAAACTTGGCCATCGTTTTAATGTCCTTTTTACGATTGCAATCTTGGCGGGAGCTGGCCTTTTGACAGCAATGGCGGTACACGAAGACTATTACGCGCTCTGGGCGGACCGGTCTGCATTTGCAGATGTTGAAAAGTTACTCGACTCAACGGGAGGGGATAGCGAGAAGATTGCAGCGGCACTTGAGCATGATGAAAAGAAAATCGCTGACTTTGCGAACAGGCGTCACAAGCTCGAGGCCATTCGTCGTTCCGAGGCGTTCCTGAGTGCTGTGAAGCAGGCTGGAATTGATGCTGATCGAGCGATAGAGCTCGCCGGACGCCCTGAAAAGATTCCACCTACTGGAGCACTGTCTTTGGTGCGTAGTGATCCACTGACACAAGGGCCGAGGTTATTTGCACAGCACTGTGCGAGTTGTCATGCGCATGTTGATCCTTCTGTAGAAGGTGCAGAGCAGGTGTTTGCAAAAAGTTCTGCTGCAAATCTTTTTGAATTCGGAGGAGAATCGTGGGTTCGAGGACTGCTTGATCCCAAGCAGGTCGCCGGTGCTGCCTATTTCGGTAATACTGCGCACAGTGAAGGCGACATGGTGTCATTTGTTACAGATGATTTCACAGACGAAGATGTTTGGAATCGATCAGATAAAGAAGCAGTTGTATTCGCTCTTGTCGCAGAGGCTGGTCTGCTCACGGGAGCCGAAAACAAGAAGGCCATCAAGCGGGGGCAGGAGTTAATTGCTGATACCGATCGCTGCGGAAGTTGCCATCCGTATGGAGAGAATGAGACAGAACGTGGCTACGCTCCTGACTTAAACGGATGGGGTTCTACGGAGTGGTTAGTAGGTATCATCACTGATCCAACACACCAACGGTTTTATCCCGACACCAACGATCGGATGCCACGATTTGGTGTGGCCTCCGAAGGTGGTCTACCAGCCTTAACAAGTGAGCAGATTGGACTTATCAGTCGTTGGCTGCGTGGTTCCTGGTATCGGCCTGCGGTAAATAAAAAGGCGGGACCTCTTTCAGTTCGCCACTGATATCTGCTTCGATCGGACCCTTTAGCATTGCAGAAATACTTCTGATAGCTTGCCTTGATGGAGGTGTCCGAGGGATTATTCAATTCCTCCAAGAGCAGTTGCACGATGCACTCTTCCGACTCCAAGCATAAAAGCCGCTGTTCGTAGAGATACCTTTCGTGTCGAGGCGAGCTGCCAGACCTGCTCGAAGGCTTCACCAAGAATGCGGTCCAGTTCTTGCCGGACTCGATTCATGCCCCATTGATAATGTTGACGGTTCTGTACCCACTCGAACCAACTAGCAGTTACACCACCTGCGTTACACAAAATGTCTGGAAGCACCGTGACGCCGATCTCATCAAAGAATGCGTCGGCGGCAGGATTTGTCGGTGCATTTGCTGCTTCAATAACAATGGGTGCTTTGATGTGACCAGCATTTTCACTGGTCAGAACGCCTCCAAGGGCGGCGGGAATCAGGACATCGCAGTTGCAGGAAAGAAGTTCCTGGTGAGAAATGGCATCTCCTCCCTTGTAGCCAGCCAGTTTTCCGCCATTGCTGTGGACGTATCGAATCATCTCGAGCACATCGAGTCCCTCTTCGCGATGAAAGTTTGCGGTCGCGTCACCCACGGCGATTATTCGACATTCTGCATCTCGAAGGAACTTCGCTGTGTGCGTGCCGACATTACCAAAACCTTGTATCACAATCCGCGTGCCGGGTATTCGTCTCCCAAGACGGCTGAGAAGTTTTAAGGTGAGAAGCCCGACGCCACGACCGGTTGCTTCTTCACGACCAGGTAGACCATGGTATTCCACTGGCTTGCCGGTGACACATGCAGGAGAGAAACCATGGAATTTGTCGTATTGGTTCATGATCCATGCCATAACTTCTGACGAGGTTCCCATGTCGGGCGCTGGAATATCAACATCGGGCCCAATAAGGTCATGCACGTTGTCAACAAAACGTCTGGTGACTCGTTCGAGCTCTCGGGAGGAAAGAGATGTAGGGTCGAGTGCGATGCCACCTTTGGCGCCTCCGTACGGAATATTCACAACAGCTGTCTTCCAGGTCATCAGTGACGCAAGAGCTCGAATCTCATCGAGGTCTACTTGAGAATGGTACCGCAGCCCGCCTTTCATTGGTCCGCGGGCGTTATTGTGCTGAACTCGATACCCAATGAAAGTGGCAATAGCTCCTGAATCAAGTTCTACCGGAATTTGAACCTGTACTTCTCGTTGTGGCGTAAGGAGCAGTTGCCGCATGTTTTCGTTGAGATCGAGTTGATCTGCTGCTCGATCAAAATAAATTCTGTTGGCCTCACTCGATCGCATATTGCTCGACCTGTTTTCGGGATATCGCTGCTTTGATTGGTATGCCCTGACGGGATACTGACGTTGTCTTCGGTATCAAGGGATCATATCGGTCCGGTTTTGGCTAGGACAACCGGAGAATCCGAACTATCACGATTCTTGTTCGTCAGTTGCCTATCCGTAGTCTCTATTTACGGGGTAATCTATATGAACTGTTTTTTGTTTTACCGCTTGCTTTCCGTCGACGTCGACTGTCTGTAGCAGAGAATTTGTTTTTGGTCTTTTGTTATGCCTGTGCTGCCTTTAGATGTGTTCTGGGAAAAACTTGCTGAGAGTCGATTGCTTTCTACAAAACAGATCGCAGACGTTCGTGCCGCATATCAAGAGTCAAAAAAAGAGTCAGGTTCTCAAGAAAACCAAACGGCGATTGTGGCACAGTGGCTTGTGCGACAACGAGTACTAACTCTCTGGCAGGCGAAACAACTTTCAAAAGGAAACGCCAGTAATTTTTTCATGGGGGGTTATCGCCTTCTCGACAAGCGAGGAATGTCTCCTGGCGGTGTTGTGTACCAATCGCGTCATGAGCCAACCAAGCAGGCCGTGTCTCTGGTACCAATCGACGACTCGGTAAGCCAGCGGGTCGATGTTTGGACTGAGGTTGTTCGACAGGTAGAGCGTGCTGCAGAAACGATATCTCCTATCCTCTCAAGGACATGGGCATTGGAGTCAGCTGGAGGAAATCGGTTTATTGTTTGTGAAGATCTCGTTTCTCAGGTTTCTGTTGCTGAGGGAAGTCAAACGCTTAAGTGGTCAGTCGTGGAGGCAGTCAAGACAATTCTCTTGGTATGTCGCGGTGTCGCGGAGATTCATCGACTTGGCGGCGTTCATGGGATGATTTCAACAGGTACACTTGTTGGACTGTCGACCGAAACACCTTCTCAGAAAGGGCTGCGGCTTTTGCAGTACCCTTTGTCAGGTGATCCGCTTGGTGTCTTTGCAGCCGACTCACTGAAGTCACATCAGGTCGTTGCACAGTTTGCCGAGAGTATTTGTTTTGTTCCACCAGAGCGGCTGGTTTCCGGTAAACCGGTAACACCGGCCGGTGATGTCTACAGCATAGGGTGCCTGCTTCATACACTCCTTGCGGGAAGTCCGGTGATCTGGAAAGGGAGCCCGTCGGCAACTGTTCATCTCATTCGTGAAGCAGCGATGCGTGGCACATCGCTCTGGCTTCCAATAAAAGGATGCCCTCAAGAAGTTCAAAAGCTGCTTGACTACATGACGGCGACAGATCCTCGTCGCCGCTATGACGATGCGGTTGAAGCCGTCGATGCCATCGCAGCGTGCCTTCAGGTGTCAGCAGTGAGTCCAGAGTTGCCAACGCAGCGTGCTTTCCAGCCTAATCTGATTGCTGTAGCTGCTGGAGGAGGTGTAGGGTTTAAGCCATCTGTTCGAGGAAACTCTCGGAAACAAAATCCTGCTTTTCGGATATTGTCCGTCCCTTCGGTTCTTGTAGGGGCTCTTCTTATTGCATTTACTCTGTTTTCAATGTGGCGAATATTTTCCCGCTTTGATGTTGGTTCGGAAGAAATATCTCAGGTTTCAATAGCACATGAGAGCGCAGTTCTGCCAATTTCGGAAGCTGAGAAAGGAGCGCATCAGGTAGGTAAGGACGAGGCGTTTATCCTAGCCGATGACAATTCGTTACCGTGGATGCCACCCACAGAACTATCGCCCGTCGTCTTTCGCTATTTACCATCAGGTTCACAGTTAATTCTTGCAGCCCGTCCTGCAGACTTTCTGGGTTCTAAGGACGGTCAATTTGTCTTAGAAGCTGGTGGAGAAAAACTCAAAGCAGTTATGGTTCTACTTGAGAGTTTAGTGAAGTGCTCGCTCTCAGAAATTGAAACATTGCAAGTGAGCTGGCAAGCTGATGAGGAAGGTTTCCCACTGGTTGCGATTTGGGCTCATCGTTACGGGACTAGCGTGCAGGAAAGTGCAACATCAGAAGCAACAAACGTAGCAGATCCTGCTGAAAATTCAGGAGGGTGGCTTCGCTGGTATCCAGACGGCGAGAATGGTAGCGATGTGGTTGTTGCCGTGCCGCAACTTATGGATGCACTGATGTCGACAACTGAAGAGAAAAGCGAACTTCCCCGAAGCATGCGGCCGCTTGGGCCTGTGCTAGATGGCAATCGGCAGTTCACACTTTTGGGCTCACCTCATTTTCTTGTCCATGATGGACGGGTTTTGCTGCCCGCTATAATGATGCCACTGCTTGATCCGATTGAAAATATCTTAGGTGCTGACTGTCCTGCGGCAGCAGTTTCAATCCATCTTGATGATCGGACCTATTTTGAACTGGATGCGGTGAGTCCGGCAGTAGGTTCTGCGCGGGTTCTCAATCGTCAGTTAGAATTAGGTTTGCATCAAGTGTCCAAGAACGCAGAGGCTGTGATCAGCAGTCGTGATCTCGATGTGTATGGGCGTCGTCTGGTGATGCGGCTTCCAGAAATTCTTCGTATAGGGCAACGATACCTACGTATTGGTATAGAGGGGCGGGACCTCGTTGTGGCGAATACATATCTTCCAGAAATGGCAGCTCATAACATTATGTTGGCGGTCTCGCTTCTCCTTGATCAGATTCAAGCAAATCCGAGTGGCAGTCGAGTGGCGGAAGACAAGAGTGTTGATTTACAGCAATCTGCTGCTGTCAAATTGCAACGGCCGGTGACATTGGTCTTTGATTCAGATTCGCTTGAAACAGCAATTGAGATGCTTTCTGAAGCAGTCAGTACTACAATTGAAATAGCTGGTGCAGATCTCGAGTCAGAGGGAATTACCAAAAATCAATCGTTTGGTCTGTCAGAACGTGACCGTCCTGCTGAAGAGGTCTTGCGTACAATCTTAAGAAAAAGTGAGAGTAAACCGGGGCAATTAATTTATGTTTTCAGAGAAGATGGTGATGGCGAAAAAATAGTGATCACCACAAATACGACTGCTCAACAGCGAGGCGAGGAGATCCCGGAAGTATTTCATGCCGTGCCAGTTCAATAGATCTCTTGAAGACTTCTCCTGAGAGAGATCACGGTATATCTTTCATACAGATTTCCGGCGGGACGCATGCTGATAGTAGACGGTTGACAGGGTGCCCCCCTTGGCAGAGGCTCGTCGTCATCAAAGAAAGTTATTGGAGGCAGACATGATTATCGTAATGAAGGCAGACGCTAGTCCTGAACAGGTTGTGAAGGTAGCCGAGCAGGTGGAAAGCCTTGGCCTGAAGCCCCATGTGATTGAAGGGTCGGAGAGGACTGTTGTTGCAGTTGTCGGTGCAGAAAAAGATGCCACGGTGAGTGCGATGGAGACAGTTCCTGGTGTCGCGCGAGTCCTTCCAATATTAGCCCCGTACAAGGTAGCCAGTCGCGAAGTTCAGCAGGAACAGACAGTTGTGACGGTTGGGCCTCTATCTATCGGAGGTGGTAATGTCGGTGTTATTGCTGGGCCATGTTCTGTTGAGTCACGTGAACAGATTCTCGAATCAGCTCGAGCGGTATTGGCTTCTGGTGCAGCTGGTCTTCGTGGCGGTGCCTTTAAGCCAAGAACCAGCCCCTACAGTTTTCAGGGGCTGAAAGAAGAAGGCCTTAAGCTGCTTGCAGAAGCTCGAGACGAGACAGGGCAAGCAGTTGTGACAGAGGTGGTGGCCCCTGAGGACGTCGATCTGGTCGCACGCTATGCAGATGTTTTACAAATTGGTGCTCGGAACATGCAAAATTACCGTCTGCTTGAGGCGGTTGGCCAGTGCGACAAAGCCGTTCTTTTGAAGCGAGGTCCGGCGGCCACGGTTGATGAGATGCTTTTGGCGGCAGAATACATTCTTGATGGTGGGAATCGTGAGGTGATCCTCTGTGAACGTGGAATAAGAACATTTGAAGCACACACTCGATTCACATTGCCCTTAGCGACAGTACCATGGCTGCAAGCTCGTACCCATCTGCCGGTTGTTGTTGACCCAAGTCATGGAACGGGGCATGCTGAACTTGTACCGAGCATGGCTGCTGCCGCTGTGGCTGCAGGAGCCGATGGCCTGATTATTGAAGTGCATCCTGACCCACAGAATGCAGCGAGTGATGGTGGCCAGACGCTCGACTTTGGCACATTTGAAAAAACAATGGAGACGTGCCGAAGGGTAGCCGAAGCTGTTGGGAGACAGCTTCGGTAGGATCCCCTGGCACGTTGTCGAATCATTGTGTTAGAGAGTCTCGATCCTTGGTCTTACGCAATGCTTCGGACTTCGTTGCTGTACTGATTACGTACGCTCTCAACACAATCGATTAAGCCATTCAGAATATTTTGGAGGGTAATATCTTTGCTTAAGTAACAGGGCTTTGTCTGTGCTTGTCTCTTTAGTTGGTTTGCAAATTGTTCGAGTTCGTGTACCGAGTTTGTTCGGATAGGCTTTTGGCTCAGCCGGTCATACCGAAGAGTATTTCCGCATGCACGTTCGATCATATGCTTTGCCCGGCGAGGGAGTGATATTTTTTCGCTGCAGAGAATGGGATACCTTTTGAACGTGGGTAACTCAATATGGATCGATCCTAGCCAGTCACGCCATTTGAACATGTTGAATCGATGGCCCATACGGAAGGGCTGCCAAGCCGTGCGAAGCGCATCGGCTAGGATCGCTCCATGAAGGCTTTCAGTGAGTACGCATTCAGACTGTGCTATGTCTTCAAAAACATGGAAGAATTCTTTACGTGGGTCGATGAAATGAAGTCCACCAACGGTTCCAATAGTTTCCCAGTCGATGGTTGTGGCTGTTTGGTGATGGGGAATCACAGACACACAATATTTTTTTGGCAAGCCGAAAAGTTTCTTGAAGCGATCAGTTGCGAGGCAGAGATACGCAGAGTCGCCGATACTTTTTCGCAGAGGTAAATTGAGCGCTTTCGCAGTGAGAGGGCCTCGGACTGAGTAGATGCTGAATTTTCCATCTACTTTCGGAGGGCGCTTGTAGCCAGTCCCTGTGCCCAGAACAATTTTTTCAGGGTGTTTCGGTATTTTCTGATTGAGGATTGTTCCAACACCAAGAAACAATGATTCATCGTGAGTGTTGAAGAAAGAATCACCGAGCAGCGTTGGCCAGAGCCACGTGTTGAGATCATCTCCAAAGTTGCCCAGCGGTGTTTTGCAGTAATGTAGCTTCATGTGTTTCAGGTTGCCGTTGTGCGGAGAGTACTTGCAGTTCGAGCACCATTCGTGGGCGATGAGATTGAAGGTGTCAGCTGTGGTAGTAGCCGAAAATATTCAAGCTGCTCGCTCCTCCTTCGTTTGCACCGAAGTTTCAATTGGCTTGCGTGGTACAAATCGAAGAAGAGAGGGGCCTTGCGGAATGGCCTGACTTGGGGTGTAGATGTACTTGCTTTCTTCTGTTGCCAGCGAGCGTTCGCAGGCTGTTGCGAGCCCCCGACTTGTCTTCGTTTGCTTGGTAAAAAAAAGCTTTCTTATTTTCCAGCGTTGTTGTCTCACAAGCTTTGGGTCGATGTAATTTTTTTCGTGTGAGAGATGGATTTGTATCAATGAAAATTTAAGCCAGCGTGAAGCGACGCTGTTGTTTCGTAGCCGGACTCCGAGTTCACGGTCTTCACTTCCATATCCATACGACTCATTAAAGCCATTCACGGACTCAATATCTTTTCGCCATAATGAGAAGTTGGCACCACGAAGAACGCAGTATCGCCAGGTAAGAAAGTTTAGGAGCTTTTCTAAGATACTTGGTTGGAGACGGAGTGAATGCTTGCGTGCTTCGGGCCAGGCATCGGCAAGGAAAGACGGGCGGAATATCATGTTTTCAGTGATTTGGGAATCGGTGAAAGTTTTGTGGACGTGCTTTGGTATGTCGATGCCTGCCCCGGACAGGAATGTTTTTGGACGGGCATGTTTCAGGTGTGATTCAACAAAATCTCTTCGGGGAATGGTGTCCCCATCACAAAAAATAAGGTAGTCGCTATGACAGTGTCGTACAGCAAGATTGAGAATTGTATTTTTCTGCCATCCACGGTCAGGGTGCCACACCGTATCAATTGGAAGTGACGAGAAAGGTGTCTCATGTAAAAAGACGTAGTCTGCTTGTCGTGACCCGTCGTCAGCGATAATGATTTGGTCGGGAGGAATTGTTTGTGAGAGCATGCCAAGAAGGCACATACGCAATCCGGTAGGATTGTTGAACGTGCTGATGACAACTGAGACGCTCACGAATACAGATTCCTTGAGTAGAAAAAAGGATTTTCTTCAAATATTCCTCCACTCCCCGTAAATCGGTTCTGAACGGGGGGCTTCTGTAGACGATATTTTGTTTTTTATGTCAGATATGCAGACATTTTGGTTGCCGTATTTAGCTCAGCATTACAAAGGCAATCGACATGTACAGGATAATGCCAACGACATCGACGATTGCCGATACAAATGGATTGCTCATAAGCGCTGGATCGAGCCCAAGTGACCGGAAAAGAAGGGGCAAGATAGAGCCAACGAGTGAACCAAGAATGACAACACTCAAGATCGTAAGCGGAATAACCAGTGCCTGAGCGGGTGAAGGTGCGTAAAGAAGGGCGAGTAGAAAGCCTGGTATTGCGAGCAAGGTACCAAGAAGAAGGCCAAGAATGACTTCTCGACGCAGTATCCGCGGCCAGTCAGCAAGTGTGCAGTCACCCATCGACAATGCTGTGATGACCAGGGTTGCAGATTGATTGCCCGAATTGCCTCCACTGGCGATTACAAGGGGAATGAAGGCAATGAGCCATACATGAGTGATAGGTGTTCGCGCCAGTACCATTGCTGTTACGGCAGCTGTGAAAAAAAGAATTGTCAGCCACACTCCACGCTTCCATGTCATGGTGATCAGGGCGGTCTCAAGATAACCTTCGTTAAGCGGTGCGACGGCGGCACTCATTTGAGCGTCTTCAGTCGCATCTTCACGAACTGTATCAAGTACATCGTCATGAGTGACTATACCAACGAGACGATTTTGGTTGTCAACGACTGGTATGGCAATGAAGTCAAATCGAGCAAGCTTTTGTACAACCTGTTCAGTGGGTTCGTCGACTTCCACACTAATAACATCACGTTGCATGAGGTCAGCCACAAGAGAAGTTGGGTTCGCGAGTATTAAGTCGCGGAGTGAAATAAACCCGACAAGGGTGCGGTCTGACTCCAAGATGTAAATGTAATAGATCGATTCACTGTTTGGTGCCTGAGTACGAAGTCTCGCAATTGCCTCACCAGCTGGTATGCCA
>Ga0315315_10001186_pt1 | contig 23760 bp, 28 predicted proteins | sample M140m3416metaG_FD_203699 | JGI IMG/M metagenome (GOLD analysis project Ga0315315, IMG submission 203699) | Ammonia-oxidizing marine archaeal communities from Monterey Bay, California, United States - M1 40m 3416 | ecosystem: Environmental > Aquatic > Marine > Intertidal zone | place: USA...
ACTATATATCTAAAAACCCTAATGTTAGATTTTTATTAACAACTCATTTTATTAAATTATGTACTTTATTTGAAAAAAAATCCAAAATAATCAACAAATCCATGAAAACTATGGAAGATCAAAATAAAAACCCTGTTTATACATATAAAATAACAAATGGAATATCTACCGTAAAAGGGGGTGTAAGTGTATTAAGAAATTTAGACTACCCTGAAGATATTATAAAAATGTCACTTCGTATTTTAGAAAATATATAATGGCGTTTATTTTTGAAATTTTTTTTATAAATATCTAGTAATAATGGTTCTATCACGCGGACTTATGATTAGTTTAAGCATTTCGGCTTTAGGATGTACTTTGTTATTTTTATATTTTAGAAATAAAATTTCATCTATGGAAAAAAAAGTAGATGTAATGTTTGATTTAATTCAAAACCACCAACAACAAGAGTATAATACACAAGAAACAAATCGTCAAGAAGTGGAAAAACATAATATAATGCCAAATGATAATTTTAATAATTTAAATGAAAATATACAAAATAATTTAATTTCTGTATCTGAAGATGAAAACGATGATGATAGTGAAGAAGTTAGTGATTCAGACGAAGATATATCGGATAATGATGAACTACATCCAATTTCATTAGATTCAACAGAAAATATGACTTTAGAAGTTAATGATATTAAAAAAATTACAGTTCAAGAAGTAGATAAAGTACTGACGGACGATTCTATTCAAATGGAAGAACTTGAAGATGTTACAGATAGTTTAGATGAAATGGATGATTCAGATGATGAAGAAAATAACAATGAAGACCTAACAGAAGTAACAGAAGTAACAGAAGTAACAGAAGTGACTGTTCAAAAGATAGACGATGATTTTGATTACAATAAATTAAAGGTTTCCGAATTAAAAGCATTAGCAAAACAAAAAGGCCTTCAAAATTATAAATCATTAAAGAAGGGACCACTTGTAGATTTATTACAATCCAAAGAATAATTTTATTAAGTATTTATATAAATGAGTTGGGCTACTTGCTATTCTGGATCTAATAATATACATTTCAACATACCCCCCCTTATGAATGATGGAAGACATTATACAACTTTTGATCCATCATGTAAGGCAAACACAGAGTTAAGAGATTCTTTAGGAATTAAAAATAATTATCAATACAGACAATGGTTGATTAATAATAGTAAATCTGTCGCAAAGCAAAATAAAAAATTAGCGTGTAATGAAACCTCCCGGTGTATAGTCGAAGCCGCACAAGTACCATCACAACAAAAATATTTATTTAAAAATTGTGCTGATAATTCTAGACCATATGGTTATGAAAATTCTGATTTAAAAAATATGTATGTTACAAGACAATCATTACAATCTAGATTAAAAGCACCAATTATGACACAAGAACAACTATTGTTAAGAAGAGCATCTAAATGCACTATGGGAGACGCAAATAACGCCGGACCCATACGATCTTGTTCGTCAAACACATTTCATTAAATATTATTAGTAATTTAATAATATTTAAAACAATTATCATATCATGTGTATATGAATATATTAAGTATAGATGTAGGTATGAAAAATTTAGCCATATGTTTATTCAGTATAACAGCTAATATAGAATATAAAATAAAATTATGGGATGTTTTAAATTTATGTGAAGAACAAAATTTTATATGTGGAGAGAAGAATAAAAAAGGCTTACCTTGTAATAAAAACGCAAATTTTTTTAAAAAAGATAGATTTTACTGCAAAATACACGCAAAAAATAAAAACTACAAGATTCCACCCCAAGAGTTAAATCCTATTAAGTTTAAAAAACTTAAAGTAAAAGAAGTAAAGGCATTGGCAGAAAAATATGAAATAGAGTTTGAAAAAAAAATTAAAAAGGCTGATTTAGTATTACAAATAACAAATTATGTTGACACGCATTATCTTGATTATATATCAAAAAAAAAAACAAAAGACATGAATTTAGTTCAATATGGAAGAAATCTTAAAAAAAAATTTAATGAAATTTTCAAAGATATACAAATAGATGGAGTTATTGTTGAAAATCAAATAGGCCCATTAGCAATGAGAATGAAAACATTACAAGGCATGATTATGCAGCATTTTATAGAAAAAAATATACCTCTTGTCGAAGAGGTTAGCGCATCAAATAAATTAAAGGAATTTATAGGAAATAAAAAAACAACTTATTCAGAAAGAAAAAAATTAAGCATCAATTTCACAAGAGAAATTATATCCAAAGATAATTTATTATCGCCGTGGTTAGAAATCTTTAACAAACATAAAAAAAAAGATGATTTAGCAGATAGTTTTCTCCAAGGTCGTTGGTATTTGAAAAAGACAATATTAAAAGAAAATCAAGAATAAATATTTATTATGCGGATTACTTAAAATTAAAAGTTCTTGTTTAAACATAAGATGGAAGAAATAAACTTAAATTTAGGAAAGCCAAACTTAAATGTTTCGGGTAATTCAGATAGAGGAACTATTAAAATTAACATAGACAATAATTTACCCAAAAAAAGTGTTAATTTTGGACCAGGAGCAGAAATGTTAATGAATCAAAATAAAAATAAAATATCATCTCCAAAGGCAGACATTAATCTTAGTGATCTAAACGAACTTGACAATATTAATTTAAATGAAAAACCAAAAGTAAAAAGACCTAGTTTTACGGATGTTACAAGTAATATTTTTGATACTCCATCACCAAGTATAACATTAAATATAAATGAGAAAAATAATAATGACATTAGTCCTTTGAAAAGCGCAACTACTAGACCTAAAATAGAAACAGATGATGGATTTAAAACATTTAATGAAATACCTGTGACACCATCAGCACCCCCTCCTGTACCAACCATGACACCTCAAGAAACTTTAAGAGAAAAATTAAAAATTTTAAGAAAACTTGAAGAGTTAGATAAAAAAGGCATACAACTAACCAAAAAATATACTATGGACTCTCCGTTAGATGAAATGAAAGGAGAATTCGAGATGATAAAAAATGAAAGAGAGAAGAAAAACAGTGTAAAATTTCAGGCAAAAATGTTATTGGCCTTTGTAAGTGGTTTAGAATTTTTGAATGGTAGGTTTGATCCATTTGATTTAAAATTAGATGGTTGGAGCGAAGCAGTAAATGAAAATGTAGATGAGTATGACGATGTTTTTGGAGAGTTGCACGAAAAATATGGTGGTAAAGCAAAAATGTCACCTGAACTCAAATTATTATTTATGTTAGGTGGTAGTGCTGCAATGTTACATATGACAAACACCATGTTTAAATCATCTATGCCAGGGATGGATGATATTATGAGACAAAACCCTGAACTAATGCAACAGTTTCAAAGTGCTGCTATGAATTCTATGGGACAACAAAATCCTGGATTTGGTCAATTTATGGGAGGAATGATGGGAGGGGATCAACGGAGTCAAATGCCTCCAATGGGTTCTCCAGCAATGCCATCACAAGAAATGAGGCAAAATCCACCTAAAATGTCAAGAGGAAGTAATAGACCAGATATTGATGCTAGCAGAAGAGGTAATATGAACGATGCTATTAATATTAAAGATAACTTTGGAAGAACATCAAGAGCCGAAATGAAAGGACCAAGTGATTTAGGAGATATCCTTTCTGGGTTAAAAACAAAAAAAATAAATATTAATCAAAAGGAAACACAAAGTGTTGTTAGTATTAGCGAACTAGATGAGATGAAAAGTGATTTAAATAAACCTACAAAATCTAGAAGAAAACCAAAGTCAGAAAGAAATACTGTTAGTTTAAACTTTAGTTAATACAATTTTAATTGTCCTACTAACTTATCTACTTTATAATCACAATCTGGTCCAATAAATCCAACTGTTTTTGTCCCAGGACTTACTTGTGTTAACCCAGAGTCAATTACTACTCCGTTTTTAACATTTTTCCTTTCAGCTATATTTATAATGGTATCTAATGTTTTTTCATTAGAAACCTTCAATATTACTATTTTCTCTCCATCATTTTGCCATTTATAAAATAATGTTGATGATGTATATGCTTTTATTGTCGCATCTACTACAGCATGACTAACTTGAGCTAATACTTTCCCTTTACTCATTTTAATATCACTTCTAATCAATATTGCCATTTTATAAGACATTGTTAATATATTTTATTTATATCAACAATTATTTATTCAATTTATTTTATTCAAGTTATCTATATGGTGCTTGGGACGATTTTATATGAAGGAATAGATTTGGCCTATAATGCTATTAGACTAACATATAATGGTACGTCAGGGGTTTATAATTGGTGGTATCAAACAGAAACTCGTGAAAGAGAAGAACAACACAAAGACGCAAAGGAATTAATAGAACAATTAAAAAAATTAAACAACCGCGTTAAAGAATTAGAAGATGCTTTGGTTGATAAAAAAGAAGATATTGAAAAATAGATTAATACTAATTATTATTTAGTTATTATTAATATAAATTATTTTTTTTACGCTTTCTTCTTGTTTTCTTTGTCCTTTTTCTACAATATTTATATTTATTTCTACCTTTTTTCCAACATTTCTTAAAAGTTTTTCTTTTCTTTTTTCTCCAACATTTATTTAATTTTTTTGTAACTTTTTTAACGCATTTTCTTATTTTTTTTCTACGAGTTTTCTTTTTTCTCCCACCTCCTCTCCATCGTCTAACACCACGCCCTCTACGAGACATTAGATTAGAGTGAAATTTTACGTTTCTTTCCCTACGTTTTCTTGCCGCCTCTGCGTGATTGTCACGAACCTCACGTGCAACATCTTGTCTTTCACGCAACATCTTATCAAGTACTCCACGCGGACCAGGCTCATATTTTGTTAGCGATCCCTGAGGCGCTATTTTTGACAATAACCCATTAATCCCTTCTTTGGCTTTTTTCATGTACTCGGGACAATTATTTGAACCATTCATTAGACCAGCTGTAATTGTTCTTGTTAATTTACCACCAAATGTATCATCTGTTGCTTCTTCCGGATCTTTTAGTTTTAAATCTAAAGTTAAATCAAGTAAAACATAAATATCAAAAATAAGTGGAAGGGATTTATCAAAAGTAGTTAATTTTTTAAATATAAATTTATTTTCATCTTGTGGGATAATTTTAGCCTTACTAATAAAATATTGTTGTGAAATACCTGGTTTAATTAACATATCTAAGTTTTTCTGACTGTCTGGTCCTATATATTCACTCGCTTTGATATATGTAGGTATAAATTCAGTATCCACACTTTTGGATGACATCGTTTTCAAAGAATCATAATCTTTACTGTTAAGTTCTCGAATAATAGGGACTTTTTTTATATATTCATTTTCTTTAGGAATTTCACGGTCATCCCCACCAACCTCCCCTAGTGATATCGGTATTTTTACTATTACCTTTTTACCTCTAATGGGGACAGTTATTATTTCTCCTGGTTTAGAACCTATTGGCATTAAAAATGATATAAATTTTGCGTTTTTACTTTTAACTTCGACTTTTGGTTTGTGTTCTTTACCCAATAAAAATCCAACACTCACCATATTTTCTACCGCTTTTTCTAATTTATCTTTTAAGGATGGTGTAAAGTTGTCCATCAATGGATACATCGGTTGATTATTTCTGTCCATTTCAAAATTCTCATTCCACATCATATTTTCTACATATTTAAAATAACCACCATTTTCTGTTATTCCTGCTTCAACAGCTCTTTTGTAAGGAAGAACAACACTTCTATAAGGAATAAAAGGGTCTTCACAAACATAAGATTCAACTTCGCTTTGGATTTTTGTTAATTGGACGGATTTATCTTTATTTAATCTTGATAATTCTTTTTTCTCCTTAATAACTGTATTATTTGACCCTACAACAGGAGCAATAAATTTAATATCAAAAAGACTATATTTATCTCTATCTGGTCTTATTTTTAAACCCATTGATTGCGCCTTTCTGTTTTCATATCTATTTGTTGAAAATGAAATTATTGCATTATTATTATAATTAGGGTCAGATTTATTTTGAGGCGTATATTTTACCATGTCTCCTGCATTTAATTTTAAATCTTTTGTTTGGAAACTTTGGTTAAAATTATCGTAAGTAACAGGAAAGACCACGTCTCCTGACAAATTAGATTTATATCCAAATGTTACCCTATAAAAAAATTTTCCTTCGGGACATTTTTTCTTTTTGGGAAAATTTCTTTGTAATGTATTTCTATTATTTATAGTAATATTCATATTATTATAAATTGGAGAGAAATTATACTTGTGTAATAAAATTATTTAAATTTTTTAATTGTCCTTGTCTTTCTACTTTTTTCCTCGACCTTTCTAAAACTTCTTTTGCTTGTTTTAACTCTTCTTCTGTTACTTCATTATTTTTATCTAAATCTAATAAATGTTCGTATCTTCTATATTTACGCGGAATAATACAAAGTTTGCTTTGTTCATTAAATAAATGATCTGCTAATATAGTAAATATAGCTGTAAGAGCTAACGCGGTCAATATATCTCTGCTTCCCATCCAGGATATGGCAAAAATCAAAAATTGTCTCCCTATATTATTTTTTAAATACTGTTCTTGGTTTTTACTTAATTCTATAGTAACATATTTCGATCCTATATTCATAATTATCATAACAAATCCCGCAAAAAATTTACTATTATTCAACGATTTTAAATAATCTAAAACAACACCAATCATATTTAATATAAATTAAGAAATTAATATAATTGTTTTTGATGAATTTTATATCCATTGTTGGTATGTTGATCTAATTGTTCTGTTGATTCAATTGTTGCTCTTTCACCTTTAACTTTCATTTCTCTATCCAATTCTACTTGACAAGGTCCAGTAAAAACAGATGGTTGCCATATCTGTATTTTAGGAGTGAATCCTTCTTTAACATCGTTAAAATTTTCTTTTGTATCGATTAATACAATTATTATAAAAGACATAATAATACCAGCAGACATTCCCACATTTTTAAGCATATACATATTTAGTAAAATCATTAACGCTAATAATATTTTATTATCATTAATATTATCTAAAAATACGGGTTTCTTGTATACTAATATTACCAATACTCCAAGTAAAATGATTTCAATATAATTATCCATCTATATATTTTTACAATATAATTATTCAGTTGTTAATATAAAATTATAATCTTATTTTTTTATAAGTATGTCAACACTTTCGTATTCCGATTTTTCATCAGATAATAAAGAAGATAATTTTATTCCAAAAAAACGTAAAAACAAAACAATAAAAAAGAAATCAAGTAAAGTGCGAGAATTCCTAAACAGTATGGATGGAAATGATGGAGATGATTCTAATTTAGCAGATTTCGATGAAACTTTCAATCCACCCCCATCAGCACAAATAACAAGAGAACCAGATGAGTCCAAAGAATCATTACAAGATATATTACAGGATACTGATAATGCTGTTGAAATGGAAGGATTTTCTAAATTATCTACCGAACAAGCATCTAATCAAAACTATCAAAATTATTTCAATACGTATGTTCCTTATTCGTCAAATCCTCAAAATTCGCCAAATTTACATGGGTCTAAAGATGAACTAATGAAAAAACTAAATTATATGATACATCTTTTAGAAGAAACCAAAGATGAGAAAACACAAAATGTCACGGAAGAACTTGTATTATACATGTTTTTAGGCGTTTTTACAATTTTCGTTGTTGATTCATTTGCTCGTGCTGGAAAATACACGCGTTAATATATTTTTAACTATATTAAGGAGTTACATCTATAAGTTATAATATGCCTGATAATTTTGGAAATTATTATATACACCTTCAAATAATCCTAATCATACATTTAATAAAGGTTATTACAGATGAATCAGTTTAATATAAAAGTATGTTTACTTTCAAATGGTCTATAACCAAAGTTATAAAAATAATAAGATGCGTCGCTTTTCAATATTGGTTGATATCTTTTCACTATATTTTTAATGATAATATTGTTATTAGAAATATTTTCTATAAATAATCTTGTAAATTTCTTTCTTTCATAAATCAAGCTGACAGAACACATAAATCCTAATACAAATACACTTTCATCAGTTTCCTTAAAACTACATATACATTCCACGCTATTTTTACCATTATAACTTGTATATGTATTATGGAAAACAAAACAATCATAAGGTTCGTTATCTATTAGGGTAACGGTTATAAATATTTGTTTATCTTTTACTAATAATTCTATATGATTTAAGTTTGGAATAATTAAACATTTAAAATTAGATTTCATTAACCGGTCATAAACATAAACAAAATAATGAAAATTTTGTTTGTTTATTAATATGGTTCTAATATTGGGTTGGTCGAATTTTACTAGTTTATCCCAATAAAATATATCAAATAAATAATTTTTATATACTGTCAAAGGAACTATTAAAGTAGCAGCACCTTCACGTTTAAATAAAAAAACTGTATTCTTATCCTTATATCTACTATTGACATAATGACTATATATAATCTTTGGAGCTATGCCTTTTTTTCTATATTTTTGATGTACGCAAAGAAAATCTACATACCCAAGTGATAGTTTTTTATCACCAATATAACAATCTAAAGGTCTTGTACTCATAGTCCCTATTAATTTAAAATTATTTTTATCATACATCATTGATAAATATGATTTATCATTGTGAGCTTTAAAATAATTCAAAACGCCTTTTTTAGGTGGATTATATTTTTCTTTTTTGTGCGGAAGAAAATGTCCCTGAATAAAATGAGCGAATAGTGCTTTTTTTTTAGTAGGAGTATTAAAATACGTATCAAAATATATATCTTTATCATAAAACTTATCCTTAACTGGCTTATCATGTTGAATAATACCTGGTGGTATTAACCAATACTTTAAATTATGAAAATGAAAAACTGGTTGTCTAGACCAGAACTGATATTTTAATTTATAAATTGCTATTAATAATAATAAAATGCTTATTATTGCTAATATTATATACATTAATATTTAGTAGTAAATTAAATAACAAAATTTTACGAAAATCTTTGTTATATATATATATATATATATGTCTACTCAACCAGAAAAGAAAGAGGAAACAGAAAAGGAAACAGAAGAGGAAACAGAAAAGGAAACAGAAGAGGAAACAGAAAAGAAAACAGAAGATGGTCATTACAACGAAAATTTGACTGGAGATGATCCCCATGGGTGGGACGTGGGATGGCCATCAGGTAAAGGAGGTAAAAGAAGACGTAAAAGTCGTAAATCAAGAAAAATGAAAGGAGGTCATCATTTATACAAAAGACTTGGAGTAAGTAAATACACAACTAAAAAAACAATCAAAAACGCATATAATAAACTTAAGAAAAAGAATAAATTAACAAACAAGGTAAAGTATGCTTATAAAATTCTCTCCAAAAAGAAAACTAGAAAACAATATAATAATAAATATGCAAAACACAAGAAGAGAATATCAAGAAAAAAGAGAGGAAGAGGAAAAAAATTTGCTAAATTTGCTGCGGCAACAACAGCGGTAACAAGTCGTGTTGGTGCAGTTTCTGATGAAACCCTGATAAGCCCCAAAGCCAAAAATGTAATTGACAAGTTGAAGACAGCCTCTTGTGGTGATCTCTCCACTCACGATGCGAGATTAAAATACAGTGGGCTTCACCCGGATAAAGCGGCGGGTGAAGAGAAGAAGCAAGCGACTGTTGATTTTCGAGAGGCAACCAAATATTACCACAACAGAAAACAACGTTGTAAAGCCTATAAACTCACAAATGACGACAACGCCACACCATCACCACAACCAAACTCACACCCATCACCACAACCAAAATCATATCCATCACCACAACCAAAATCATATCCATCACCACAGACAAGTAAAAAACGATGGATGAATAAAAAAAAAAGTAAAAGGTCCAAAGGTAAAGACTCCAAGAAGTCCAGAGGGAAAAAAAAGAAGAAGAAGAAGAAGAGGCACTCGTGGCATGTTTTGTTAGACCTGTCTTTCATACGAGATATAGTTGATCAGGCTTATAGATTGACGTGGGGACACATGGCTGCACTTCGCAATTCTGCCCTCGCCGTACTCTCCTCTTGTGCGCTAGAAGCATATAAAGCTTTTAAGGTTTATGATGATAAGAATGGTATGGTGGAGGGATCGATGCAATTCGATTATACCGACCCCAACAATTGGAGGAATACTGGCATGCGAGAGTTTAAACCCCAACACGCTGTTCTCTGGTGTTTATCAAAAAGTGTCGGGTTTAATTTTCTTGGTGGTGGTTATGAAAGTATTAATAATAAGATAACTGAAGGGATGAAAATGATACCAAACTAATATAATAATAAATATAAAACTTGAAGTAATAGGGTATAATTTATAAAAATAGCACATTTTTATAAATAAATTTAAGAAAAACAACACCAAGAAGTTTTTTCAATAGAAATTATCTCTCCATTTTTATTTTCATAATAGTAAAAATAATGTTGTTTTAGTCCACAATGTGAGAGTCAATGAAAACTTTGTGGAAGAGTTACATGTAATTTCCTAGTTCTTTTATTAGCAAGTCTTTCTACCTCACCAATATGAGGTGTATATTGGGAAGGGAATATATCTAAGAACGCATCAGTATATAATTTTTCTTTTCTTTCAGGAACACATAACATAAAAATTTCTTGTTTACCTTCAGCATGTCTTTCAATTAAATTAAAAAAATTTGCTTTTAATTGTGCTTGAAAATCTTCTTTTTCCTTTGCCCATTTTTGATTATACATATTTTTTAAATCACCAAAACTAGGTATTTCTTTTCTAACATATTCTGAGTGTCCTTCATCTTGAGCGCTTAGTAAAGGTCTTTGAAAATCTGCCATTTTATTTATTATCATAAGAAAAAAATAAAATAAATCCGCGTTATTTTGGAGAACGGAGGCAATTAAGAACATAATCTTTTTCTTGCCATTTATCATAATTTGATATACACTCGAGGTCTATACCCTTTAATATTTGTTTAAGGGGGGAAAGTAAATCAATACTAGATATATTAAGTATTGTATTAATAATATTAAAATTAGGTATATTAGGTAAGTTAATATTAGGTAATTTGATTCCTAAAGAAGATAAAATTTTTTGAATAGAAAACATACCTAAAATATCAAATCGAATACAGTCTATTTGAATTAAACTATTGCGAGCTTTTTTTACTAGATACAACCCTTCTTTACCAATTTCACCCCAATCATAGCCTAACTTTTTAATACAAAGAGGTAAGCTTATAGTATCGATAATATTTTTACCTATAAAGATAAGAGCCTTTATAAATTCTTTATTTGAATGTACGGCTTCTGTAAATTTTGTAGATATATTATTACCTATAATATTCATATTTACTTCTTTATCTGGATTTTCATTTTGTACGGTTTCAATAATTTGATTTTTAGTTGTCATATATATATATATATTAACTCAATAATATATAAATTATTGAGGTTTGTATAACAAATAGATATATTGATATTGGTATTGGGACGTAACCATATCTACTTTACCGTGTAAAATAAATCCAAGATTCTTGGCTATACTCAATATATGTTTTTGTGTTTCAATAAATAATTTATGTTTATTTTGGCGAACATGTCCTGATTTATCATCTTTAAATGTTTCATTGAATTCTGCTAAATTCTTGGATTTATCTAATTCAAAATTAGCTTTATACTGGAAATCTTTAAATTTAACTAGTGAATTTGTAATACGTTTTTTAGCATATTTTTGTGCGCTAACCAAATGTAATGGATCAGCCGCATTTAAAATAGGATCAAATTTATCTCTATTAACTAAATGTAATACTAATATTCCACCTGGTTTTAACCAATTATAACAATTTTGTAAAAATAACTGTTTATCACTAATATAATAAATTGTAAAATATAAACAAGTAATTGTGGTGAAAGTATTTTGAGGATAGGTCATGGATTCTAATGCGTCGGCCTGTTTAAATTTACACTTTGGATATTTATTTTTAGCACCTTCGACCATAGCTGAAGATTTATCTATACCTTCAACATTATACCCGGCCTTTTCAAGTAATTTTACATGGTGACCGTTTCCTGACCCTATGTCTAATACTCTAGATTGGGTGGTTGGTTTTATTAATCTTGTAATCTCACCTATTTCAAAATCATTTTTCACAGTATCATGTACCAATTCGTCATAAATACTACTGTAAAAATTATCATAAATATCGTCCCCTTGTTTTAAAACATATTTTTCTCTTTGGATAAAGCCTTCTTTATAAACAGCACTTTTGTTAACTATCATTAATATAACAAGTATTATACCTGTAACAATAGCAGTTCTAGTCCAAATACTTTGTTTCATAAAAATTCTATTTATTTGTTTAAAAAATTTAATTATATGTTTCATCCCTTATATGTATTATAGTTATTTTTTTTATGGCATATCAGTTTATATATGAATGAAAATGATATAACAGACAAAAGAAATATAAAAGAATTTAAGGGTATAACCTTTTCAAAGTATAAAAAATCGGATGCTAAAAAAGAATTACTAAATAATTTAAATACTGGAAAAATTGAACCGGCTTGTTATTGGGCGGCTGAATATATTTGTGCCGGTCATTATGCTGATATTTGGGAAATAATAATATTTTTTTGTAGCAAGCACATACATTTAGGAAACCCAAAACTTCCTATTTATTTAGAGTTGCGTCTTACACATTTCAAACAAATATTGAATGGGGGATATCAGGATAATGTATTAAAAATGAGAAATAATTTTAAAATTAGAAAATTGTTTGGAGAGATAATATCTGTTCTGTGTTGTTCTAAAAAAAAACATACATTTGACAATATAAAAATTAAAAAAGACGATTTCAATATTACAAAGATAACATATAAAATGAAAGCAGATTCCACTACATATGCCAGTCGTATATTTAAAAAAGAAGATCCTAGTGAATTATTTATTGGTATTAATGAATTTTATTGGAATATTTTAAAATCACAAAAAAATGGTTCAGTCGCTTGTTATTGGTTAGAGTGGATTTTAGGATTCGAAGATATATGTAAAAAAGAAAATAAACGGTATTCAGGAGGGAGACGTTTGAACATGCCAGTAGATGGAAAATATCAAAAAGATATCATATGGATGATATGGGAATGTTTATTATTAGAAGCAAATAATAGAAGTAAAGGATTGCATAAAATAATGACATCATTATTGGGTTTATTTTGTTTAAGATACAAACCAGGAGTAAGAAGAAGAAGAAAATATTTAATATATTTTGGAATTAATTTATTGACAGAACCTTTAGACAATACTATACCAATAATAAAAAATGAAAAAATAATAGAAAATATAATATCAAAAATTAATGTGATTTACAAACAAATAAAAAAAAATGAAATAAGACCTGACACAGATTATTTGTTCAATAATAGTATGACAAATAATAATTTAGAAAAAACAATAAACAAACTTGAAAAAATGAATGCGTTATCAGGATTTACACCACGCGATTAGTTTTTTTCTTATTATAATGTATAATGACAAATCCAGGAAATAAGCGATTACAAAGAGCAAGACATGGTAGGGCATCTTCGGGCGGAAAAGACCAAACAGCACAACCTGCTAATGGTGGAAGAACCGTATCAGTTACTAATGGTTCAGTTATCAATAACGGCGGTAACGCAAAATTTGGATTATACCCAACAGTTGGAGTTAGTATTGGGTTTCTTAATATGCTTGCCTCTTGCTGCAAAGGCGACGCAACAGGGAAAGGTGTAGGTATTAACACAGATCCTAATAAATTTTTAATGTAAATAGTTAAATATTATATTTTTATTATAAAATATTTAGCAAAATCGTGTAATTTCTCTTCATAGTTATTTATATTTTATTTACAATATAATTTGTTAAAGCATAAAGAGTTCCCCCCCATATCATATCAATTATTGCCACTTTAATATTATAATTTTTAAATATTGCGTGATTTGTCAAATCAAATATTGCGTAAGTAGTAGAACCCAATAAAAACGAATCAATTAAAGATAATTTCTGTTTGATTACAAAATAATAAACTTGAAAAATCAAAACAACATAAGCAAAAAATGTCGTCAATAAATTTACTTTCATTTCACTATTTTGTATGTTTTTTACCATTTTTCCAAAACTAGAACCTAAAAAACTTCCAATTATTATTCCATCCAATACAGCTATAGATAAAGCAGTTAATGCAATTTTTTTGTAACACATATACTTAATTATTAGATTTTTATATTGTGGCTAATCTAGATCTTTTAGGTAATGTTTGTTCAATTAATTCTATATTATCACCTTCATTTATCATAATATTTTTTTGACATGTTAATTTAAAATTTACGAATTGCTTTATTTTTTGAGATTGTTTTTGTCTATTTTCTTTATTTTCTTTTTTTATACTTTTTCTTAAAATTTTTAACATAATTCTACTTATGGTATTATTTACAAGTTGAAACATTTTAATAATACCACCTGTGATCCCCACAATTTCCATTATATTTAAATGATCTAATGTTTTATATAACCACCAATCACTTAATCCAGCAACTAAAAGAGTATTTGTAATTATCAAAATCCATTCCAATATGCATTGGAATTTATTTTTTAATTTATCTGATACATCATAATTTGGCAACTTTTTTTCATCTATAAACAAATCTTCATAATATAATGGTCTGGACGCTGTATAATATACAATTTTGGGAAAATTCCAAAAAAGAATAAAGGCCGAAAATCCCACAACTAATGGAAAATAGTAGAAATTAAATACCTCTGGAAAAATAGCAGTTACAGGTATAAATATTAAAGGTAAAAAATATCTTTTATATTTTATATTTTTACAGCAAATTGAGCCATTTTTAGAACAATCTATATCTAAACACATCATACACATATTTAATTAATTAAAGTATAAGGTTTAAATAGATTGTCTTTATTTTGAACGATAATACAGAAGACATTGATATCCCTTTGTTAAATTATAAGTTTCTGGTATTCTTGGGGTAATTTTAAAATCTTGATTTTTATTTAAAAGTTTTTTCCAATCCTGTCTTTGTATTGTAATGTTATTTTCACCATCAAACATATAATCTTTTTTATTTAATGTTACTAATGCACAAATATGGTGTTGGTTAATATCACGAATACCCATACTATCTAAGGTGTATTCCATATCACCAAATTTATAATGTAGTTTCTTTTCATAATCCTTGACCTGTGCGTATTTATCTGTTCCTGGTATTTTACCATTTGCCTTTGTAGGTTCATTATCACTTTCTTTATCGTGTTTATCCGTAATTTCTAGGATAATTATATGGGGTTTTATTTTGACAATTTGTTTATAAGTTTCACTTTCTTTAATTCCCATACCAATATAACTGTTATATTTGGTATAAATTATAGTTTGGAGACCAAAACATCGCGAATTGCCGGTATGTCTTGAAAAATAATTAAAAATTGCTATAAACAAATCTATGGGATTTCCTGATTGTCCGGGTTTAGTAAGTGTTGTATAACCAATCATTTCACCTTTATTATATTTTTTTAATTTTTTATAAATTTCTTTAATTACCGAATTAGTATCCATATGACGCCAATACGATTCAGGATCTTTATCCCCAACCAAAGATGCTGTTATCATTTTATTCAATAACCAAAAAGGATATTGTATTTTAACAGGTATAGATTTTTTTTGATTATGAAATTTTCCTGTAATCATACTTTCTCTAAAAGCTTTCATAAATTTTCTACCCTTATCAGATATAAAAAATAGCATAAAAAAGGTGTTAAACCAACAATTTGACCTATTTTGAAAAGGACCTCTTATATTAGCTGGAATTATTTTTTTTTTACTTTTAATATTATCTAATAAATATTTTTGAGCTTTTTTTGATTTCCAACCCATACATTTTTTCCCTTTTGTTTTCAACGGAATATACATTTCATTTTCCTTGCAAGTTCCCATAATATTTTTATGCGGTAAAATAGATAACCGTTCTATTTTTTTATTAATGGATGGAGAATAAGAACGCATTTGTGAAAGTGTTTTTATTTTTTTTATCACAGATTTTCTTGTTTTGTTTTTTTTTATTGTCGGATGTGTTGGAGAGTAAGACGGGGATTTCGGAGATGCTGGTTTTTTTTTAACTGATTTTTTTTTTACTGTTTTGTTTTTTATAATCTTTTTAGGGTTTTTTTTTCTGGTATGCATTTTACCATATTTTTTTATTGAAACGGTTGAAAATAATTGTAGTGTTTCTGACTTCCACAAGTCTTTTTTATAAGGTATTACTTTATTATTAGACAATATTTGAATACGTGTTTTGGTACCATTTGTATTTTTAAATGTTTTATTATCTATAATTAATTGTTTTATTTTTTTTGACATTTTGTATATATTATCTAAATAATTTAATATTTACAAAATGTATAAGTATGAATACCAAATTACCATCTATTATGAGAACAGTAACTCCTAGTCAGATGAATACTCCAAGTCAGTATGCTACACCATCTTCAATAAGTGAAACAGCAAACAGTTTTGCGAATTCTATTAAACAATCAGTTACACCAACACCAACTAATGGTGGCATAGATATTATAAAAATAGTATTAATAGCAGCTATTGTTATATTTTTAGGCTATAATTTATACCTATATTTCACAGAAGGAACAGATATTTTAGGTAAATATTTTGGCATTAGTGGAGTAGGACTTACAGGAGCAGCGAAAGGAACTGAATTTGTCGTGGATACAGCATCAGAAGGGACAAAAGATACAATATCTGTTGCTCAAAATGTAACAGATAAAGGATTAGATACTGTAGCAAAAGGAGGTAAAATGATATCAAGAACGAATGAATCACCTATAGAACGGGAAATAGACGAGGATGTAAAAAAAGAAGAAGAAACAGAAAATGTTATCCCTGACAGTTCATTTTCAGGAAACTTAAAAAAAACAGTCAAAAGTGGTTATTGTTATATAGGAACCGATAGAACATTTCGTTCTTGTGTAGAAATTGAAGAAGGCGATATTTGTATGTCAGATAAAATATTTCCCACAAAAGATATTTGTATAAATCCTAATTTGAGAAAATAATTTATAAATAGTTATTATTATAAATTATTTTACCGGTCGAGTTCTAAAAAACCATCTAAGAGATAAATATGGCGGAAAGGTTCTTAAACTTTCGTCGGCTGTCATATTAGGTCCAGATTTAACAAGATTTTCTATTTCAATACCGGTTAAAGCATAACTAAAATATCGCAACGAAGACAACATACCTTCAAATCCTCCTCTTTGTGTAACCCAAACATCACCATAGTTTTGTTTTGGTACAGCGTTAAATACATGTCTATTTACAATAGTTCCATTAATATACGAATCCATTTTTCTTCCTTGACAACGCAATACAACATTAATCCATTTATTTATTGGTATATCATTTATTTCGACATTTTCAATTACATTATCAAAAGTATTCATAACAACAACAATCGTATTTTTTTTTGGAGAAAGATACATTCCGGGTGAATTATTTGGAAAATTCATACCAGTTACATTTGTTCCATTCCAATTGGTAGCACTTTGAATATTTTGATAATCTCCCTTGTTGAAAATATGTCGATAACTAGAATCATTTGGATTTTTAATATCTCCAATTTTTTCAACATATAACCAAACAGACCAAGTAAATTCTAAACCTTCTCTTTCATTTACAGATCTTAATATAGGTATTGAATCTTTGTTTTTAGGATCTTGAGGAATTTGTTTTGGTTTATCTCCTGGACGTAAGCCTTTTATAAGTATAGGATTTTTTGAAGGGGATAAAACCCAAGTAATCAATCTAGACCCTAACCTGATAGCAATAACGAAAAGAATAATAATTAATACTAAAAAACAAACTTTTGCTACCAACGAATTTGAATATAAAAAGTCAGTTGTTCCACCAACTATTTTATTATTCCTAAATTTATTGAATGTCCCGGAGGCTCCAAGTTGGGCGTTTGCAAAACCTTTACCCAAATCAGCCATCGGATTATTATAACCTTGTGAAAAACTAGAATAAGCCATTTATATATTAATGATAAGATTTTTAGATTTCAAAACTATTAATTTCTTCACTTCCTTTTAAGAAAGATAATTTCATTTTATATTGATTCAATAAATCACTCAACCAATTTCCTCCGGGACCTTCACGATAAATATCATATGCTTCTCTAGGACTAATTGTGCGCGCAATATATCTAAACTTGGATGTTTGGCCTGAAAATCCACCTAACTCACCATTATCCTGAAGAGGAGATACAGTAACAGGAGCGGCTCCTATTGTTGAAAGAACTCCTGCTAATACATGTGTATTCACTAATTTACCATCAATATAAGTATCTATTGCTCTATTATTTGTTGAAATTATAATATTACACCATTTTTGAATTGGGATATTACTTACAGTCCAAGGAGTACTAGTAACACCTGAACCTGTTGAATCCATCAATGACATATTAATTATTAAATCATTAGTTGCAGCCCCTAAAGAAACTTCGGGAGAGACTACATTTCCAGCTTTTCTACTATAAATAACTTTATTTGCTCCATATCTATATTGCCAATTATCAACATAAATCCATATAGAATATGTAAAATTAACAGAAGCTTTATTTCCTGGTAATGCCGAAGCCTCTATTTTTACAGGATTTTTTGCGTTTCCACCGCTATATAATGTATTGCTTGTGCTATCTTTAAAAACATAAGTATATATTAAATATAATATGATAACAATTATCACACCGAGTAATATCTGCTTAAAATTCATAATATAATATACAGTTAGAAATTATCTAAACAATCGGTGGATTTTTATTGCTTAATATTTTGTAATTCATATCAATCCTTTCTTTGGAAATAGATTGAGGAAAATATACAACATTACAAACACCGCCAGAAACCCCACCTATATCACCTATTGTTATTTGATCCTGACTCATATATGGTACGACATTATTATAAGAAGCTAATAATTTAGAGTCCATAAAGACATCTAACACGCCCCCATCATAATTTACTACTATATTTACCCATTTTTGAAGAGGTACCTCATCAATAATATAAATTACAGGTTTCTTATCTTTCCCGTTATTCATCTTAATTTGTAATTTATTTTCTATAGAATTATAAAGAATATTGGGTTTATCACCGTAATTTAATATTGATTTATAATTTGCTTCTTTACTACAAACTCCTGGTATATTTGCAGTACATATTGATTTTAAGGAATTTGCTCTAAAGAAAAACCACCCATTTAATGCGTAACTATAATTATATTCTATTTCAAAATTATTTACCCTTTCTTCTTCGAAATTTCCGATAAATTTTTTATTTTTTAAATATACAGGGTCTCTTAATAAGACCTTACTTTTTTGTAACTTATTTGACCTTTTTAATTCAGTTTCTAAAGTTTTTAACTCTTCATTTGAATCTATTAATTTTGTTTCTAATCCAACCAATTCTATTGTGTAAACTTGAATATATTTTATGGCATTTTTAATATCATTAGAGCATTTTGTTTTATCTGTTTCATAAGGATTATCTGTACACATGCTTGAACTCATATAACCATAATTTATCAATAAATTTGTTAATTCTTTTTTATTACCAGGGTTATTCAAATTATTAGAAATAATGTTTGTCCAACCTGTTTCATCTATAATTTTACCTTCAGGCACTATAGGTGTTGCTTTATTTTTTCCTTTTCCAAAACCAACACCAGATGCTGTAAAATTTTTAATTCTTTTAATTCTTTCTTTAATAATTATTTGATTTTTTTTAATAGATTGAATTTTACTGTTGATAATTGTAGAATTATCTGTTTTTGATGGCATAAACGTATAAAAATATTTTTGTAATATTGGAATAACAAAATATAGTGTTATTGCCAATATTTCTCCACCAAGAAATAAGTATGCCATTTTGGGTGTATGTCTAACTTGATTAAAAATATATTTTACGGTATCTCCAAATAAACAAGGTATAATAAAAACTAAATAAAATAGATTGGATAAAAGTTGACTTTCACCTACAGTTGCCATGACAGTATTATTTCGCGATAAAAAATAATAAATACCTCCTAGAATACCAACACTTGACAAAATTAGTAACATAGTCATCCCTCCGACACTGAATAATCCATAATTCACAATTAAATAAAATAAAGAAAACAATAATCCCAATATTAAACCAACACCTATAGAATAATACAAATATGTCCCTGTTGTCTTGGAAACCCATTTTCTTTGTCTTTCAGGTAAATCACCAACATCAACATTTGGCCAAGGATTATTATCTAATCCTGTAGTCATTATTGTTCTATTAAAACTAACAAACACTACTAATACAGCTATTATTAACGTCGTTATTAATGTTCCATTTAAAAATTTACTATATCCTATAATTGTATTGGGATATCCATTTTTTAATACTAAAGAACTTATTGTAATAACACTAATTAATGCCAATATTCCAATAGTTCTTGCCATATTAGTATCAGCCCAAGCCCCCCAAGGAGGTCCCCATCCATAGACATTACGAAATCTATCAGGAAATAATGGAACCAACCACCATAAAAGTTGTCCTAATGCAATAAAAGGTTTAATTATTTGTTTTAAAACATATAAAAATGTCTGTCCTGCGTATTGATATGTTGACGGTAATCTATTGTTATTCCTATAAAACCAAACACCATAACCTATTCCATATAAAACAGTTAAACATACTAATACTAATGGTGTATAAACTATCATACTTGTCACCGTCTTTAATAATGCCATTTATATTTTAGCTATATTAAATTTTATAAATTATTTGACGCTGTTTTATTAGCATGACAATTATTACATAAAGCAGCTAAATTACCAACAGAATTATCACCACCAAACTGCAAATCTATTTTATGATCTACTTGAAATGTATGACTAAGTTGGTCATTACACATATTACACTTCCAACCTTGTTGTGCGGCTACATATTTTTTTTTTGTTTCGCTTACACACCTTTTTGTTCCTCCTACACCAGAATTCATCATTCGCCTAGTTTGCGGAGTCATTTGAATATTCATATTTGATCGACCCATCTGGTTAATTTTTTCTCTTGCATTTGTAAAATCAAAAAGAGGTGTTAGCATATCAGTTGTATTAGAATCAATCGGCATATATTTTATTAAATCTGTTGCGTGTTTTACTAAATTTTTACTTTCACCTGGATGTTTATTGATAAATAAATAAATGCTTAATCCTACAAACCCAAAGGTTGCTATCTTATAATATTTTTTACCTTTCATTAAATATTCTGTAAATTTTCCATCATAATATGTATTTGCCATTAAAAATATTGTAATTAGAAATATGATGAAATTTATTTTCATATATATTATTCAAATATATATAAATTAATCTTTTTTGTAAACAAATAAATGACCTCGTTTTACACGATTGTATGTTTTATTGTCATATTTGAAACTAGCTGCTTTTCTTTTTTTAGCATCAAGCATAAGTTTAAAGTAGTTATTTAATTTACGTTTGCCGCCCTTCTGTTTTCTGGTCTTGCGTTTTCCACCAACGAGGGGAGAAGCACAAGAACCACCCCGTTTGCTCTTGCGTCCTTTGCGGCGACGGCGTCTTTTACCTCCAGATTGACTCGGAGTTTCTTCGACCGGTACATCTTCTCCGCCTGCATTAACTGGTACTTCAGGAGAAAAATCAGATGCGTTAGATGCAACTCCACCCCTACTACCACCTCTGTGACGTCTGCTCTTTCTCCCACGTCTTTTGGATTTTCTGCTTTTTCGTCTTGCTGTTTTTCTACCCATTATACATTATCTTAACATTATTTTTTATAAAAATACATAATACCGAAAATAATTAATAACGCACTTCCAAATTGGATATATTTTTTTCGTGTTTGCATTATTTGTTTGTTTCTTATTTCCTTTGGTTTATATTCCTCGTAATATTTTTCTAAACTATCATAAAAATCTTCGATTGGTTCTTCCAACTGTTCTTGTATCTTATTAAAAATAAAATGAATCCATTTCATAAAAGACATTCTTGAACTTAAATAAGGAGTAACTGGGTATTTGTCTAAAAGTTTCAAAAAATTTTCTCCAATTGGCTCTAATGGAAAAAATAGAGGAATGTTTTGAATTAAATCATAATATTTCCTTTTACTTACATCATTAGGTCTTGAAGGATATGTAATTGCTATCGTTTGTAATGTAAATTTTAAGTGTGGTAACCATATTTTGTAGTTTAAACCCATTAAATGTAAATGATATAAAAAGATAACAGATTTAACATATAATAATGAATACTAAACAGAGTCCGTTTTGTAATAATTGTGGAAAAACAGGTCATTCTTATAATCAATGCTGTAAACCTATAACAAGTTTGGGAATGGTTGCTTTTAATAAATCAAATTGCCTAAAATATTTATTAATTTGTAGAAAAGATAGTTTAGGTTATGTAGAATTTATGAGAGGAAAATATCCACTATATAACCAAGAATATATTCAAAATATTATTAATGAAATGACAGTCCAAGAGAAAGCCAATTTATTAACAAAAAAATTTACCGTATTATGGAAAGAATTATGGGGAGATTACTATGGTGGTCAATATAGAGCAGAAGAGAAAACCGCTGTCGATAAATTTTATCAATTAAAAGAAGGTATTCATCTTTTTAATGATGATTTTTTTAATCTTGAAAAACTAATTCAAAATAGTAATACAAGTTGGACTGAACCAGAATGGGGCTTCCCCAAAGGTAGAAGAAATTATAACGAAAATGATTTGACAGGGGCTTTAAGAGAATTTGAAGAAGAAACTGGTATTCCCAAAAATAAAGTATATGTTGTAAAAAATTTTATACCTTTTGAAGAAATATTTACAGGGTCAAATTTTAAATCATATAAACACAAATATTTTATTGCTCATACAAAATGTAATAATTTAACAAATTATCAAAAAAGTGAAGTAAGTAAAATTAAATGGATGGCTTTAGAAGAAGCATCCAAAGCAATAAGACCATATAATTTAGAACGAATTGATTTATTAAAAGATATAGATACAGTTTTAAATAAATATAGTTTAATCTCATAATATATTAGTATGTCCTCTAAAACAGCAAAAAACAAAAAACCAAGAAATAATAAAACAAAAAAATGTAAAAAGAGAAAAGATAGGCGATTTAAAGTAAACGGAAAAGATTTTAGATTAACCGATGCAAAGAACACTTGGACTAGATTCCGAATATGCGAAAACGGCACATTTGAAAAAATAAAACCCAAATTGTGGTCTGATGATGCTAATAAACTATGGGAAAAAATAATAGAATCAGGATTAGATCTAGATGTTGCCAATATTATTTTAAATAATGAAAAACTACAATCAGTAGTAAAAGAATCATCACCAATAGTCACACTAGAAGACCCTAAAATAATAGAAGATAAAGAAGATAAAGAAGATAAAGAAGAGGAAGAAGATGATAAAGAAGAGGAAGAAGATGATAAAGAAGATGATAAAGAAGATGATAAAGAAGATAAAGAAGATAAAGAAGATAAAGAAGAGAAAGAAGATAAAGAAGATAAAGAAGAGAAAGAAGATAAAGAA
>Ga0315315_10001187_pt1 | contig 23746 bp, 21 predicted proteins | sample M140m3416metaG_FD_203699 | JGI IMG/M metagenome (GOLD analysis project Ga0315315, IMG submission 203699) | Ammonia-oxidizing marine archaeal communities from Monterey Bay, California, United States - M1 40m 3416 | ecosystem: Environmental > Aquatic > Marine > Intertidal zone | place: USA...
CTAAAGCTAAGCCAAAAGTAGTAATGCCTCTTAGAACTAATAAAGGCAAGTTTACTTCTGCTATGAATATACAAGCTATACTAGACCAACGTATTAAACAACAAGTGCAAGACAACATGGGAGAAGGTGGCGCTTTAGTAAATAGAACAGGTAGGTTTGCTTCTTCTGTAACAGTAGAAAAAGTTATGCAGTCTAGACAAGGTGTACTGACTGCGTTTTATACTTATATGAAAGCACCTTACCAAACGTTTGAAAGAGGTTTCGCTCAAGGTTCTCTGAGAAGAGACCCTAGAAAACTTATTAGCAGGTCTATAAGAGAAATAGCCGCAGAAACTTTAAATCATAAATTACCAATTAGGACTAGGAGAGTATAATGGCAGCAAAATCACGTTCAGGAATTACTAATGCGATTATAGCCGAATTAAAAAAGATTAATGGCGGTAATATTGGGGGTACTACTGATAAGTACTCAGTAGACTTAGCTGATAATGTTACTAACAAACTTATATTTTGGGATGAAGTAAACGATTTTCCTTTTGTTAGTGTAGTCCCTGGTAATGAAGTAAGAGAGTACCACCCTGGAGGATTTAAGTGGGGTCACTTAGGCATTAATATTAGAGCCTACGTCTATGGGGAAGAGCCCCTAGACGAATTAGAAAACGTTTTATATGAAATTGAAACTCAGTTAGAAAGAGACCATACATTAACTTATGATACTGGTAAATCTACTGAGCAAATAACCATTTTATCAATCGCTACGGACGAAGGCTTATTGGCACCGTACGGGGTTGGTGAAATAACCTGTGAAATCAGGTATCAAGTAGTCTAATGTAATGACAGACAATAGTCAAGTTTATTACTAAAGGCAAGAGAAAAAGAAGGAGACCTTTATGGCACTTTCATTAAGCAGAAATGCAACGCTTATTCTATCTTATCAGGCTTCTACAGCTACCGCATGGGACGGAGCTGGTAGAAACCCTGCAGATGCGAATACATTTGAGATTCCTATTTTAGATGGGTTCTCATTTTCACAATCAACGGGTACGCAAAACGTAACGTTGAACGAAGCAGGTGCATCTCCAAAACGTGGTCAAGCGATGTTTAATACATCAATTGAACCCGTAGATTGGAGTTTTACTACTTACATGCGTCCTAGAATTGACGATTTAACTTCTGACCTTCATGGTATGACTGAAAAAATACTATGGAATGCATTAGTTTCAGGAGTCAAGACGGACAACGTAGGTACTGGTGGTGTTACATCCACTGCTTCAGCATGTACTGTTGATTTAGAAGAATCAAATAAAAATCAGTTATTAAAATTAACTGGTTGGTTTGTTTTCTCTGATTCAGCTACAAACTACAGACTTAAAAATATGTGTGTAAACTCAGCATCAATGGATTTTGATGTTGATGGTATCGCACAAATTACATGGTCGGGATATGCAGAAGCAATTGATTCTGTCAACGCAGGCGCTACACCTAGTACAGGTGACGACGCTTCAGACGGATACGCACTTGCTCCAGCATCAGCGGACTTTATTCTAAATAGACTTAGTACTGTTTCACTAGTATCTAGTATTTCAGGAAGTTCTAAAACATACACCTTTGCACTTACAGGTGGTAATGTAACTATTGATAATGGTATCTCTTATGTGACACCAGAATCTTTAGGTAGAATTAATGTTCCAATCGGTCATCAGACTGGTACAAGAGCTGTTTCAGGTAACTTTACTGCTTACCTAGATACTGCTGCTCTAAGCACAAAGGTCATGTACGACGATATCTTAGCTGATATCAATGCGGCAGACCCTGATACTATTACTAATGTTTTTAATATTACTCTAAGTATCGGTGGAGCTTCAGCTCCTAAAGTAGTATTCACAATGCCAAAATGTCATTTAGAGTTACCATCTCTAGACACAGCGGATGTTATGGGTGTTACTATTAACTGGACAGCGTTAGAAGACGGTTTCGGTACTGGAAACGACGAAGCAACAATTGCTTATACTGGTTTAACAGTAGTATAAGTAGTTTTATAGTGAGGTATCTCATGTACCTCACTATTTTTTAAATTTTTTAATTAAAGGTAAATATTATGACAGAAACAACAGCCCCGAATGGAGCAGCATTTCAGAGCTTATCTGACTTACTTACTCCTAGCAAACAAACTAGTGTTGAATTCCCAGGTTACGAAGGATTCAAAATCACAGTTACATATTTAGCAAGAGAGGAATTGCTAAAACTTCGTAAGAAGGCTATTACTACTAAAATTAATCGTAGAACTAGGCAGCCAGAAGAAGAATTAAACGAAGAAGTTTTCCTCAAAGAATACACAAAAGCCGTAGTCAAAGGCTGGTCTGGGTTAAAGATGAAGTACTTAGTTCAACTTATACCTGTAGACGAAGATAAAATTGCCGACATGGAAGCAGAGCTACCTTTCACTATAGAGAACGCATTAATTATGATGGAAAACTCTAATGATTTTGATGCTTGGCTAACAGAAACAGTAGGCGATTTAGCAAATTTTACAACGACCAGTTAGACTACTGGTCAAGCCGTTTAAAAGAACATTTTGAGGGTACGGGTCAGTCCTACGACAGACAAAAACGTATCGATATGATGATTCAAATGGAAGAAAACGGTATGGAAGTTGACTGGTCTGTTTTAGATCAAGAAGAAGGTATTGAATGGCCTATGCTATTCGAACAAGCTTTTTCAGTTTGGAATAGTTTAACTGACCAATGGGACGGTATGAGCGGTTCTTACTTCGGTAAACAAATGTCAGGAATTAAGGACATTATGGAAATACTTGAAGTTGAAAATCAAAGGGAAGTATTAAAATTAGTTAGAATTATTGACGCTAAATACTCAAAAGAAGTTAATAAGAAAAACAAAGACGCACAAAAGAAGAAGTAACTATGGCTGAAAAAATCGTAAAAAAGGTAATCATTGAGGTAGATGATAAAGGCTCCCTCAAAAAAACTGGTAAAGATTCCCAAACGCTAAATCGTAATATGAAGGGACTGTCACAACAGTCTTCTAACGCCTCTAAAAACTTTTCAAAACAAGCTCAAGGTATGCAAGGTATCTTGGTGCCTGCTTACGCAGAAGTCGCAGCAAGGGTATTTGCCCTTAGTGCAGCATTTATGGCGTTATCCAAAGCTGCCGATTATAACATACTAATACAAGGTCAGCAAGCCTACGCTGCTATGACTGGTAAAAACATGGCAGCAATTGCTAAATCAGTACAGGTAGCTTCTAAACATATGTTAGACTTTAAAGAAGCATCTACTAGTGTTGCTTTAGCCACTACTTCAGGAATTTCATCCAAACAAATTGTAGCAATGACAAAAGCTGCAGTAGACTCATCCTCTGCTTTAGGACGTTCTGTATCTGACACTATGGATCGTTTAACTCGTGGTATTGTAAAAGCTGAGCCTGAAATACTTGACGAAATTGGTGTTATTATTCGACTTGATAAAGTTTACAAAGATTATGCTGAATCAGTGCAAAAAAGTACCCAAGAGTTGACAGAAGCAGAAAAAGCTTCGGCCAGGTACACCGCTATTATGGGGCAATTAGAAAATAAATTTGGAGGTATATCAGACAGTTTAGACCCTAACTATTTTGCTGCTCTATCTTCTACTGTAATGGATATCATAAACACTGTTAGTGCATTAACAGTAAAATGGCTCGGGGGCCCACTTAGATTCTTAACTGAGTCTAAAACTTTACTTGTTGCTTTAATGGCCTTAGTACTTAAAAATATTTTAGGTAAAGTATTCCCGGCAATTACTACTTTAGGGCAAAAACTAACTGATATGCCAGCAAAAATGGCTGCAAAAAATAAACTACTTGCAGAGTCAATTAAAAAATTAAAAAATGATATAAAGGGCAGTGCGTTAGAGGTAGAAAAATTTAATAAGATGACGGAAGGAAGTAGAATGACTCCCGGCATGCAGCAAGCCCGAAGTAAAGGAGACTTAGATAAGTATACTAGATTACAGAAAGCAGCGCTAAAAAGAGCCCAGCAAAGTATAGAACCCGGAGGTACCGTCAAGGGGGGTATTTACAAGGGATTAAACGCTGGCGCTTTGAAACTTATAGAACAGCAAACAAAAAGCTTAGAAAAAGTACAAACTAATTGGCATACTAAACAAAGAATAGAAATGAAAAAACATGGAATTTCTTTAAAGGGGTTGCAACTACGATACCAACAAGTAAAACAAAAAGCCGCACAATTTGGAGCTAAGCAGATAGAGCTCATGAATATGAGTGTTCGTGATGGCATAAAACAGGTTGGTATAAACTGGGCATGGACTGGAAATATGGGTCATAAAGCACTTGTTGTGATGCAAAGAGGAGTAGGGTACTTGACTGTTGGAGTTAAAGCTCTTGGAGTAGCTATTAATTTTGCTTTTAAAGCTTTTATGATGATTACTATAGCTTGGTCTTCTATTAAAGCCATTATGTCCCTGTGGCACGATTTTGATAAACCTTTTAAAGCTGCGGCGGAAAATGCTGCTAATATGCGAGTAGAGTTACATAAGACTCTAGAAGCTTTAGACAAAAAACCTGAATTTATAAATTTTGAAGGCATAGCAGGTAGTTTTAATCACGCTTTAAAAAATTCAAGTTTTGCTGCTAATTTAGCAGATGAAATATACAATTCAACTCATAAAGCTATGTTAAAAATTAGTGAAGAAATGGCTCAAATGGGCTGGTTGGATAAGTTAATAGATAAGATTAAAAGTCTTCTTAACATGCAAACTTTCAAAGACAACTTATCCGATAGTTTAGTATACCAAGTACAAATGGCTCAAAAATCGGGAACTAAGCTTCCTCAAGAACTACAAGCTCTTGTAGATACTAATTATACTGGAGGTACAAAGGAAAATCCTGCTACTTGGGAATCTTATATAAGACAAGACTTAAACCAAAATCAAATAATAACATTTCTAACAATGTTAGACAAGCAAAACGAATTAACTGCTGAAGCATTAAAATCTCACGATAATAATTTAAAAGAGCTTGGGCAGACGTATACTAAAGTAGCAAAGTATACCCGGGAATACGCAGAGTCTTTAGTATCTAAAACAGACTATGATGATTTAGCTAAAGCTCACCAATCTTTAATAAATATATTTGCAAAAGATGATCTTACTGCATCCGAAAAGGTTTTAGGAGCAATTGAGGGGGGCTTTATGACAGCTCCTGAAGAGCTAGCTAAAAATTTTAAAGAGCTTGAAAAATTTGAAAAATTACTGGGGGAATACCAGTCTGGTGAAAAACAGGATAGAACAGGCACTACAGTAAGTGGAATTCAACAGAGTATTAAAGCTTTGAACCTTGCAATTACTACAGCGTCAGCAGACATGTGGGGTACAGGTTTAACTGCAGAAAAAGTACTGGGGGACGATTTCATAGGAAAGCACCAAGAAGCTTTAGCAGCCATAACAGCTAGATTAGGTTTAGAAAAAGAATCAAAAGCGTTACAAATCTTTGGGGGTACTGCTATACAAGAGCAAGCAGCAGTCAAAAAAGAAATGCTTGATCTAGAGATAGCTGTAATGAGAAGTAAAATAGAAGTAGGAAACTTAGATAAAGAAGAGCTAGCAAATACTAAAGAAAAATTAAGATTAAAACTGCTAGAGGTAAAGGAACTGGGAGCAACTGCTTTAGCACAGGCACAACATAAAGCAAAAGTAGAAGGCAGAAGCTTAACCATTACGGAAAGATTTCTTGCAATGAGTAAAGACTTAAAAGATACTTATACTTCAAAAGAACTAGAAGAAAACGGTTTTATAAAGATATTGGAAAGAATGGAGGGAGAAGCAGTACAAACCTTTTTTGCAAAATATATTGAGTCCATAGATAAGACTATTAAACTAGCCAGAGAAATGGAAGATTTTGATAAGAACTTTAGTAAGTTAAGTGCCGCAGAGCAAATAAAAGTAGTAAATGCTCAAATAAAAGCTCTCAGGTTTACTTCTTATTCAGGAAATATGAGTGCAGCTCAAATGGCTAGAGTACTTAAAGATTCTGATGGTATGGGTATAGCCACTTCTCACAGAAAAGCAATGAAAGAAAGAAGCTTTTTAGACGAAGAACAATACGGAGAAGGGGCCTATACCTTTAGAAAGCATAAAGTACTAATAGATATTGCTATGAAGGTTGAACAAATTAAAGCAAAGAATATAAAAGCCGAAGAAAAAAACTTACAAACTAAATGGTATATAGAGCAAGAGCTATGGAAGGCTCAAGAAGCAGAAAGAAGTGCTATATGGAAAGAACGTGCTGCCACCTTCGGAGCTGCAATGACTAAAGTAGCAGATTCGTTTGGAAGTGCTATAGGTAATTACTTCAACGATATATTTATGAATAAAAAGCCTGAAAAGGGAGCTTTCAGAAATACGTTAGCTAAAGGTTTTGCTAGTGCTGGGTCTGGTTTGATAGCTAACACAGTACAGAAACAAGTATTTGGTAATCAAGGATTCTTAGCAGGCATAGCTGGACAGTTCATGAGTCCTGAATGGGTGGATACTTTATTCCCTAAAACAGAACTCGAAATGGCATCAGAAAGAACAAACTACTTGAAACAGATATGGGAAAAATACGATAAAGACAGCAATATTTATAGCGGTCATCCTCTCTTTGGTAGTGGTAATAATACTTATGGTGTTAAGGGTGATTATGGCTTAGGAGGAAAGATTGCAAATGGTGCAGGAGGAGAAGTCTTAAGTCAAATTCTACCTATGTCACTGGTTGAAATGGCAGCGCCATTTTTAGGTTTATTCCAAGGTGGAACCGGCACCAGTACTATTTTTGGTAGAGGACAAAACATGCTCAATACCAAAGGGTATAGCCCTTTTAATTCTAACGCAACAGGAAGTAGTAACTTTGTATCTTTTATAATACAGGAATTATTTGGTGGTTTCTTTGCAAATGGGGGCACATTAGGTGCTGGTAAGTTTGGTATTGCTGGAGAAAATGGTCCAGAGCTTATACACGGACCAGCAAATATTACTCCAATGAAAGTAGGAGGAAATGTTACCGTAAATGTAGCAGTAGACGCTAATGGCCAATCTTCAGTAGCTGATAGTAGTGGGGATGGAGCCAGGGAGTTAGGGCATATGGTATCTCAAGCAGTACAATCAGAATTAATAGAACAACAAAGACCAGGAGGATTGCTTAGCGCATTTTAATAGTTATGGCTAATTTTAATACAGATGTAAATGTTATACCAGACAGAGGAGTTTCCACTAGTCAAACGGCTCGTGTATACAAAGCTACTTATGGAGATGGATATGAGCAAAGAGTAGCGGCAGGAATTAATAACCTGCCAGAAGAATGGAAACTAACCTGGAAAGGTAGAACCGTAAACGATGCTAATAAGATAATTAAATTTTTGGAAGACCACGCCGGAGTGACTGCATTTGACTGGTATCCACCAGATACAGAAATATCTAGTACTACTACTAGTGCGGCAACAAATAAACTAATAGATACATCTCAGATATTTACTAATAGACTTTTAAATCAGACTGTTACTGACCAAGGGTCTAACACAGCAACAATTACGGCAATAGATAGCACTACTCAATTAACTCTTAGTGCAGATTTAATGGCTAATAATGAAAACTATACTATATACCCTAATAAAAAATATAAATGTGAAAAATGGTCTACTACTATACCATTTTCTGGGTATAGGACTGTAAGTGCAACTTTTGTTAAGGTATTCGAACCATAATGTCAGATAAGATTATAAGTGATATAAACGGCTTAGAGCCTGGGCATATAATAGACTTATTTGAGCTAGATATGTCAACGGGTACAGCATCCGCTTCTCAGCCAATATTCAGATGGCACTCTGGACAAAATGAAAATTTGCAAGAAATAGTTTGGCAGGGTAATAGATACTCTGCTTTTCCTATTGTAGCAGAAGGTTTTGAATTTTCTGGAAAAGGAGCTATACCTAGACCTAGTTTAACAGTAGCTAACATAACTACTTTGCTAACTTCAGTTATAGAGTCGTATGATGATTTAATCGGCTCTAAAGTTATACGAAAAAGAACCTTTGCAAAGTACTTAGATGCTTATTGTTACTTAGGGGGTTATCCTTCTGGAGGAGTATGTAGTGGCGAGTCGGGAGGAGCACCTTTTAGTTTAAGTAAATCCGATTGTTTAGACTCTACAAAAAATGGAGGTGTAGGTACTTGGACTGCATATACAGAAGCTACTTGTGGTAGTTGTAGTGTTGCAGGGCACACTACTAAAACAGCTTGTGAATCTAATTCTGGTACTTGGACTCAAGGTATATGGTACGCAAGTGCTTTAGCGGATGATACCGCAGACTTTGCTGAAGAAATATGGTATGTTGACAGAAAGGCGTTAGAAACTAGAACCCATATACAGTTTGAATTAACTGCAGCACATGATGTTCAAGGAGTTAAATTACCGGCTAGATCAGTTATTGCTAACTTATGCCCTTGGAAATACAAAGGTGTAGAGTGTGGCTACTCTGGAACTAATTATTTTGATATAGATAATAATACTACTAATAGTGCGGGAGATGTCTGTGCAAAAAACTTTAGAGCATGCGAACTTAGATTTCCAGAACCTCAAGAGATACCTTTTGGAGGGTTTCCTGGAGCTGGCATGAATATGGGGTAGAAAATGGAAGATACTACCTTAGAAGAATTTAGAACTCATACTAAAGAAGAGTACCCTAGAGAAGCCTGCGGGTTTGTAATAGTAACTTCTAGAGGTAGAGAGCAGTATCATAGGGCTAAAAATGCTGCTGAAAACTCAGAAGAACACTTTATTATAGACCCTGTAAGTTACGCAGATGCAGAAGATAGAGGTGAGATTATTGGAATATGTCACTCTCATCCAGATGCTACTAGCGAACCTTCGGAGGCAGATAAGGTATCTTGTGAAACCACGAATAAGCCTTGGCATATACTTAGTTGGCCTTTAAACCAACTTTATAGTTGGGAGCCTGATGGGTATGAGGCACCACTTATTGGCAGACACTTTTCGCATGGAGTCCTAGATTGTTACACATTAGTTAGAGATTATTACAAACGAGAATTAAATATTAATTTGAAAAATTATTTTCGAGAAGATGAGTGGTGGGAGAAAGGAGAGAATCTCTACGTAGATAATTTTAAAGAGCAAGGTTTTGTCCAGATACTTGATGAAAATGATTTGCAAAAATATGATACATTTTTGATAAAATTAGTTTCATCTGTGCCTAACCATGCCGCAATTTATATTGGAAACGACACTATTTTACATCATGTTTATGGTAGGTTATCAAATAGACAAATGTACGGAGGGTACTGGCGTAAGCATACCACACATCATTTAAGGCACGAATCATTATGTTAAAGAAAGTTATACTATACGGTGAGTTAGCAGAAAAGTACGGTAAAAGCTGGAGCTTAGACGTTAGTTCACCCTCAGAAGCAGTAAGAGCTTTATGTGCAAATAACCCGGGATTCAAAAGTTTTCTAGCAACATCGCAAGATAGAGGTGTCGGTTATAAGGTAATGGTTGGAAAAACTTACCTACAAAACCAAAATGAAATTTACAACCCTTCAGGTAGACAAGATATAAAAATTATACCTGTAGTACTTGGTGCTAAGAAAGATGGATTAGCAGCTATATTACTAGGAGCAGCTTTAATTTATTTTAGTGGCGGGCTGGCTACGGCTGCCGTTACTGGAGCTACTGCTGCCGGAGCTAGTGCTTCTGCTGCTGCTACAATAGGAACAATGGTAAGTGGTGCTGCAATGAACATAGGAGTAGGTTTAATTAAGGGAGGAATAGCACAAGCTTTAGCCACTACTCCAGAAGAAATAAAGGATGACCAGAATTATTCGTTTAACGGAGCTGCAAATACTGTAGTACAGGGAGTACCTGTGCCTATTTGTTATGGTCAGTTAATGATTGGGGGAGCAGTAATAAGCTCAGGTGTAACATCAGAGAACTATAATCCATAGGAATATTATGAGTGAACAAGATTACATTATAGGTTACGGCGGCGGAAAGAATGGTAAAGGGTCTGGAGGTCAAGAAGACCAAAATACTTTATTTTCTACGGCTAAGGGTAGAGTAGTAGACTTGTTATCTGAGGGAGAAATTAGTGGTTTGCTAAATGGCAAAAAATCTATTTTTATAGACAACACTCCTTTACAGGATGCTACTGGAACTGATAATTTTGAAGGAGTTTCTTATACTACAAGAGTGGGTACTAATAACCAAACACACATTCCAGGATTTGCAGGTACCGAAACTACTACTGCGGTAAATGCTGTAGTTAATAACGGTAGCCCTATAGTTAGAACTTTTACTTCCGCTATAGCAGACGCAGTCCGAGTAGGTATATGGGTTCCAGCTTTAACAAATGCTGATAATGATGAGGGTAACATTCATGGCTCTTCTGTTTCTTTTAAAATAGAATTAGATAGAAATAGTTCCGGATCCTGGGTAACTGTATTTAATGGTAGTATTAGTGGTAAGACTACTCAAAGGTTTGATAAGACTTATAGATTTGATATACCTACTTCCTTTAAAACAGCAGGGTTCACACAAATTTCAATAAAAGTCACTAGAATCTCTGCGGATGAAACTAGTGCTAAAATAGTAAACACTATTTATTTTGGTGACCATACTATAATTGTAGATAATAAGTTAACTTACCCAAATAGCGCTTTAGTAGCAATGCAATTTAATGCTGAGCAATTTGACTCTATACCTACTAGGGGTTACGAGGTAAAAGGAGTAAAAGTTAAAGTGCCAGCAAATTATACATCTTATGACCCCGGACATTGTTCTATTGGTGGACATAGAAGAAAGGATAATTGTGTAGCTGCCGGAGGTACCTGGACAGGAACTACTGTAGGAACAAATTTGTATAATGGTTCATGGAATGGAACATTTACTACTGCTTGGACGTGTAATCCTGCTTGGATTTTATATGACTTATGTACTGAAGAAAGATACGGGTTAGGTAAATGGCTAACTACTTCACAACTAGATAAATGGGCGTTATACGAAATAGCAAAATACTGTGATGCCGTAGATAATAGTGGTAATTTTGTAGGTGTAGATGATGGTTGGGGAAATAAAGAAGCAAGATTTACTTGTAACTTATACTTACAATCTGCAGAAGAGGCATACAAAGTAATAAATGATATTGCAGCAGTATTTAGAGGTTTAACTTATTGGCAAGAAGGCATGATAACTCCTGTTCAAGATGCTCCTAAAGACCCTGTAATGACTTTTGGAGATGCTAATGTTATTGATGGTCAATTTACTTACGAAGGTTCGTCTAGAAAGCAAAGACATAATGTTGCTAAAGTTTCTTGGAATAACCCTGAAGATTTGTATAAACAAAATGTAGAATACGTAGAAGATGCAGATGGCATTGCTAATGCTAATAATCAAATATTTTCAAAAGATATTAGAGCCTTAGGCTGCACATCTCAATCTCAAGCTCGTAGAGTAGGAAAGTGGTTATTGCTTACCGAAAGACATGAAACCGAAATATGTACTTTTAAAACAGGAATGGAAGGAGCGGGTATTCGTCCAGGTGATATAGTAAAAATAGCTGATTCAGGTAGAGCCGGTAGAAGGTATGGGGGTAGAGTAGCAGCAGGTAGTACAGTTAATATGATACAACTAGATAGTGCTACTCCTGTAACAAATGGAAAAATATATAAACTATCCCTACTAAATACGGAATCTGCCTGTGTACGAGATGGAGTAAAACAGTCTGAAAGTACTCAAGAAGCGTGTTTAAACGCTCATATAGATAATGAATGGAAGCCGTATACTTGGATAGAACAAAGAGATACCACAGCTGTTAGTGTAACAGAAAATGTAACTCAGCTAGGTATTCCTACTGCTTTTACTAACGCTCCTACTACTACATATATGTGGATATTAGAGGAAATGGGTTCTGTAGAAGCTCAAGACTTTAGAATATTAAGTGTAAGAGAAAGTGAGCCTAATATCTATGAAATATCAGCTTTAGAGTATCATCAGGCAAAATATGACGCTATAGAGAGTAATATAGAATTTTCTTCCAAGTCTACAAGTGATTTACCCGATCCGTCTGCAACAGTTCCTGAGCCTAGAGATTTAGAAGTTACTGAGGAATTATATACAGATTCAAGAAATTCTGTCAGAAACAGAGCAACCTTTAGCTGGAAGCCTCCGTATACAGGAGGAACTAGTACTCTATACCCTTATGTAGCTTCTTATTATGTGGAGTGGAGAAGAACGGCACCTACGATAACAAACTGGAACTCTTTAGGAGAAACAACTTCTACTAGTATAAATATAGATGACGCTCCAGCAGGGAACTTAGAGTTCCGAGTTAAAACTAGAAGGATTTATTAATGGCATCAAATATTTACTCTAAATACGCTACTAAGACTGCTACCGTCACAGGTAAGAGTACTAAACCTGCAAATATAACATTTAATACTCCTGTAGTACATTCTGCTACTGGTGGTATTACATTAAGTTGGAACAAAATAACAACGACTTTAGATTTTAAAGAGTATGTTGTGCAACTTTCTCCCAATGGAGTCTGGGATTATACTGGTAACACCGAAATATTTAGAGGTTTAGGACTAACACATTTACATACTGCAGCAAGCATTACTCCAGGAGTAAAAACTTTTTTAATAAAAGCAGTAGATACTACTGGTAACTACTCGGAAACAGCAGGTAGTACTACAGTTACAATTGCTGCACCTTCTTGGACACTATCAGGCGGTAATACTCAAGTAATAACTCATGTAATTAATGATGGACAGATGACAATTACTTGGCCTACTCCTGCATCAGAGCAGTTTGTAGTAGAAAGTTACCAAGTAAAATTTAGGGCAGGAAATAGTTCAACGGCATGGGGTGGTGCAACAGCAACAGGACATGGAACAACAGAGGGAGTTTATAGTGCTACTAATTCTTTAACTTTTCCTGTAACATGGGGTCCAGGAGATGAGGGGGACGGAGACTCGTATAGAACGTTTATTATTTCTGCAAAAGATTCATTGGGAAATATATCTTCCAACCAGATTAGCAAATCTATAGAAATTGACCCGCCTAGTACTCTAAATGTAGCACATCAATTTACTACTAGTGAAGAAGGAACTAAAGTGGATGCTAGAGTATTTTGGGCTTCTCCTACTATTGGGGATTCCCAATTGCCTATATCTCACTATAAAGTATTTTACAAAGATTATAAAACTGGTAGTTCTGCACCTACTTTTTCTAGTGCGGGTAGTGCCTATCTTAATGGTTTGGGTACAACAGAATTTAAACAAGAGGTAGATTGGGGTCCGTCTAAGACTAACTCTAACGGAGCTATAACCGCCTCTTCAGGTACTTCGAATGATATTAGAAGGTACTGGGTTGTTCCAGTAGACTTAGCAGGAAACTGGGGTATATCCTATGATGGCGGAGAAAGTGATTTTATCCCCGAAATAGAAGATGTAACAGTAACAAGACCTAATAGTATAACAGGGTTGAGTACAACTGATTACTCTACAAAATCATCTAATGGTGTTGTAGAGGTAAATTGGACACTACCAGTTCCTACTACTGCACCTATTACCTCTATAAGAGTATTTTGGGAACTTCCTACATTTTTATCTTCTACGAATAAACTAACTTCAACTAGAGGTGAAAAGAATTCTAAATCTGGTGCGGCTACTAAGTATTCAACTCCAGTAAACTGGGGTCCAAGTAATGGTTCAGGAGAAACTACTAGGGTTATTTATTTTGTAGCTTATGATTCTATAGGCAACATATCTGTACCTACAGGTGTATCTATTCCTGTACAAAACCCTCCTCAAGTTACTTCTACTTCATTATCCGCTCAAACTGTTGATAATAACGTAATATTAAGATGGTCAGATCCCACATCTACTTCTTTACCTATAGCATCTTATGATATTTATAGATGCCCAGCATCGGGAACTTGTACTATTTCTGACTACTTAAGTACTTCAGAATATATTACTAATGTTGGTGGAACTAATACTTACTCATTCTTTGAAACAGCGGCAGGAACTTATAAATATTTTGTAAGAACTAAAGACTTGGCAGGAAATTTTTCTACTCCACAAGCTATTTCAACTAGTGTTAGTGAGCCTAGAGACTTTGCTGTATTAACAGATGTTACTTCTAAGTATAATACTACTGCTTTAACGGCAGGATACTGTAGTGGGGCGGTAGCAGCAAATGAAACTGCTTGTGAAAACGCAGGGGGAAACTGGATAGAAGGTTCGAAAGCTCAGTGGACAAATATCGAAGACGAAAGTGACACAACCGCAGTACTGCCTGTTAATACTACAGAAACATGGCAAGAACATTTTGTAGGAACTGGTAGTGTATCAAGCCCACAATACGCAACTCCACAAGCACAAGTAAGTGCAGGATTTGAGTACTTTATTATACCTAAAAATACCGCTACTTACTATCAGTCGTGGGACTTAGGCACTACTCAAGCTAGTGCAACCGTAACACTAATAACAACAGATGAGAATTTTGGACCTACAATAGCAAGTCCTCAAAACGTAAGTGCTACACCAGAAATATTTCTATCTAATACTGAAACTCACTATGAGCAAGATATTGATAATAATGCAAACTGGACAAGTATGGGTTCAGGTAATGTATCAGCCCTAGGTAGTAACTTTAGATATGTTAAAGTAAAAATAACATACAGTGGTGGAGGAAATGGAGGATTTAAGAAAATTAGCCAACAAAGAGTTACACTTAACTTAGCAACTGTGAGGGACCAATCGGCTGGTCCAGTTACTATAAGTACTTTGACCGGCACACCTACAAATGGAACAAGGGTTACTTTTAACAAAACATTTCAAGATGTTACAAGTATACAAGTATCCCCTAAATATAAGAGCAGCGGTAATCAAAATACCGCAATTTATGATTTTACAGACGTGGCTAACCCCACACATTTTGATGTCTACCTATTAGACGCAACAGACGGTTCGTATGCGTTAGGAGACTTTACATGGCAAGCAACAGGAGTTTAAACTATGGCAGCTAATTGGGCAAGCGGAACAGACCCGCAACTATCATCAACGTATGCTAATGTTCTTAGTAGCATTAGAGAGAGGGACGAAGATGTAGCAAAGCAATTTAACACACCCTCTTCAAATGCGTTACTAGGAAGTAACCACCCCACAGGAGCCATAAGATGGGACGGAGCTAATAGCAAATGGTCTTTATATGGCGGATCTAGTTGGGCAGACTTAGCTTCAACCTATGATATAAATGTATCTACAGTAGCAGGTAAAGCTCCTAGTAACAACTCAGGAGCTAATAACTTACCAATTAATAATGGTACTTTAAACAGTAACTTAATTGCAGAGTTATTAGGAGCTACTGGACAAGACGCAGCTTTCTTTAGAAATGCTAGTAACCTAAATGCAGGAACAGTTCCTGTAGCTAGGCTAGCTAATTTATCTGTTACTGGTTTGAATACTACAGGTAACGCAGGTACTTTCACAGTATCTGCTAATAATACAACAGACGAAACAGTATACCCAATATTTGTGGATGGAGCAACTGGTTCACAAGGAGCTGAAACTGACACAGGATTAACCTACAATCCAAGTTCTGGAACATTAACTACTACTACTGTGGTGGCTAATCTTACTGGTAATGTAACAGGTAATACTAGTGGTTCAGCTGGTTCATGTACTGGACTTTCTGCAACAGCAACGGCATTAGCAACCGCTCGTACTGTTGGAATGACAGGAGATGTTGTATGGACTTCAGCAGCTTTTAATGGTACAGGAAATGTAACAGGAACGGCAGCAATTCAAGCTAATACTGTAGATAATGCAGAATTAGTAAATAACTCTAATATACAATTTGGAGGGCTAGGAGTGGGTACTGCAGGAGCCGCAGGCGAAGTAAGAGCAACGGGTACTGTTACTGCACATTATTCAGACGATAGATTAAAAATTAAAACAGGAAGAATAAAAGATGCACTAGATAAGGTAAACTATTTATCAGGATTTAATTATATTGAAAACAAAGTAGCAAATAGTTTGGGATATAATACAGGGGATAAATTTGTAGGTGTTTCTGCGCAGCGAGTAAAGGAAGTTTTACCTGAAGCAGTCAAGCCAGCACCTTTTGATTTAGATGAAAATAATAAATCTATTTCTGGAGAGGACTACCTTACCGTTCAATATGAAAAAATTGTACCGTTACTTATTGAGTCTATAAAAGAGCTTACGCATTTGGTCTACGAACAATCTTCGGAGATAGAAGATCTTAGAGCCCACCAAAAATTTACTTCTTGACATTTTGGTGGTTTTTTGATATAATATTAATAATAAGAAATGGTCTTAAAAAATTTATTGGAACAGACCTTTTAACAAGTACAGAGCGCATTAAGTGTACCTAACGAAATGTGCAAGGTTTTTACTAAGGATTTTTAAATGGCTGCAGGAACATACAATATAAGTATCGAGCAAGGCTCTACATGGAGTTTGAGATTATCAATTGACTCAAGTCCTGGGACAGATAAAGACATGACTGGGTTTACTATAGCGTCTAAAATAGGTAAATCCTATTATGACACGGCTCCAATTAGTATGGCAGCTGCTTATGTGATTCAGAACCAGGGCATATTTACTATATCTTTAACAGCAGCCCAAACTGCTGCGCTAGACCCCGCTCACGAATATGTATATGATGTAGAAATCACAGACGGAGCTGGAGTGGTAACTAGAATGATACAAGGACGGGCAACTGTTTCTCCTGGGATTACATCATGAGTGTAGTAGTAACTGTAACAGAAACAACAGGTAATGAGATAACAGTAACAACAGATCAAGTTATTGTAACTACCAATACACTAGCTATAGCAGATGCTAGTCAGATTGCAATCAATCCCGTAGCGGGTACTGATATTGATGCAACAAATATACAAGATGCATTGCATCAACTTGCTGACCAGAGGTTTACAGGGGCATCCGCCCCATCTTCGAGTGACTCAAACTTAGAAGAAGGCGACTTGTGGTATGATACAGCAAATGATTTACTGAAAGTTTACAGGAATACAACTTGGGAAGAGCTTGTAATTGCTGCACAACTAGCAGAGGGTTCGGGTGCCACAGAGTACAAGGACGTAAACCTTAATGGAGGTTATTTTTAAATGGCAAATACTATTCAAATTAAAAGAAGTACGGGTACAGCCCTGCCAGGATCACTAGCAAATGGTGAATTAGCCCACACTCAAGGTTCGGGTACTCAGGCAAACAGCGGCGGTAGACTCTTAATAGGTGATGCATCAGGTATAGAAGTTATTGGTGGTGAATATTTTACAGGGATGTTGGACCATGTACATGGTACAGCAACTGCTAGTTCAGCTCTAATTACAGATTCTACTAATGCACTAAACGTATTAAAGGTTGGTACAAGTAATTCAGCAGCAGGTACTATTCAGTTTAATGAAGGAACTGCAAACGGAACAAGCAAGATTACTCTTGCAGGTGTAGCATCTCTTGGGGCAGATAGAACATTAACTCTACCAGACGCTACTGATACTTTAGTTGGTAAGGCTACAACTGATACACTAACAAACAAAACTTTAACCGCACCAGTAATAGAAGAAATTGATTCTAGTGCTGCAATTACACTAGATGCTGCTACAGATATTAATTTAGACGCAGCTGGTAATAACATTACAATGAAGTCAGCAGGTACAACTGTACTAGACTTTGTACTAAATGGTGGAACAGATGTAACATTAGACGCTCCTGGCGACATTAAATTAGATGCTGACGGCGGAGATGTTATGCTATTAGATGCAGGCACACAGTATGGTAGTCTTACTTCCAATGGTGCCAATCTTATACTAAAGTCTGGCTCAACTACTGCAGCAACTTTCTCAGGTGCTAACGTTACTCTAGCGGGTACTGTAGGTTCGGGAGCAATCACTTCTACAGGTGTTATAACAGGTACTGGATTTACAATTGGTAGTGCGGTTATTAATGAGGCAGATCTAGAAAAGATAGATGACATCACAGATGGTACTGCAGCAGCTAATAAAGCAGTAGTTTTAGATGGTAGTAAGAATGTATCAGGTGTTGGTACAATCGGTTCAGGAGCAATTACTTCAACAGGTGTTGTAACAGGTACAGGATTTACTATTGGTAGTGCTGCTATTAACGAAGCAGAGTTAGAAACAATTGATGGTGTTACTGCAGGAACAGTTGCAGCTTCTAAAGCTTTGGTTGTAGATGGAAACAGAGACCTTGCAACTTTAAGAAATGTTACTTTAGATGGCACACTTGTTGCAGATGATATCACAATATCAAATGCTACTATTTCTACAACTGGTTCTAATACCGATATCATTTTAGACCCACATGGTACTGGCGATATTGACGCATCAAACGCTAAGATTATTAATGTAGCTACTCCAACTGCTTCACATCATGCAGCTAATAAGTCATATGTTGACGCAGTTAAAACTGGTCTTGATATTAAAGACTCAGTAGTACTTGGTACAACTGCAGCACTTGATGGTTCTACTTATAATAATGGTGCAGGTACACTAACTAAATCTAGTAACGGAGCAATTAATAGCTCTACAGGACTTGGTCAAAGTGTTACTCTAGCATCTGGAGATAGAGTTCTAGTTAAAGACCAAGCAGACACTAAACAAAACGGTATCTATACAGTTACTACTGTTGGTGATGGTTCTACTGCATGGGTTATAACTCGTGCTACAGACGCCGACTCTAACTCAGAACTTACAGGTGGCTCATTTACTTTTGTAGAGCAAGGTACAAATTCAGAAAATGGATATGTATTTACTCACAATGGTGATGCTAACTTAGGTACTACTCTTTTAGGTGTAGCACAGTTCTCAGGTGCAGGTCAAATTACAGCAGGAAATGGTCTAACTAAGTCTGGTAATACTATGAATGCAGTAGGTACTGCAAATAGAATTACAGTTAGTGCAGATGCAATTGATATTCATGCTTCATATGTAGGACAGGATACAATAACTACTTTAGGTACTATTGCTACAGGTGTATGGCAAGGTACTACAGTTGCAGTAGGATACGGTGGTACAGGATTGGCTTCCTTTACGGCGGGAGACCTAATGTATGCAAGTGCAGGTACTACACTGTCTAAGTTAGCTAAAGGAACTGCTGGACAATTCCTTCAAATGAATACTGGAGCAACTGCTCCTCAATGGACTAACACTATCGACGGTGGAACGTTCTAAATAATCAAACTTAAGGGGTGTATATACACCCCTCAAAGCTCACGCTATATAGCAAGTAAAAGGAGCGCCAAATGGCAAACGTAATCAAACCAAAACGTACCACATCTAGTGGTAACGTTCCTGGCACATCAGATATAACTAACGGAGAAATCGCTGTTAACCTGGCGGATAAGAAACTTTACGTTCGTGATACAGGTACGAATATATTAGAATTAACTACTAGAACAGTAAGTTCTTTAGATGATACTACAATATCTGGACCATCAAGTGGTCAGGTGCTAAAATACAATGGTAGCGTTTGGACAAATCAGGCGGACGAAGAAGGCGACGCAGTCGCAATGGCAATCGCATTAGGATAATATTATGGCAAATACATTTAAAAGAAGCTCAGCAGATGCAGTAGGTACAAGTGCTGAAGTACTATACACAGTACCTAGTTCAACTAGAGCGGTATTAATTGGAGGGCTGTTATCAAATACTTCTAGTTCTACATGCAATGCTACAGTAACGGTTACTGTTGGTTCGGATGTAATTAATTTAATTGGAGAAAACACTCCTATACCAGCAAACACAGCACTCTCTTTTATTGATGGTAAAATAGTTGTAATGACAACAGATGTAATCAAAGTAAAAGGGTCAGTAGCAGGTGCGTTAGACGCGCATCTTTCCTACATGGAGATAACCTAATGGCAGGGTATATTGGAGGTTCTGCTCCGGTAGCTATGGTTGCCGATTCGGTTAATGTTACTTCTATTGCAACAGACGCAGTAGATACTGATGAGATTAAAGCGAATGCAGTAACTGCTAGTGAAATAGCGGCTAATGCCGTAGGTAACTCAGAGATGGCAGATGACGCAGTAGGTATTGCAGAATTATCTGCAACAGGAACTGCCTCTTCTAGCACGTACTTACGAGGCGATAACTCATGGGCTAGTGTAGATGCGCTACCCTCTCAAAGTTCTCATAGCGGAAAATATTTAACAACTGATGGAAGTACTGCTACATGGGGTACACTAGATACAGATGCTAATACTACTACTAAAGGTTTATACGAAATGAAAAACGTTATAGCCGCCAACTATAGTATTAGCTCTACTTATAATGCAGTAACAGCAGGTCCGATTACTATTAACAATGGAATTTCGGTAACCGTACCTTCAGGCTCTACTTGGGTGATAGTCTAATGGCAAAAGTAAAAATACAAGGACACGCATCAGGCACAGGGGTAATAACTTTAACTGCTCCGAATACAGATACAGACAGAACAATTACACTTCCTGATGAGAGTATTACTCTAAGTGCTGGCACTACAACTCTTGGTGGATTGACTGATTGTGCAACTACAGCTACTAACAATATTGGTGTCGGAAGTGGTGCGGTAGATAGCATTACGACAGGCGACCAAAACACAGGAGTAGGTGTTAATGCTTTAACAGCAAACACAGAAGGAAGTGAAAATGTTGCTGTGGGTTCTCTTGCCTTAGATGCAAATACGACAGGCTCTGCTAACACAGCAGTTGGAAATCAAGCATTAGGAGCAAATACTACCGCTTCAAACAACACAGCAGTAGGTCAGGCTTCTATGGCTAATACTACTACAGGTGCTAACAACACAGCAATGGGAAGAAGTGCTCTGTCTGCAAACACTACAGGTGCTAGAAATACAGCAGAAGGTTTTTTATCTTTAAGTGCTAACACTGAAGGCGCAAGTAACACAGCAATGGGTGCATACTCTTTAGCTTCTAACACTACAGCTTCTTACAATACTGCTGTTGGTGATACTGCTTTGTACACAAATACAACTGGAACTTCTAATACAGCAGTTGGCGACCACTCTTTATATTCTAATAGTACAGGTACTGACAATACTGCGGTTGGTATGAATGCTATGACTACAACTACAACTGGCTCAAACAATGTGACAGTAGGTAGGTCATCTATGTCATCTAATCAAACAGGATATAGCAACGCAGTTGTTGGAAGAAATGCTTTATTGCAAAACACTACAGGTAAAGAAAATACTGTAATGGGTGCTTATGCAATGGATGCCAATACAACAGCATCAAATAACGCAGCATTTGGTTATGCAGCTTTAGGTGCTAATACGACTGGAGCTTCTAATACAGCAGTAGGATATGAGTGTTTATTAAATAATACAACCGCAAATAATAATACAGCAGTAGGTAATTCTGCTCTTATGAATAACACTACAGGAACTGGTAATACAGCATCAGGTTACCAAGCATTAAAAACTAACACTACAGGAGGATACAATGTAGCTGCTGGAAATGAGGCTTTAAAAAGCCTAACAACAGGAAGTCATAACGTTTGTGTCGGACACGGATCTGGTAATCACAATATTTCTATTACAACAGGTACTAATAATGTTTGTATTGGGTCATACACTAGACCTGGCGCTTCTGATGGTAGTAATCAAATATTAATAGGATATGATGTTCAAGGTAGTAGTGCTAACCAAGTACATCTTGGTAGCAATGCTGGAAAAATATATAACTCATTTGCATCTAACGCTAGTTGGACACAAAGTTCAGACCAAAGGTTAAAGAAAAATATACAAACAAATACTCTTGGTTTAGACTTTATTAATGATTTAAGACCAGTAACTTATAACTGGAAAAAATCAACTGAATTAGATTCTACAGACCCACATATGATTAATCATTATGATGCAGAAACTAATCATAAGGATGACACTACAACATTCCACGGTTTTATAGCACAAGAAGTCAAAGCAGCTTTAGATACTGCTGGTGTTGATAACCACGGTGCTTGGGATTTACAAAATGATGGTGTACAAGGCGTGTCTTTAGAAGCAATGGTTACACCTTTAGTCAAAGCAATACAAGAACTATCAGCAAAAGTTAAGGCACTTGAGGAGGCATAATGGCAATAGTAATTAACGGAGATGGAACAGTATCAGGACTATCTGTCGGTGGATTGCCTGATGGTACAGTAGATAGTGATACTCTTGCTAGTAATTCTGTAGTAACTGGAAAAATAGCAGATGGCACAATTGCTAATGCTGATGTAAATGATTTAGCTGCTAGTAAATTAACTGGTGCTTTACCAGCAATTAGTGGAGCTTCATTAACTGGGATTCCTAGCAACTTTACTTTATTGTCTACTACTACTTGCAGTAATACTAATAATATTGATATTACTTTAAGTACAAGCTATACAGAAAACATTCTTAGGTTTAGTGGAATTGTTATGCAAAACAATAATGACACATTAAGAATCGGTATGAGTGACAATAATGGTTCTAGTTATGGCGCACAAGGTTATTGTCAGTTAAATAGATTTACTTATGATTCAGGTTCTTGGACTGAGTATAGCTATTCAGCCGCTGGAGCAGTTACTTTTGCAAATGATTTATCAAACGCATCTTATAAGGCTTACGATGCAGAAATGGTTTTTGGTCAAGCAGTTTCTAATAATGCACAAAGAAATACTGCTAGATTAATAGGTAATCAAATAGGCAATAACTTAGCATTTAATCTTGCAACTCTTCGTTGGGATGAAGATAATCCAAATGCAGTTATTAAATTAAGAATTAATGGAAATGCTGGAGGCATAGCTAGTGGCACAATTAAACATTACGGAGTAGGCTAATGAATAACTGGGTAGATGGTGTAAAAATTGAAATGACTGCTGAAGAAGAAGCAGCTCAAAAAGCTGTATATAACTCAAGAGCAATAGCAAGTAGTGTTCATAAATTAAATAGAATTAAAGAAATACGAGATGGCAAACTTAAACAAACAGATTGGTGGGTATTACGAGGTTCTATAACTGATGCTCAAAAAGCAAAACGACAAGCTTGGCGAGATATTCCAACAAACTTTACAACTGAATCACAATATGATGAATTGTTAGTAGTAGATTCAGATACACAAAAACTAACACACAGTATTTGGAGTACAGAATGAGTACAATAAAATCACAAGATGAAGACTTAACACTAAACGCCCACGGTAGTGGAAACGATATTAAGTTTCAAAGTAATGGAGTAGAGAAAGCTTCCATAAGTGACGGTGGTGTTATGACTGCAACTAGCTTTGCTGGTAGTGGTGCTAACTTAACTAACTTACCAGCACAAACAGATTCTACTAAGCTGCCATTAGCTGGTGGCACTATGACAGGAAACCTTTCTTTTAGTAATTCAGACCCACAAATCTCAAACTCTAGTGGTAATTTGAAAATATCTGCTGAAGATTCATTAGTAATTGAAATGGATAACAATAGTCAAAATACTGGTGGAGAAATGATTTATTTCAAAACAGACCCTAGCACCACAGCTTTTACTATTAATGAATCGGGAAGAGTAGACTTTGGAACACAAAGCACTTCAGGTGGTTCATATGGTTTTCAAATTCAAGGCTCAAATCAAGAATATACTTTGTATCAATCACAAGCTGG